>Ga0157364_1003256_pt1 | contig 15709 bp, 11 predicted proteins | sample AttsexASBM2_FD_111476 | JGI IMG/M metagenome (GOLD analysis project Ga0157364, IMG submission 111476) | Fungus gardens microbial communities from leaf cutter ant in Ribeirão Preto, State of São Paulo, Brazil - Atta sexdens ASBM2 | ecosystem: Host-associated > Fungi > Mycelium > Unclassified ...
TATATATATATATATATATATATATATATATATATATATATATATATATAATATATACATAAAGTGTCTACTTTTAACGTTTCATATAATGTTTACCAATCAACTTGTATATATGCGATAACACATATATGTAAAACTGAATTTTTAAGTAATATTAGAAGTATAGTAATTTGCAAGAAAATATTGCCATATACTAATTTTTAGTTATAGTTATGTATATAATAATTTTAATAATGAAGCCTTGGACATGATCAAGTTTGGATATATTACAAGCTGACTAGCAATTTGGAACTATCTTGTACAAAATGAATTATTTATTATTTTACAACAATGGACATGTATCGTGAGAGAATACTTTAAAGAAGCTGACCACTTGATACACGCAAATAATCATGCATTTATATAAATCTAGTTTTTATATGTTACAGAGATTTTATGATAAATGAATAATATTGAATGATTATTATTTCATAAAGATATAAATTGTAATTTTATATAATTAATATAATATTGATAGTAGAATATTTTCACATTAATTTATATGATTGTAAAATAATAATGATAATAAAATAATATCTCTGTAACGTATATGTACATATATCATTATAACTTATAATTCAACTTATATGTAAAATCTATATATAAACGAACTCGTATTCATAAATTGTTTACAAAATAGGCGACATTCAAGTCGCGAAAATATTTTATTAAATATTCTAATTACTATCATCGTTCAAAAAACAAGCTTTCAGATATTAAAGTCTTGACTCTCAACAAGATTTTTTATCGTGATTTCTTATTATTTTTTAATAAAGATAACACACAACGACATGTATATGTTACATAGAGTAGGTGTTTTGTTTAATTTGACCTTGCGCATTTGTGACATTTGTCGGTGCAGGTCCAGCGGCTTGATCATCCTGATCGTTTTGTCCGCAAGCTTTGCGAACATATTGCGGGGTAAGGACAACCTCCTCTTCCATCTCTAGTACTCGTTTGTCTAATTCTGTGCATGCTGCCATTTCCTTCTCAAAATTTGCAAGCATTTGTGGTGAATTATATTTTTCAGGATCGTCGTGAAATACTACCATACCATCCTTTTGATTAATAGTCGCAAAAATTTCGCCATCTTCAATCTAAAAAATATAACTCGCTAATGAACAATATCAATTTGTATTTTACAGACATTGTGTGTAATGCTTTACAGTATTAGCTAAATTTGAAAACGAACTTTTATTTATTACTTTATAGATTGACTCTTTATTTGTGACTAAAGGAAAATGACTAAAAAAATAAAAAATAAAATTTTATCAACGTTATCAACTTTATTTTAAGTTTTTTTTTTTAAGAGAAAAAAAGAGAATATATTTATATTAGAAAAAAAAATATTAAATTTATCAAAAAATTTATGACTAAAAAAATTATTGGTTTTCAGATATTTATTTATTTATTACACAATATGCGATAGCATATAATAGAAACTCACCATATTTAAAATATATTTTTCCGCTTCAACAGGACCCGATAATTGAACTCTACTCGCAACGTCACTTAAACTAAGCGTTAGGAAAGTCTTGGTCAGCCTCTGTATATTTTTTTTATACAAGTAAGCAAGCACTTGTTTTACGAGTCCCAGGTTATGATCCCTCACAAATACTTGCTGATACTTAGTAATAATGCTCTGTACTTCTTCACAACTATTAACTAGATAAGCTGTAGCCAATTCTTGATATTGTTGACTTAATGGTTTGATGTATCTGTTGATCACCTGGCTCGTATATCTCGGTAAATTTAATACTTTCCCATGTAATATCAGCGAGATCAAAATGTATTTTTTATAGGCCTCCAGCATGATGTAACTAACTGCCATCGCAGGTGTCGTAACGCATACTTCAAAAAAATACAATGCCCGATCATAATTCTTTAATGCTGTATATATCATGCCACCATAATAATAGTATAATAGGAAATATTTTGAATCAAATTGACCTCCTTCCTGACTAATGCCTGTGACATCTATGTCGAGAAATTCGAGTGCTGGTTTAAAACATTTGGACAGAAGACATAATTGACAAAGGTCCGCGTGTATTGAGGTCAGCTGACTGTCAAAAAGTTGTATTTTGCGTATTGCACGGCATAACAATTGGATTCCACGTAATGGCATTTTTGACTCGACTAAACTCTGTGTAAATAGGTGACATAAGTCTGCATCTATAAGAAGAATTATTAATGTTGCACATGAGGTAAAGAATAAATATAATTGGAGGACAAACTAAATGACGAATATTATTAATACATTTAGAGAATTCAACATCAACTGCAAAATTTTAATAAAATAAATGTACGTATTTATTGTGATGTAAACATTTAATATCAAACATGCAATGTTGTAAATAAATATAACAAATACTCGTTTTTGCCAATTTGGATTTAAATTAGAATTTGTAATTACAAAATGCACGTATAATTTTATTACAAAATTTTCAAAATTACATTATACAAATTTATATATATATTTATATTAATTCAATTTTAAATATCTTTTTGAATAAAATTTGTTAATACAGAAATAATTTTCGAAAAGATTTTAAAGAAGATACTTGCTTTTTTAACAGATAGAAAAATTAATGGGCTAAATTGGAAGGAGCAAGTGTAAATTGATAAACGATTTCTAAGTTAAACTTGTATTTATATATATGGGATAATAATACTTCAACGATGCTGTCAACGAAATCATAACGAAAAACTTTATATACTCACATGTATCTGGTGCAAATCTAACTTGCTCTCCATTACAGCCAATAATAAACTCTTGAACCTGATTAAACAAGAGTTTATGTGCATCAGGATTATTTCCGCCATTAGGATTAGGCAATGAAAATTTTGCACAGAGCACTGCCAAGATACCCAATGAATGTTGTTGCAGATCTAATGTTTCCAAAACATTGTCCAAGTGTTGTCCATTCTTCGTTAATACTTCGACACTTTTGCTTATGATGTCATATAATTCTCTAAAATTTCCTGTACATGCAAGTAGATTATACAGTGGTAATGAAATAAAAATTCTTTTATCTAAATGTTATCTAAGCTATTATTATTATTATTAAATACACGAAGCGAATTTTAAAAAGCATTTTTTTTTTAAAGAAGTTCTTTACATTGGCAATGCTTTTAAGATTTGTTTCGCTTTTTGCTTTTGCGTTTTTAAGGTTAAGTTCCACGCTTTCACAATACATAACTAGAAGTCGGTCATACCTTGCTTCGAAAGCGTTCGTACGTTATTTACAAACTGCTCCAATGCCGATGCCATTACTGCGGATGCTCTCTTATCATCACCTTCGGTCAACGATTGACGAAACCCCTATTCACAGAACATTACATTCGCGAACAAGCATTCAGTCGAATCAGGTTGAATGGCTGAACCGCTGAAATGACAATCACGTTTTAAAACAGAGGTAGCTGCTGTAGCTAGCTGCTCTGCTGCTAGCTGGTGAAATGAGGTGGAACACCGTGGAACATGGAATGGAACGATAATGTTAGCTACTGAGCTACTGTAGAATTCGAGATTTTTAAATCGATCAATCATCTGTCCTTATAAATCACACATAAAGAACAATAAGGAGTGCATTCCGTTTCACGCATGATGTATCATTTTATCTTTTTTTAATATTTGGTGAACAACAAGGATAAAATGATGTATCATGCATGAAATGGAATATCTTCTTTTAAATTTGATATGTGACTTGATTGAACTATTTTCATATGCTTTTGTCTCATTATCAGTATCAGTAGTGATATGCAATTGACAATACATCATTATCTTAGAACGCATCATAGAAAAAGTTTTTTATTATTTAAAATATTTAAATAATATGACTCCTGTCATTTGAAGATCATGGTCAACTAACTCAATGGTTAATGCAAATCAAACCGACAGGCCGAATCGAAAGGGATTTTTCTTAACTCTGTAAACAACGTTAGAGTCTAAAAGTGTACTGCAATTTATCACGATTAATCCCTACATGTATTAACAATGAAAGCTTAAAGCTATCTATATATGTAAGACTATCAATATACATACGTATATCGATATTACTAATATTGGTCAATATTAATCAATACTTTTATTCCCAGCAAAATGGATTGAAATGGATTGAAAATTTTCCGAATCCATATTTTAAATCCATAAAAATGGATTGGATTCCACATAAATATTTTTATATATGTAAAAGTTTAAATTAAAGTAGTAATTATAATTAAATACTATAATTATTATTTTAAAACTTTTATATAAAAAATATACGCTATATAATAAAGGGAATGTGTTAATATAAAATATACATAAAAGCCATTAATTTATTAATTAAAAATAAGGAATTTATATAAATAACATTTATTGTACATATTTACATAATTCTTTTTATGTTTCTTTTAATTATTAAATGAAGGAGAATTCTCATAATATATTTTTATGGTACAACTTTTTTTTAACTCAGTTGAATTAAAACGAAAAATTTCTTATTCATATTTTTAATAAAGTAACATTCATAATGCGTTTTTAAATGAAATGAATTTTTTTACTCATAATTTTGAATTGAATAATATTCATGGCCGATTTTAAAAGAAAAAAATTTTTTTATATTCAACTATTATTAAAGTAAACTAAAAAACTACATTTCCTATTCAGAATTTTAAATTAAGCAGTATTCAATGATGCACAGAAATGGCCGATTATTATTTTTAGATTCAATTGGATTGAAACACTGTATTTTCTATTCAGAATTTTAAATTAAACAGTATTCATGATGCACACAAAATATATTATTTTTTAATTGAAAAGCATAGAAATATACTCCATGCCATTCCTAATAAATGAATAAAAATACATTCAGGATTGAAAAGGATTCATTTTAACATTCATGAATCCGTATTTCTGAAAATCTGAATTCATTTTAATCCATTTCAATCCATTTTCGTTTAGTGAATTAATATATAATACTTTCGGTAGGCAAAGATTATTAAAAAACGCGTAGAGTCGGCGGAACAATAATAATATATTGGGTAAAAAAGTAATGAAAATGATGCCATTTTTTTAAAAGGTATCTATCAATAAAAACCGCAATTACTTTCTTATCAATCAATATAAATATATTTTGATAGAATAAAGTTTCAGCTTTAAGAATCTCTTTTTTAAATTGCGATACGACAATTTTTAACGGAGTTATGAGCAATTAAAAGTCAAAATAATCCTTTTATTTAATCCGCGATAACTCAGTAATCAAAAATTGTAGGAATATTAAAAAAAAACAATTTTGTAGGGAAAATATCAAACTTCCACGATAGATAATCGAAAATTTTCTCAAATTTTGTTTTGAGCACGTTACAAACCCATAAAGTGAGAAGAAAATTTTCCGCCTTTTTCAGTAGTTTTTGGTATGTAAAAATTATCAAATTCATATAAACTTAAAAAATGTGGGAAGCTTTTAAAAGTAGAGATTTCAAGCTTTAAAACCTTTTTTTTTAAATTTAAATTTCATTCATTATTGACGAAGATATTGTATATACAACTTTGAGCTAAAAAATGCAATTACTTCCTTGCCAATCCAATACAGAATATCTATTAATTATTCGAGATGCATCCCTATCGGGATATTATTCAATTATTCTCTAGATTATGTTTTTTTTAGGCAGAACGGAATAATTCCGATCGGTATTCATTCCGACATGTTCCATAATAGATATTCTGATGAAATAACCGTAATAATAATAATAAATTGTTTGCATTTTTTACATTCATCTTTTTTTCTTCACATTAAATTAAAAGAAAAAAGAAAATGAAGTGTACAAATTGAATAAAAAAAAACAAGTCTAATTATAGGTAGATAATATATCATCATCTTAGAACGCGTCATAGAAAAAGTTTTTTTCTATTTAAAATATTTAAATGGCTCCTGCTATATTTGTCAAAAATCATGGTTAACTATTGTAATTATTTGAGTAAGATCGCTAATTTCGTCAAACGAAGAAAAACGATTGGCCAATCATCTGTTCATCTTGCAGGTTAAAGAGACTTGCTGTCTCTTTTCATTTTCTGCGAAGCAAGGGATAAATATTATTTTCGATTGTTCATATTAAAAAATAAAGTTAGAGTGATCGAGGATTAGCAATTTTCTTACAATACTAGTTTCATGTCAAAATAACATATAAAATTTCAAAAGTCGATTCTTTTTCTATCTAACAAAAAAAGTATGTGTGGGAAAAATTCTTCTATATTTAATGTGGCGGCAATTCTCGATCATATCATAATGCGCAATTAATTCTGCTATTTTATTCGATTGAATTTATTTTAAAAGCATTGTTTTTATTTTCGAATTTTCGTACACTTAGATAATTTTCGAATATTTGTAAATAAAGAAACATAAAATATATACATTCGATTTCTTTTAAACATATCCATGCTAAATCTAAAAAGCGAACGCAAAAGAATAAATTCGCATCATTTTTTTATCATCAGACTTGATTTTTTCTCGTTGAAAAAACTTTATTAGATAGATTTAATGTATTTGGTGAATACATTTAATATTTAAATAAATGAATAAAAAATGAATGAAAAAACGCATTCGAATTTTTTTCTTTTTATTCGTCATTTCTTTTTTCGTCAAGAAACAATAAATACTTTTTCATTCCATTTGAATGAATATTTTTTTGAATATGATTACGAATATTTTCGTTTTGTATTCACTTTTATTCTGTATTATCTGTATATATCTGTGCAAGCCTGCAAGAGAAAACAAAATCTATAAAACTAACAGCTACGATTACACCGCGCTTAGTAGTCGCAATCTATGTGATGGACGTTTTTATTCAACCTATATTAAACAAAGATATTTTTGTTGAAAATAAATAATACATTTCGGAATTTAATGTCCACAGATCATAATAAATGATGCGCCCAAGAGATCTTATAAAATGTTTACATTACTATATTTATTGTGATGTAATCGGAATTATATCGGAATATGTATAACGCTCTATCAAATAGATATTTATAAATAAAAAATGTATTGCTTTCTAAAATATTTTTCAAAATTTTTAAATTTCCTTCATAAAATTTGAATATTACAATGACAAAAAATAAATAAAATTCTATTTTTTTTTACTTAAGTCATCAAAATACCAGTTATAGTTAAGGGATAATGCTTTTATTGAAATTTTCTTTTTCAGTTTATATTTTGTTTGAATGAATATGAATACTTGTTAAATATTCATAGTTTTTGGTGAATAAATATTTTTTGAAAATCCAAAATTTTGAATGAATATATGATTACATCTTTTTACGGGAAAATTTTGAATAAATACAACTTGGAGCTCAAATTACAAATTTTTGTATTCATCGAGCAGAAAATAGACAGAACCACTTAGAAGAGCTCGTGTCTATTTCACTATTCTCTATATTTCACTGTAATCGTTAGTTCCCTGCTTTTCCTTCAATTTTCATTCTAATAACTTATCGATTAAAGAAAAGAAAAGAAAAAAGAAAAAAGATGAAGAATATATTATAAATATATAAATTAATTCGATTTCAATAGAATAATTTCTTTTGCTTGATCACCAGTCGCTACGGGACAAACGTGATTCCTGGCCGATAATTCCGTTGCTAGGTAACCAATAATCGATTGTCCGTAGCTAACAATGAATAATAACATTAACGGGTAATAATTTATCAAGTGCGTTCGATACTTGAAAAAACTGAGGAAGAATGTCGAGCGTGACATACGACGAGCTTTGGAGAGTGGCACAAACGTCGCTTACAGAGGCGATCCAAGCGGATACGGTGCTTCAAGGTGCGAAGCCTCAAAAGGACCGTAAAAAGGCGCATGACGTCGTTTCAGCGTTGTACGTAAAATATATCCTCGCGTGTAACAAACTCGAGCGATGCTATGATCAAGTAATACAGCCCCAGAAGCGTTTGCTGATCAAGAAATCATTGGATGCAACTCTGGGTAGAGTGTTGGAGTTGAAGCACGAATTGGTCAATATCGATCTTTCGGAGCACAGCTATTACGATGACGTATTGATCGAGTGTGGTGTGATGCCGCAGGAGGCTGAAATTCGAGTGCCGAGTTACTACAGACGCGATCGAATCGCTGAAATCGAAGGGAGACGCAGATTCATCGAAGATACTCTCCGAAATCTGGGTGCGCTTCATGAAATTGTTGTGCCCAGAAAAATTACCGAGTCCCAGGCTATACGACTTATTCAGGTATCGCGAGTCATAAGAAAGATTTGATTAACAATAAGATTCCTATTTTACAGTGTTTCGCGTTTCTAAAAAACAGAACTGTAATTGATATGAGGCAGCCAATTAAATGACTAAATATCTAACGGATGGATCGAATTCATTTTAACACATTTATGATTGCTCTTTCTAATAACTTGACGAAGCTCGATCTTTGCCCAGCAAGCCTTTTCCAGATTAGTATTCTTCATATAAATCTTCATGTAAATGGATGATATATATACAGGGTAAAAATTTTCAAACGTAATGAGCCGAATATCTCGGAAAATATGAAAGATTCGAAAAAATGTTTCAGATAAAAATTGAATAGTTTAGAGGGAGTCACATTTTGATCATGTTGTCTTTCTTCTAGGTGGAGGCACCAAAAAGATATAAAGGCCACCAAAATATGGTCTCCTCTGAACCATTCAACTTTTTTGATTTTTCCATATCTTTCATATTTTCCGAGATATTCGGCCCATTACGTTTGAAATTTTTCATCCTTACATTATTTACATCTTGGAAATATCTTTTATGTTATTTTTCTATTTTTCTCATTTAATAAATATAAAATATGAATATTTACTATAAATCAAAATCAATCTAAACTTCGCCGTATGTGAAGTTGTCGTGTCTTCTACTGTATTCTAGTCGTATTCTGACGTATTCTAATCTTTATATATGTATAATATAATATATTAGACATATATTATACATTTTATATAAAAAACCGACATATCTATATCCTAGTTTACAAGCCTTTTCAAGACGTCTGTAAACTTTAATTCTTCAGGCTCATGAACGAGCGAGACAAGGTAGACTGCGGTATCAATTTATGAAAGAAGTTCGTGAAATGAAGGAAAGATCAACTACAAAGTTAGAAGTGGAAGAAATAGATGAAACGAGCGAAAAACTCGCGGCATTAAAAATTCAAAAAGTATGGAAAGGATATATCACTAGATGTTACATTCGCAAAAGACGTCTTGAGGAAATGTTACTTATAGGTAAAAATAATCCAGTCGTAATAAATCTCCCTATATAGTCTGTCTCTTATCGAAAAGACACAGAAAAAAAAGTAAACAAAATACTAAATTTATAATATCGTTTCGATAAAGAAACGAGAACATTTACTATTCACGTCTCGTTCGATATGTACAACATGTTAATTATATCGTATATGATTATAACGTATCAATTATCTCAAAGGAATGCTGCAGCCCAGTCAAGTAATCACGGAGAACGCTAAGCAAGCGGAAAAACTGAAACAGCAGAGATACGAAAAGCAGATGAATTTTCAACAACAATACGAGGCTTTGATTTTAGAAACCACGGAGAGAATTCGCAAGGAGAAAAGCGCTATTATGGAAGAAAAGATACGAAGTGAAATTCGAAATTGGATTAACACTTATTTTCAGCAAACTGGAAAGATACCTGATTTACCATCCGCTGAAAGCGGAGGTTCGCGAATGATTTTCAGCAGACAAGTAAAGTATCGATGTGTATACATACGGGCGTTTGAAATTCGTACATATATATGTACATATATGTACATGTAATGAAGAAAACATAGACAATAAGAATTAATAAAAATGCATGTATGTACAAAAATTCATTTTTATAAATGTTTAAATTGTATTAGTATTGCAAGAAAACGTAATAAAGCGATTATCAAATCGATTAATTAGCATTAAAATATCTTTTTTTATAATCAAACTAAAATATTTTTTTTATAATCAACATTTAAATTTGTGTCTACAAAGATTGACGGCCGACTTCAAGCAATTTTGCTATAGCGTTTAATTGCGCTTCTTGTCCTTATTTTTCTTGTTAGGGAACTGAGAGTACTGTGAGTAAGTCCACGGCGATATCATCGAAGGAATCAAAGAAATCGAAACGCTCAAAATCAAAGAAAGACAGCGAAACGGAGCAGTCAGAAGACGAGACAGATCTAGGATTCAAATCTGTTCCCTCTAACTTTCTGCCGGAATTGATTCACGCGAATCAAGAGTATCAAGATGTATGGAAAGACAAAGACGAATCCGCAAACCAGATGCAATTGCCTTATCGTAATATGATAGAAGTGGAAAAAACAAGGGAAATCGAGGACGAAGTCAGACTAGTAGTGGATCAAACAATGAGAGGTAGATGAACTATATTTCTCAAAAAAGAATAATCAAAATCAAAAGCTGAAAGCAACATAAAATAAGATTATTTTTCATTCAATTTCTTTTTCTTTTTTTATTTAAAATGTTCTTTTCTTTTGTCAAAAAGTGAGCATCATACATATTATATGCGGTATTATTTTGTATATAAATTTCTACAATATCCGATGTAACAATCGTATCCTATACTGGCTAAAATTATTGCAAGAAATTACAAAGAATTATATTACATAAAAAAGATGCTGTTCTTTCTATATTTGAGAGATTATAATAATTTAAAAATCAATTTAGGCTTTAATGAATAAATGAAAAACGTAAAAAATACCTTTAAATGAGCCAACATCGGAAGTCAGTGTGTAACAAATTATTATTCTTCTATATATAGATAATGCGGTATCAAAATAATTCGCAACAGATGATATCAGAGTAATTCGCACGCGAATTTATATTTTTGAGAGATTATATTTATCCAGATAACACGACAAATTTTTCAACATTCATACGATTGTTATAATAACGCGACATGATATTACAATTAGGTGATATAGAGATGCTTCAGCTTGCGTTAGATAGAGACAAAGGTCTCAAAGGAAAACGCGCGAAGAAACCTCAGAAGCGAATTCGCAGGAGTGGAAAAAAAAATAAAAGGAAAAAAGAAAAAGACCTGACACCCGACAGAACAACCGAGTCCCTTTTCGAGGAACTTCTCACACAAGGAATTATTAAGCTTCACCGTGAAGTTTCGCTAAACGAGTTTAAGGGTGAAAAATCTTTTGCGAACCACGATCTTCGTATGAAAGAGAAAGATCCTCTTCCGACACTTGGTATATAACACTTAAATTTATTTCATTTAAATTAATTTGTATTTTCTGCATATATTACTGCAACAAATAACATCTCTCTCTCTCTCTCTCTCTCTCTCTCTCTCTCTCTCTCGATATTTACTAAAAATTCTTTCCAAAATTTGCCAAAAATTTGCCAAAGTATTTTCGAATTACACAATTTAATTAAAGCAGTTTAATAATTAATTAAATAACATCAGGCGACATTAGGCAATTGATCGCCGAATACTGTATACTTCCGCTGGGCAATCAAATTTTGAGAGAACTCACACCTCTCGTGAGATCAGTTTTGATAGCCGGTCCGCACGGCAGTGGCAAAAAACTCTTGGTGAACGCGATCTGTACGGAACTTGGAGCTACACTCTTCGATATTACACCGGCGAATATCGCTGGCAAATATCCTGGCAAGTCAGGTTTGATTATGCTCGTTCATCTGATTTCGAAGGTTTGTAATGTTTCGCTTTTATATATTAAGCTACTTTAGCTTTTATATATTAAGTATAAGCATATTCAAGCTTATAACGGTCAAAGCTAGATCTTCTCAATAATTCACAGTGAATTATCTATATTTTATATACATATACATGCATATATATCATATTTTTGTATAGTTATTCGAACTGCGCGCCGAAATTTTTCTGGACTTTATCAAACGTAATTATTGCAGTATATGCAATAATGTCACAAGTTAAAGTTAATTAAATTGACAAGCAAATTCTTAATCGATCCGATATCCGATATTATAAGAGCGTTAATGTGCTGAAAATCTTAAATAAATTTGCAAAAAATGTTACCTCGGCCGGGACTTGAACCCGGATCTCTTGTATTCCGTATGAGCCATTAGACCATCGAGATCTTATGTTTAGCTTTTATGATACAAATCTTGTCAATGGGTATATGTATACAATTATTCAGTTTTCGAAGATTATCATATATTTATAGAATTGTAGTATTTATATCAAAACTCAGGAGATCAAAATCAGGAGAGGAAAGGAAGGAATTTGAATACATTTGCTTGTAAATGATAAAATTGTTTACGATTATTTCAGTTTCAATGCAATTGATATTCAGTTCTCAGAAAGAGTTAAAGTATAATTATAAGTTTGATCGTGATAAGCAATCAATTTTATAATATTTTATAATATTGTGAATATTAAATAAATCTCTATACTTTCGAAGGTATCGCGATTACTACAGCCATCAGTGATCTTCATGGACAACGCGGAAAAGCCGTTTATAAAAAAAGTAGCAAAAACTGATAAAACCGATCCGAAACGTTTGAGAAAAGATTTGCCAAAGTTAGTGAAGAACATCACGAGTGAAGACAGAGTTTTGTTTATTGGAACATCTAATAAGCCTTGGGACGGTGATCCAAAACTCTTATATCAAACTTATGATAAAGTTATTTATATTCCTAGACCAGATTACGGCACTGTGTCTTTTATATGGAAAGATTTATTATATAAAGTGAGTTGTACAAACTCACTTGTGTGTTCGAATTCATATTTAATGAATTGCATATTTAAAGAATCGCTTTATATAATCTTTAATTTATTCATCTATTAATAATAATCGCCCAATCTCTTAATTTTTTTAAATTAAACGCTAAACTAAAAATCATTTCGTCAAATGAGTTTATATTGACATAGTTAATAATTTATTTTTACCTGTAAAAATTTTAATTTTTAGTATTCGGGTATTAGCCGACAATTTGATACGTCAGCTATGGCTAAAGCGTGCGACGGTTTCACAATAGGAACTATTTTAGCAACAATCAATGAGGTCGATAATTTACATTACAAATGTCAATGTTATCAGTACTTACAATATTATTTTTAATTTAACATTCTTTTATTATTCTATCATGATGCAGGTAATGACTACGAAGCGAATGGTACAATTACGAACTCATCCTTTGACTCACGTGGAATTAGTAAATGCATTGAGTTTCAAGGATCCAGTGTATCGCGAAGAGGAAGATGCGTTTTTAGGTTTGATAATGCGTAATAGCGTATAGCAGATACCGAACTTTTAACAGGTTTAAACTTGAACTTTAATATATTACAGTCTGGTTTTCCAAAACGCCTACATGTCGACGAAAGCAAAAAGTTTTGGAATTAGAAATAGAAAAGTTAAATGAAGCAAACGAGTCCCAGAAAAAGAAAAAAGGAGGAAAATAGTGTAAGTAAGATGAAGTTCTTCTATGTGAAGAATCCACTTTCTATACGATATATTATCGATGACTTTAAAGATCCATATAATAAACGACCATAATAAAAGTCACTAAGGTAAAGATAAATAAATAAGAATTTCAGTATGCTATTTTTGTTTATTTCTAATCGTGCTCATAACTTACAGATTTTTTGCTATCTAAAATATTAAAATTAATTAAAATTAATTAAAATTAATTAAAATTAATATTTTATGCGAAGCGATATCGCTTTTGTTCGATTTATATTAGGAATAAAGTCATCTATTAAAAATATAATATAATATAAATAATAATTTGTATTAAAAATTCTTTATAGTCTCTTTCTTTGAAATTATTTTACTATTATTATTTTTATTATTGGCACCTAATATCAATTAAATATTACATGATAGATAAATATTCCATCTAATGAAATCGAATCGATGAGATTGCTCATTTCGCGTACGCCACACTCTCACGAAACATATCTATCTATCTGACGAATTAAATCGTACGCGAACACATGATCGTTGCCTTTATGTCACAGGTCAAAGAGTCACCAGACTATTACGCCATTTTTGATTGCATTTTTTGAAATAACAAACAAGCGATACATATGTCAATTTATAAATACATACATCTATAAAACAACTTTTTTAAAAAAAAACGTTGCACAAAAAACACATAGTTGTTCTATAAAACGCGATAGTGTAAACCTCTAAACACAATGTGAGGTAACAGCGATAACGATAGAAATAACGATAGCAATTGCGATAGCGATAGAAGCAGAGAAATCCAACATACGGAGCACATAAGAATATGTTGAATTCCTCTGTTTTTATCGCTATTGCTATTGCTATCATTATTGCTATCGTTGTTTCTATCGCTATCGCTGTTGTGTACGCATCATGTTTAGAGCTTTAGAGTTTTATATGAAAAGAAAATAAATGATTTTTATCTCTTGCAGATTTTCTGTAAAGTTAATAATATTTGAATAAAAAATTATTTATTAGAAAAACAATACTGAGCGACTTTTAATAATTAATATCTCGTTAACCATTGCAAAAATTGTAAAATGGTAGAGGGCTTTTCGATTCAGTTTAGTCCGCTCTATCTACACAAAAACAATGAACCAAAACGTATGGGACACAATGTATACGAAAATATATGATTGATTGGCATTTTTAATTTCTTTCGCAGCATTGTGCAACGGGAGGCGACAATTATATATCGCTTATTTCTATAACATTCTTATTGCTGCATTCTTATCGCTGTTGCATTGTGTTTAGAGTTTTAGAATAAATTGTTCATAAAACAAATATTGCTTCTCTATACAGAAACTATCGTTTTTCTACAAAGTACTCTTGTCTTTTTATATGTCAGTGTTATATATTTAATATTTTTATTTATCATACAACATTTATAGATAATAATTTTTGGAATAGACTGAATCACGACTTGTCCGTATGAATCGTCTGTGTGATTTCATTTTCGTAATCGCTTCCACGTGATACATTGCGTGACAAAGTACACGAGACTGCATGCCGAATAATCGATTATCTCAATAACGTATATGTCTGTCATGACACAACATTTCCTTGTCGATATCAATGTCGATTTTGATTAGAGCAACTGCAATTCGTATCGTCGTCACTCACAATATGATCTGTATCACTCATCTATGGTACTAAACAGGATGCTTGCCTTTGGACGATGCCACAAAGGTCTCGTTAAGCGTGATGGTTAGTTATCTCGGGCACTTTCTTCGATGGACACGTTGGAATTTGATCGTTTTAATCCAGATTTTATTATTATTTTGGGAAATCATCACAGGAGACAGGAGAAGAGAGGAAAAGAGAGGAGAAAGAGAGAGAGAGAGAGAGAGAGGTCGAAAAAATTTCTCAAGAATTTCATTTCAAGTTACTTAATAAAATTTTATTTTGCTTTTTCTAATGTAAAAGTGATTCTAGGGAAAATAAACTTTCTTGAGGCACTTAATTTAAAAAGCATTTAATTTAAAAAATAATGATTAAAATAATGTTACAAATACAATACTAAACTTCCGGTAACCAAGTATATTATTTCAATTATTATTATTTTATCTTAATTTATCTTGTTCCGACTATAAAAAAACATAGATCTTTTACATTTGAAACGATTGCATTTCAACAGTCATCGATGATATTATTTCTTAACGTATCTGCTAATTGGGTAGGAAATCTATAGAATAGTTCCA
>Ga0157364_1003257_pt1 | contig 15705 bp, 5 predicted proteins | sample AttsexASBM2_FD_111476 | JGI IMG/M metagenome (GOLD analysis project Ga0157364, IMG submission 111476) | Fungus gardens microbial communities from leaf cutter ant in Ribeirão Preto, State of São Paulo, Brazil - Atta sexdens ASBM2 | ecosystem: Host-associated > Fungi > Mycelium > Unclassified ...
ACACACACACACACACACCCACACACACACACACACACACACACACACACACACACACACACACACACACACACACACACACACACACACACACACATATATATATGTATATACGTTATGGTATCGAAAAACCAATAGTTCATGAGATATTTTATGCTTTATTCTGGCACATATTGATATATAAAATGTTAAATAACTTGTAAATATTAATAATTTGTAAACTATTAACTTTTTGATAATCGTACCTTAATACTTTTATGAATGTGTTTTCTTTCCATACCAATTCATTTCATTATTCTGTTCATAAATATATTAAGATACGATTATCAAAAAGTTAAGAGTTATTTAACATTTTATATCAATATATGCCGAAAGCATAAAATATCTCATGAATTATTGGTTTTTCGATATTATTATCTTAATACTTTTATATGCAGAATAGTTAAAGGAATTATATTATATAAACAATTCACATAATTCTATTTAAAAAAACGGTAATTTTCAAATCTTCTAAGCGCCTCCATTTGGGAAAAATGTCATGATGTCTCTCTCGATATCGAACCATTTTATTTCAAGCATTTCCTATCTCCAAAACTGTGGATGTTATTTGGATGGCCAGTCTTAGGAGAGACACTTTGTATATGCACGTCGAGTGATCGGGCAAGGTGACGACGTCACGACGTCATTGGATCGTGCTCGCGAGATGTCAAATACCATCCATTCCTCGTAAATTCTTCAGCGACGTCGTGTTCGAGGTATTTCGATCTCTTCGCATGTTGGACTCGTCTGGATATTGATATGTAAAATGTGGATGTGCGCTGCGACGAGCGTAAAAAAGTACTTTGCCTGATGGTGATGTTAGTTTCACGTTTTATGATTTTCTGTCCTTCGCCGATTCCTTTATATATGTGTATATGCTCGTGAGCACATCGGAGAGTATCGCGATTCTTTCACGCTGTGGACGTAGATAATTTTATGTCACTCGATAACTTTTGCAACAATCGAAAGTTCATTTTTAACAAAAATTAGAAACAAAATTATCTGTTTATTTAGAAGGAATGATAATGATTGATAAACGTCTATCGCCTAGAGCATAAGTCCGCTAATGGAATTAAGACGGGTAGTCTATCGAAACGACAAATTACAGAGGCATGACGTTGTAGTGCCAGTATCAGTTGCTTTGCTTTTCTACGAATTTCTCTCCCCAGCCAATCGATATGGGTAAGACGTTTGAGAAATTGAAGACTGCTGGACCGCGTACGTCCAGTTGCTAGTCGGGATAATAGTTGTGCCAGGTGCCTTTCATCATTCTGAGACGGTAATGGACCGATACCATCGGGATCCGCGGTACTCTATTTCCAGTCCCACAGGCTTTCTATGTCGGTGATAATTTGGCACCTGGTATATGCTGGGAAATTCTAAGGCGTAGATAGCGCATCGTCGATTATTTCACCTTCCAATATACGAACCAGCGTACCTTAAATAGAAAAATACGAAGAAACACAAACGCCGGCTTCCCGAATTTTGTACAATACGTTCTGTCGACTAATGTCAAATATTTGCACGGAAAAATATGTCGTTGGAAAGAATTATTCTCTTGAAAATTATTCATGATTTCTCTGTATAGTAAAATAACTGATAGTTTTGATTTTAATCAATAATAAACATCGACTCTTTTACATTAAAAAATAAATAAAATTATTGTTTTAATATAATTTTAATAGAACTACACAGAAAGAAAAGTATTTGATATTTTTGATATATTTGTGATACATGGTTAAAAAATTATGTTTAGGAGGTTCACTTTTATAATTATTATTGCTATAATATTAGTAAAGAAAAGTTAATACTGACATAAGTCTTCTAAAGTGACACCTCTTTATTTCTCAGAAATTAATTATTGCACTTTATTAATATATACTAATAAAATCATGATCTAGCTAATTAAAAAAGTACAAACTTATAATTCATGTGTTTGTGGCTTGTTTCTATACTAAATCAGCTAAAAATTCGAAAATGCGGAAATAAAGTTTTTACGATTTTCTTTTGCAAATTGTGTAATTTAAATAATAGACTATTATTATTTATCATTCTCTTATAAAATATTTTCTTGTTTTTTTTATTTTATAAAATTAATGATACCATTCCTTTTTTACGATATAACTATAAATAACATGGCGCATTTATGCTCGGTATTCTGGTAATCCTCTCGTACTCAGTATTCAGAAAATTATCTGTTTGATAGTGGCATACAAGCGTGCCAGAAAACCAATTACTCGTTTTAAACGTCGATGAGATATCGATTGGCAGCGAGAGACGTATTCGCTCCTACGAGCTTCTTCTAATGGGATTGATGCTCACTCGCTTGTGTTATTCGTTCGAAGCACTTCGTTTGGATGTCTCCTTATTAAATTATAAGGAATTTCATTGGTACACTGAAAAATTCTTATATTTCTCACATGTCCGAAAATTTTTATGAACCAACAAATAAGATTCTTTAGGAATTTTGATACGATTATAAAATTTTATAAAAGTTCGAGGACTTTAAGGAATATATTTATGAGAATTTATAATGTGATGAAATTATATTGCAATATTTATAAAGTAATAAGTAATCAAAGTAATAAATAAAAGAATTTAGTATTTTAAGAAGATTCTTTAATACTTACTTTCAGATAATATTTAATTTAAAAGGATAAAGAAATTAATATTTTTAAATGAACGTAAGAACAATAAATTTGACATAAAAATAATTTTGTTCCCGTCATCTTTAATTTCAATTAAAGTCATTACAGCGAAATGTCATTGCATAATGTATAAAAATTTCAAATTTTCTTTGGCGAAATATATCATATGTCTCTACAGATCTTTACGCTATATTCGTTTGTCGATGATCGATTTCGGGATGATCGGAATTGGAATTCCATCTCACACGGCTGGTAACGAGAATGACGAGATTAGATATCGATTACGCTCGCGTCACGCGTCATGAGAAGAAACGATTTTCCGCTGAATCGATGAGCAATTCTCGGTAGAAACGGAATGCTTCAAGGAACGATATGGTAATTTTCTATGCTGAATATCGAGTTTTAAGATATGCTCCTTTTTAATTCAGAAAATTCTATTATCTCATGAAACAATATCAAATTATAGTATATTGGATTATAAGTATATATTATATAGTATATATAGTATATATATATAGTATATATATATATATATATATATATATATATTTATAGAGTTTAGAGAACATATAAAATTTTTATGTATGATAAACATCAAATATGAGAATGATAATCATACTTTTAACAGAGAAAAATTATAAATAATCGCAAATGAATACATAATGTTTTGGTTTTAACAGGATGAGAAAATAAAATTACTCATTTATATGTTTATACCGACATGAAATTTTATTTTACTGTTGGGCATATATTCTTTCGTTTTTTATATTCATTTCAATATTGATTTTAAAGTTTTTTTCTGGACAATATGTACAATTTTGATGACTTCTTACACAAATTTTTTACTTTTTAACTTTATTTCTTCTCATCTTCAAACGATGAAATGATTATCTTTGATATGGACATTAAAGATATATATAATGAAGAATGTTAACTTAAGTGTTATTTGTAATATTATTTGTTCTACATATGTATAATATTAAACTTAATATTCCAATTTTTAATGTGGATTTATTAGTTAGTTTTTATATTTTCCAACATTTTTTATTACAGTTTTTATGTATTCATTTCCTTAATTTTTTTTATTAAATTCTTTTTATTAATTGAGAAGACTAACAACAAGTTGAAATATTCTTTAACATTATTTATTTGTTAAAGAAAACTAGTTTAAATTTTCTTCTCTTTTTTGTTTTTGATGTTATAATAAATTAGTTTTTATTTCTTGATGTAATTAAATATATTTGACTCGTGTCTTGACTTCTCTATCATATATATTACTATTTTAAATTTGTAATTGATATTATTTAAATATCAATATCGAAGATTTACATTATATTATATTTATATTACATATCTTTATACAATTTACAGAGTGTTTCATACCTAACGCACCACCTGCTAATAGTGCAGATTATATAGATTCCTTTTGAAATTATTTTGAGACTAAAATTCTAATATCAAAATACCGAGGCTATAACAGTTTTTGAACATAATCATTTAAAACTATAGTAAGTTATATTTGCATGTTCAGATACAACACAAAGTGATGAAAGTAAAAACTAATAGTTGTTTTTTGTTAATATTGATATAAATATTACGTAATCGAAAATAAAATTACAGATATTTTTAATTCTTGATATTTATTATATTAAAAAAATACTTAGCTTTGACATTATGTAATATATTAAATATTAAATATTAATATACATATTAAATTTTCGCCTCAAAATGACTTCAGGAATTTGCTATTAGCAGATGGTGCGTCAGGTCTGAAATAGTTGTGTATATATATATATATATATCTATATATGTATAATTGTATATATACTTTTGCGTTGATAAGAATATTGAAAAGAATATTTCGATAAAAGCTGTCTTTTTTATTAATGATATTAAAAAATTTTTGAAGATATAAAAATTTAGTACTTGAAAAATATCACGTATATTTGATCAGTTTAGCATGTTTATGTAATGAAAATGCGATGTAATAAACAGCTTAGACAGAATTTGCACTAAAACGACGGACAAAATGAAACAGTAGATCGATAATGAATCTCAGTGAGAAATAGAAGGAGAATAGTTTCTCGTGAAACGATGCAGGTGCATGTTCACGAAACGTTTTCGATGACCTGGAAATTAATGGAAACCGTTAAAATTGACTTTCATTACGCGAGCTAATTCCTCGGGGTATCGACACAAGTGATAGGACAATGTACGCAGAACTCTCGAATGTACTCCCTTCATTCATGTTTTAAGAGAATTGTTTCTTATACATGAGACACATGAACTCATCTACATTAATGATAATCTACGTTAATAGTTCATATAATAGAATAGAGAGAAAATTATTGCTAAATAAATCAATTTTTAATTTTTAAAGTTAAAAATTTAAAAATAAATTCAATAGTATTCTATCACTGAGGAAGAATTAAAAAAGTACACTGATCTGTATAGATATAGGAATTCTAATAGAAAATGTAAATTTAATCAGTTTGACTTTAATTGATAAAAATTTATATTTCAAGAATATCGTTTTTATCGTAGCAAACTTAACAATTTTAATCCTTGCTTCATTTTCATGTCGTTTTCAAACTGTCGATCGATACGGTTATTTCCTTGGCCAGTTAAAAGAAACGTCGTTTCGCTTGTTATGCGCTGATATTGAATCGGAAAGCCATTTCTCCGGCGTGGCTGTCGACTATGTTTGTGACATATATATCGAGGAGGAAGGGCGACATTCAACGCGCCGTCATTAACGCTCGCCACGGGAGAGTGCGACGACCTAGGTCGCAATTAGTTCGTGTACCTGGCGAAGAAACGAAACACCGCGCAAAGCGCATCGCGCGATCGCGCAGTCACGTCTCTCTCGTATCGTGGGTACGTACATACGAATGTACGTATGCAAGTGTAGCATGCCCGTGTGCTAAAATGCAACATCGCGTACGCAATTATATGGGAAACACGCAAACTCATTGACGTGCCTACGCGTACGCTGTTTTCTCTACTTAGGAGGCGCAATATTCTTTTTCGTCGCGATTCTCGTCGGAGGCTGTAAATATCGTTTGTGCGTCCAAATTGACGTGCACACACGCTCTTGCATATTTATTTGCTTAATTATTAATGATGTTTTCTCTCTAACGAAATGAGAAAAACGAGGATATATAAGTTAATATGTGAACAGATATTATCTCTCTTATCATTGCAGTCAACAATTAAACAGCGAAAAGTTATGACGAAATATAATAAAATTAGCATTTTTAATAATAAATAAGAAAAGTGTTTTTAATCATTAACAGTAAATAATAAAATGTATTAATTTTTATAAAACACTGATGTTTTCAAGTAGGAATGTCATTGTTGAATGGAGTTTATATAATTGATATAACGCGTGCAGATGCACTTATACAAATATTTATCACGGTGCGGATATAATATATTTTCTTATTATATGCTTATTATAAATTTACAATTTATGTAGCGTAAGATTATCGAAATCGTATCATTTATTTAAAGGCTCATAATTCAGAAATTATAAATAATTCTCAAATTTTTTATATAGCACAATAACTGCACTCTTCTTCTTTCCTTATGTAATTTTTTCATAATTTTTTTGCACTATTATAATATTTAAAATGAGGATTTTATCAGTATAGTGCAGTTTTGGTAACGAGGAAATTTCTTGCCTAAATCGCATCATATCAATATTCCTCATTTAAAATATTATGATAACGCAAAAAATTTAAAAGTTAGAAAAGGAAAAAGTTATATTTTATTATATTTAAAAATCTAAGAATATATTTTTTATAATTTTTGATAATTTTACATGATAATTTCAAGAAGTAATTTGTGGAGTTTTTGTGTGAAACAAAATAAACACTGCGTAGATTTATAATATACATTTTTACATAATAATGAATGGAATAAAAATGTAAGAAAAATATTAAGTAACGCGCGATTTAAGAAGTTAGATTGTGGTGCGATTTAGAAAATTACATTATGATTCATTTTAGGAAACTAGAGCATTTTTTAAACTTTTATTTATTTTATCTGTAAAAAAAATTTAAAGCAAACTTTAATCCTATTAATTTAATTTTAATAATTAATATTCTAATTACGACAAAAGGTCAAGACTTAGACTATTTAATTTATATCTTCCGTAATTCTGTTATGAAATACGTTGAAAAATAGCAATGCTATCACGATTCTTTTATTTATGTATATATATATAAATAACAACACTCCTGTTGTATTTCATGTCGAGTATAACAGAGTAGCGTTACATGTAGTTCTAACCCATAAGAAAGTATATACAATAAATACAGTAATTGAATTTTTAAGCGAGGTAGTGTAATTCAGATTTAAAAGCCGGTGTGATTTCGGCAACTCTGTATACTTATACTCCTATATACACACACTTACACAAATTATGCTCATCGGATAGTGCTCAAGCATACTATGGTCATTATTACCGCGACATCATTACACAATGCCAAAGCTTTCATCTCTGTTGGCTTTGGTCTTCCATGAATTAATTGTGAGGATTATCTTTAGAATTATATAACGTGAATAGCATAACAAGCCAAGGTACTGCCACATACACAGTAGTTATTTATTCTATACGTGATTTAATCTTGGATTGTATTCGATAGTAACTTGTTTATATTTATTAGTAAAAGCAACGAAAATTGGAATCAATTTTGTTTTTTAATTGGTTTTGAAATATAATTTTCGATTATACATACCATATTTTTTCCAAATCGGTTGATCAGATTTATTTTGTCGTAACCGAAAATAATTTTATTACTTTTGGAAACAAACATATATAATTTTCTATTTTGATGTAAAATATACCATAAAATGAAAAATTCTAAGCTAACTGTACTTTTTGTTATTGTTTTCTCTTTATGTGTAACATTATATAAAGAGAATAAACGAATATAACATGTATTCAGTAATAGACGGAAAATAATGCGCTTGAAATTAAGACCGATGTGAATCTGGCGCTGAACTTTATCAAAAATAATAATTAATACCGTAGGTCGTTTGTACTTCGTTTGTACTTGTTTGTACCTCAAACAATTAAACAAAAAGTGAAAAATAAGCCAGGTTCACATCGGTGAAATTAAGTGCATGCAACATGCATATTGTATAATCAAGACTTTCGATTGAAAATTTTTTATATTTTAAATCTTTTTTTTTTATATACTTCATTACGTTAAGTGTCAAAATATTCTTTTATATTCGCGATGAAAATTTACTGATATCTAATCACGAACTGCGGCAATATCTTGCATCAGAAAACCACTGAAACTATGTTGTTAAGAATTGTGGACACTGTCGTAGCATGTCCGTGCGATAGGAAACATGACTATTCCCGACTCACAGTTAAATAATATCATCGGAAAGATGAGAAAGCTGAACGCGTTTTCAAGAGAAAACATTTTTCTTGAAATAACGTGAGAGACACCGTGAAATTACGTCTTTCATTCATTTGCGACAATGTTACGTAAAATCTTTGTTAGATTTTCGAACGCTGTTCTTGCTTTGAATACAGAATAAATGTCTAACTTGTACAATAAAATGGAATCTACACTAAGAAAAAAATTTATTTGAGTAAATTAATTTAGTTCGTCTTTATTTCTTTCGATAAAGAATGTATATATTTAAGTCAAACATGTTATATTTATATAAATACACACAGTTTCCATTGAAAGCAATACAGATAATTAAATTAATTTAGTTAAATAAAAACATTTTCTCTCAATGTAAGATACACGAAACAAATTTGCTTATTATTATTATAAATTCATTTATTATTAGATGACATTTTTGTTCCGATTTATCGAAATCTATTATATATTAGAACCAATTTAAACTCTTTTAAAAAAGAAAAATATATCGAAGAATAATATTTTCTTTATTATTTGGAAATACATTATATAAAAGTGTAAACTTATAATTATAAAAAATATAGAAAATGCAAGATAAAATTACAGACAAATAGAGCTTTTAAGACAGTGCTGGAGAATAAACGTGTATAGCGAATAAAATATTGTATTTGCCTGTATAAAAGTGCATTAATATATCATAAAATGAATGTTCAATCAAAAATCCCCTATAAAAATTTTATATCCTATCACAGCACTTGATATTCTTGCTATATTTCCGTTCGTATTGTATCATGTAATCAAGTAGAACAAGCCGATCAATGGAGTCTGCGAAAACTGTTCAGGAAATAGCCTGAAATACTATTTAATGTATGAAACGTACAATTATAGGAGAAACGCTGACATTTAACCGAATGGTGCGAAAACATCTTAATGATTTCTCAATGTGAAATTGTAAAAAATTAAAATCGATTTCGGGAAAGACAGTGATAGAAAGTAATTAGAAAGGGCGAGCGATTATCACGATTAAAATCCTCGGGGTAATCTCGCGATTTAACGCGACGAGAGATCGATTTACATAATCCACCGTCGACAGCGAGCGAAATTTGACGTTGAATTACTCCATCCGCTTCTGTAACAATCTAATCTTCGCGTTATTCGATCGCTTAAGAACCTTTCACAACTGCAATAATTTAGACTTAAATCAGATCAGTTTAGCAATTTTTATTTTTTTTAAATTGTTATTTGTTTTTATTATACTTGTTAAATTGAAGTTGAATTAATATAACTTTAACTCTTTAAGAATTGAAACCTTCTAACAAAGAAACTTAAAGAAGACCTCATTTTCTAAGTTCCTTTTTGGAACTACTGAATTCTTTTTTGGCATCAGAAATTAAAAATTCAAATTTCAAAAAATAATCTGATTATTGTGAAACTCGATTTTGGGAGAGTCTTGATATCGTTGAATTTGAACGTAAAGGGCCGTCCATATATTACGTAAGCATAATTGGGAGAGAGAGTGGGGGAGGGGGGGGGTTCAGATGATTGCTTACATGAGGAGGGGAGCGGGTCATATACATCTTTACGTAAGATTTTGTCTGCTGCTGATAAAAAACGATAAGTATTATTTATAAAAAAACTTTCCAAATCTGTTGCTGATACAGTGGCATAAATAAATTATAAAGTGCGATTTAAATATAATGAGTGGGAGTTGACAAAACGGACTAATGGCCGCATTCAAGTGAAGCTTTTTTTTAACCGAAACTATTAGCCTACTTACCGAGCCTACCGTTGAACGTAATTGGTTGGATCTATAAGTATTAGAACTAATCATGTGCAATTACTTGACAAACAAGTCAACTGCTTTATTGATTTGAACATGACCATGCTAAAGAATTTAAGTTGTTTTAATAAATCAATTTAAAGTTCAAAAAGTGCAATTCAGTTTAGCTTTAAGAAAAAAATTATACAATAATATAAAATAAAATATATTAATTTTGCTAACAACATATTGTATTATATATTTATATATTCATTTTCTCACAATATATTTTAAATTAAAAATATATTTAATTTACTGATATTATTAATAATAGTTCGTTTGGCACAATTTTTTCAATGCAATTGTATGATTCTTTTAATAATGTTGAAAAAAATCATATTATTGCGTTGTAATTAATTTTGATATGACAAAAAATGTCATGTCAAAACTAATTGCTGTTAATGATATTAGCAAATTAGCCTTTTTTGCGTGGAAAAATCTTACGTAATTATAAGAGAGGAAAGGTCTTAGAAATCTTTAAGCTTGCTTACATGAGGAAGAGAGGGAATTAAAAATGGTCAAAAATTTGTTTACATAATATCATTAATTAAATTTCAAAAGAACAGCATCCTTTAATGAAGTAGATATCTAGTGTCACAGGTATACCTAATTAAAATTTAAGAGTCAATTTGAAAATTAGTATTAACTATTTGCGTAGCTTCAAATAAAGTGAAACTGGAAACTTGATATTATTTTGAATTAAAAATTCGCTAAAACCAAGTTTTGTGTGTGTGTGTGTGTGTGTGTGTGTGTGTGTGTGTGTGTGTGTGTGTGTGTGTGTGTGATAATCAGATTATTAAAAAAATTGTATTTGTCATAATTGGAGCCATCATTTTAAATATTTTATTTTTGATTTTAGATTTAAATAAACATTATCAAACAACATTAACAATAGTTTTATGGAATTTAAGCAAGCAGTTCACAAAATAAAAGGAGCCAAAAGATCATGCCTGTTTACAAAGATAATCGATTTAATAATTGATTGCGAAAATAACATATATGCGAAAATAACATTTTATAATGAATTGTTAAGTGATTGTGGGATAATGTAGAAAAAGAAAGGAAACTTATTTAACTAAAATTAGTGATATTGGTACAATATTTATTTTAAGATACAAACAAACTTCGTAAACAATTATTGCCACATTTATACACAGTTACATTAATTATTGTCAGTGTTTAAATGATAGTATGGTTATTGTTATCTATTTGAACTTCTTCTACTTGTAATTATTTGAAGATGAAGGTTTTTTTTATTGTGATATGTGATGAAAGCAATAAACAAATAATTGTTTTGTCGATACTGACTTCAGGATGCTAAAAGACGTCCGACGTCTTTTTGTCGATTTTCTCACCGCGTGATGAGCAAGCCAAGAGAAATTTCCACCACTACTTCAACTCCCTATATATTTTTACCCCTCAAAACAGAAACCAATCCGATATACCGGAATCTGAAACTGCCTGGAAAAAGAGCGAGATTGGCTTCGATCGAGCTAATCGAAAAGATTCCCTATTTTCCACTTTCTTGCAAGGCCATATCTTTATTAGTCACGACTATCGCCATATAATTTCAATTTGCATAAATTTTTCTGATATCTTTGATCATTTAAGCAATTCGTGCTTTTTCAATTGAATAAAATCAAGAACATGTGCTGCATATACAGATAGAAAGATATGGCATGTAAAGTTACTAAATACTGTACAAATACAGTTTCACAAATATATCTGCGATATTATTACGCATTCAGAAACGTAGTCTATAGATATTTGCTGAAGATTGATCGTATATGATTTAAATCCATTAAACTAAACGATAGTGGATATAACTTATAAGATTTCATCTAGAAACAGTTATTTGTTAGTTAATTTTTACAAGTTTTAACATTTTGACTGCTATATCACACATAACTGGATAATTAAATTTTTGCAAAAGTTTTGTTTAATTTTACTAACAATAAGTATTTAAAACATTAAAGAAATAATATAAATTATATTGTATTACACTGTTAGATTATCGAAGGAACAGTAATCAAATTCCTTGAGTTATAATAACATTTTATTATTTTTTACTTTCAATATCAAATTGTAAATCAATCCATGTTTATGATTTTAAATTAAACAGCGTCCATGTTAACGTATACACTTAGTAAATAATAAACTAAATTTAAGTCAAATTTAATAGAATTTCTTGAATTAAATTCTTTAACTGCATGGTTTTATTATTAAATAAATTAATAACATATTGAATAGAAGCAATGATGACCTACAGAAATGATAAAAAGTAACTCAAATTGAGTGTATATATTTAACATTACTGATTTAACAATAAAGGCATCAGAAAAAAACCAATAATATATTAGAATGATTTATCAAATTTAATGCTGAAATTGCTTGGCAATCAACTTCAAAGTGTTAATTGAGAAAGAATGTACTTAAAATTATAATTCAAATTGCATTTTATAGTGATAATTTATATGAGTGTGCGAAATGATTTTGAGAGACATTGAAGGCCCATTATAAATATATAGAGTTCACTCGTACATTGTTCAAGTTAGTTCGTACGGAACACGAAATCCCGACACGTCTCGGTACGTTTGACAAATTGACGCGAACTTCGAGTGACTTTTAGCTTGATGTAAGACGAGTTCTGGTTTAAGTTTGAGCGTCAAATTTATTTTCAGCGCATGGATAGATGAGTGAAGTAGGTTCCCGTAAAGCAATGTCGATTAATAATGCCTATACGAAAATACCACATTTCCCTTTCATTTCCGATCAGGATGAGATCTATCATTTTATCAAAATGCTCGTACTATATAACATAAATAATTTAAAGAAAAACCTACTTTGTTAATGAATATTCTGTGTTATAAAATAGTAACATTAAAATCCGATTAAAAAATGTCGATTTAGATTTCTTGACAATTTGCATATGTGAATGGCATCAGAGTTTCCGTTATAAAGAAGAAAAAATATTTTGAGTTACTTTTTTAATGCTATTAGTATGTTCAAATTTACTATATGATTATATCATTTAGATCAATATGATTTATAAAAAATAAAACATTTTCCGAAAAAAGATATATTAGCAAACGAAGCCATCAAATATAACAGAGAAAAAAATTTTTTAATTAAAATATTAGTAAGAAAATAAATGTTGAACGAAATAGACCCGAACAGCAGAGGGAGACTAGCAGAGTTAATTGAAAATGAACAGTTTAAACACCTTTTGTTAAAACTGTGTACTATATATACTTAAACTCTTTCTTGTGTGCATGTGTATTTTCAATTCTAGATCGTCCTTAAGAAAATCGCTCTTCAAGACCTAGGTCGTCGATTCAATTTCTCACGCGCGAGCGACAGCTCGTGATAGCTCGAACGGAACGCGGAATCGGATACGTTTCGGTACGTTTGACAAATCGACGGAAGCGAGCTCGCAGAAGTTTTTTCTCTGACGCGAATACTCGCTACGCCACTTTGCGCAAGTTTTTTGATGGGGCACATGGTCGTGTCCCGTGCTTGAAGCTTCTTAGTTATTTTTCCGCGAAAGATCGTTTTCGGTTTTTCCTGTGGCGCATAAAACAGCTAGGAGAAACTAGGACTTTTCTTACCTTTTTTAACCTTTATTTATTAAAATTTCATACAATTTTCATCACTTCTTATCACAATGATGTTTCATAAATACAATACGATTAAAATATTAGAATTATTAATCCGATAATTTATTCACACATCATATTCTTGCTCTCCTCTTTTCGTATATATATATATATATATATGATTCTAATATTTTAATCGTATTATGAAACATCATTGTGATAAGAAGTGATGAAAATTGTATGAAATTTTAATAAATAAAAGTTAAAACGTAAGAAAAGTCCTAGTTTATATATATATAAACTTATATATATAAACTTATATATAAAGTTATCTTTTAAATATCGAATCGTATAAATTTATCTCTAAATATCTATGTTTAATCATATATATTTCTTGTATCAATACATGTAAGTAATAATAATAATAGTTAATAGTTTCACAAATATTAAGAAATTAAGGCAATTAAGAGATTACGATATTAATTAGAAAAGAGCAATTGAAGACATTATTTTTGATATAATTGCTCAGTGAAATAAATTTCTATGTTCGAAAAAAGCATGAATCCACCAATTGCAATCGTATTGAATGATCATAAGGGCACGTGAAGTAATTAAAATTGTGTATGCACAAAGACTTGCAATGAAATTTGAACCGATTCGGTCATATGGAATTAACGTTCGAGTTGTGCGATTGCTAATAATTTCAGTAAATAGGTTTTTGATTAATTAGGGAATTTGACAAATTCAAATGTGCAAATGCACAGACGATGTAATATGATAAGCATATATTAATATGTAACATGGGATTCTGAATATTACTGTAATAGTCACACGCAATTAAAAAATAATTTTGTTATATATGATAAACATGTTAATAAATTTTCAAATATATATAATATTTAAAGTTGTTGCATTATGATATAATACTTGAGGTAAAAATATATAAACACTTTTTTAAATATTACTTTTGTTAACTTTTTAAAAAAGCAAAAAGAGAGAAATTTAAATTCTCACTGTCTACCGCAGAATGTTTAGAACGACACTATTTTTTCAAAAATTAATCGTGCACGATCACATTGAAATTGATTGCAGTATACCGAAAGATCCTTGATAGATTCACAACGTATGGAACAGGATAAGATGCATCTTGTATTTCTCCATTTCTCCCTTTACCGTATTCTTACGTCTTCATTGTATAATGTGCATCGTGCACGCAAGGAGTGTTCATGGAGTCTGGTTGAAAGTGAATGCTTTAACGTACGCACCTGTATTGCAAGCGACACATGACGTCTTATTGCCTATAAATCTTATTTCTCTTTTGTAAGATTCTGATATATGGTTTTGCAATTTTATTTCTTTTTTTTGTTTTCTACACAGGAAAATTTGTGTCAAGTTTAACATATTTCATTTCCAAACTTAAATTTTTGTGTTATTGTTTTTTTCATTACGATGACTATATTAGAAAGTGATTTTTTCAATAAAATTAACACTTATGATATATTAAATTACGCGCGCATATTTCATTCATCTTAGAATTTATATTTTAAAACACATTATTTTTATGTTATTTGTTCATGATATGTCACTTATTCATAATTTATGTCATTTTGATACTATAAGAAATGTTGAATATCAATTTAACGTAGAAACATAATCACATGTTAAATTAACACTCGAATATGTGAATTAAAAAATTCAACACAAACGATTAACAAGGACGCGAGTGAACCATTTCCAACACAAATACACAATGTTTTTTTTAACGTGTATTAAAAATCTTAAATCTTAAATCTCTCTTGTGTTGTAATATGTATTAAGAGAAACAAAATATTTTTATAAAAATTTTATTATAATAAAAGAAACAGCTATTATCTGTTTCTTCGTCACTGGGTATTTTATATTTGTTGCGTATCGTATAAATTGGTAAAATTGCAGAAATATCTGCATCTTCAGATTTATCACAATATGCAATTAATAGCGCAACTTTTTGTAGCATGTTCATTAACGAATTAAATTTAAAAAAATTAACCACCATGCGCAATATCGAATCGTTGGTATTGTTTATAGAATAATATGCATTATATAAATTGATATTTTATATGTAACAAATAAGGAAATCATGATCGCAGTGCACACTTTATTGTGTATGTATATATATATATATATATATATATATATATATATATATATATATATATATTTATATATATTAT
>Ga0157364_1003258_pt1 | contig 15701 bp, 16 predicted proteins | sample AttsexASBM2_FD_111476 | JGI IMG/M metagenome (GOLD analysis project Ga0157364, IMG submission 111476) | Fungus gardens microbial communities from leaf cutter ant in Ribeirão Preto, State of São Paulo, Brazil - Atta sexdens ASBM2 | ecosystem: Host-associated > Fungi > Mycelium > Unclassified ...
ACATATATGTAGATAGTTCTTATTTGGAACTTTATAGCACAACTTAGTTTGTAAAAATTGGTCTACTGGTTGTAGAGATACAAGCTAAATAAAGTTTGTGATACTATAAGACTTTTAGTATGATAATTATCAAGAATAAATATTTATGTTATAGTAACTACTAGTCACAAAGACCAATAGCATTACCAAGGTAAACTCAATATAAAGTATCTCATAGAGATCATAAGAAAACTTGACAAGGAGTTTCCAATACATTCTCATACTATATATACTAGTATATATAGTCTGTGTTCATGATAAATAATCCTACCCTAATGTTTATATATCATTCATAAAGTAAACATACTATTAACATGTATCTTGATGTTATTCTTTTAGCCTCTTCTCTTAGATTCTAGGCTTATAATATTATGTAACTACAGTCATAGATTTCTTTATTATCTAAGAAAAATTAAAATTAAAATTAAAATTAAATTAAATTAAATTAAGAAAAATGTTCAAGTCCAGGTATACTATAACAATCTACTTACTTTGATCTCAGAACTAGTAAAAAACAATCTTTTACACAAACTATAAATAATATCTGTTTTATTTAACTATCTAAATGCATGTAACTCAGTAAAACTCTCTTGTGAATGTCTATAATCCATAGCTAGCTATTTGCAAGTGGTATTTCTTATTTCTAGAGACCCTTCCTACTTAAAATCTAGTTTGGTTAATAGCTACTATACTGCCTCTTGACTACTGTTTGCTCAAGAGAATCTGAGGTGTTATTCAGAAGTATAAGATCTTCTTACTAATACCTTCAAAGAGATTTTATATATTCAAAATCTTAGAAGATTACATGTTTTTGTGAAAAAGAATTTTCCAGTGTAACAGTATACATTGTAAAAATCAATAGGCTTTTGAAATAAAAGACATTGTGATAGTATATTTGAACAATATTTTAATTTTTACCTAGATATTAGAGAAGTATTACAGAACTGTCAAAGTCTTAGCTAAATATAAACTGTTTTTATATTCTGAAAAGTATAAGTTTAACAAATAGTAGATTGAATACCTAAGTCTGGTAATTTTAGAAGATCAAGTTAAAATAGATTTTGTTAAGATAGTCAGAGTTTGAGATTAGCCTATTTCATAGAATTATACTAAACTATAGGCTTTTTTTAGCTTTACTAATTTCTACTAGTAATTTATCTATAGATTTTTATTTATTATATAATTTTTCTTTGATTTCACTAATGATAATAACACTTAAATATAGGCCTTGGACTAGAAAGTAGTATTTAATACTCTGAAGATTGCTATTAATTTTTGTATTTGTTTTAATATTTCCAGATACTATTATCTCTTTTTATATTGAAGTAGTTCTTTTTCAGGAGTCAAAGATAGATGGTAAGTGGTATTCAGTAGTATTTTTCAGTAAATGAGTGAAACTATAAGATTCATAATTAGAAAATATCAACAATTGTCTGAGTTCTTAAAAAATAGCAATATTTTCTAAAAGATGTACTAAACTCTGCAGAGATTTGAACAGACTATAGGAATCTAGAGTATTTGATGACAGCCAAAAAACTTAACTATAAACAAGCATAGTAGTTATTATATCTAGTAAAGTTTAATTTTATTCTATACTACTACTTGAATAAGTTTATATATAGACTAGATGTACTATCTTAAGAATTGGACTATAATAATAGCTTATATAATGATAAGAAAAAATATTTAATAGTATATACAATTAAAGAATATTAGATCAACTAGTAAAGTTTACAAAGATATATGGATCTTTAGAAAGTTCTAAGTCTATTGATCTAACCAATAAGTATAAGTAGTGCTCATCTCTAGAAAGTCCTAAGAGAACAGAATGAGGATTACCAGAAATGAATAGAAATATCTAAGAAAGAAAGAAAGCATGGTTAAGGTACTTTAAAAGAGTTTGATATAAAGGTCAACAATGTGCTTATAAAAGATTAGTAGGTAAGCTTGAGAAACACTACAGAATATAACAAGATAGAGAAATGCTAACTAGTAGAGAATAAGAATATTACAGAGTCTGGTAGGATTAAGAACAAAGTTTGAGTACTTGAACTTCAGGCAAAGACAGGTCTTCTTATAAAGAATTGGCATTCAAAGGAGAGAAATATAGTCTTTTTATAGATTTTTACCATGATAATAAGATAGATCAGCAAGAAGAACCAGTAATCTATATAGCTAAGAAACTTTGTTAATCATTCTCTAAGTTGATACAGTTATCTGAATGGTTAAAGGTAGATATAAGATTACAGTTAGATTACCAAATATTCTGCCTGATATTCTACTTGATTAGTATAGACTTTTAGGTATTTAGAATAGCTGCCACATCTAGAAAACTCCATTCTGTTTTCTTAGAATTTCTCTAAAAGTAAGTTATATACTTAGCTATTTAGACAAATATAACTTAAGATTTCTTTGAAGTTGTAATCTCTGCTATATCACTATGGTCTTTATCTAATTGCCCTAATAATAGAATAAGATTCTTTCTTCTGAAACCTTGACATATTGACCAGTTTAGTAATTTAAGATTGCTTGCTCTTATATCTTAATCTTCTTTGCTCTTTCTTATCTCCTGACTAATATTTGTTCTCAACAACTACCTATAACCTCTATCAATTCCAACAAAGCCTTAAAGTTCTTGGAACTCTAGTACTATCTATGAGAAGTAACCAAGTTGTCAAGATTGAAGAATATGGACTTAGTTTTTCTTCATTTTCTTTCTCATTTTATTTTTCTCTTAATTTATTTTTTATTTTTCTATTTTTAGAACTCTAGGGTTAGGGTTAGAAGTGATCTGTCACACTGTCACATCTGTCACATCTAATGGTGTGGTCATAACATTGATTATAGGACTTAAGAGAAGAAAGTAGAAGGTTTTGGAACAAAATAACATTATACAATATAAATACCATATATTGGCCTCACACTTTACACATGGTCATTTAGGGTAGGGTGCACAGTAGTTAGCATGGACCATCTGTAGGAGTATATAAATTACAACTTAAGACTAAAAGTTCAGTTAAAAAGGAAATCTTATATTGGTTAACATAAGAAAATTTAGTAGAGTTTCTAGTACAAGTATATATATTTAATATACCTCTGATATATGGTTTATATGCATCTTATATCTAGCTTACTCTAAATGTTATAAGTTATATAGATAAGAGACATCATTCTTCTGATATATCATATGATATTGTGACTATAACCATAACATGTGTGACTAATCTATGATAGTTACTTATAACATCATATTATTTCTTTCTTACTAAGTCCAAAAATAAGCAAAGAAAAGAAGAGAGATGAAAGAATTGGAATAAAAAATAAAAGAAACTTAAATAAGAGAAGAAAAATAAAATATCACAAACTCTATAAAATTGGTAGTAAATAATAGATATTATAACATAGTAGGAGTATCAAACTTTGTAGGCTTAATAACAGATATTGAAGTTAGTAGTCTCCTTACAAACTCTATATAATGAGACTGGTTAAGATTTATGTAATCATTATTATGTATGGAAACTTGTACAAATAAAAACTATTTAATGAGATGATGTAATTATAATTTAAATATTTATTTAAGATACATATTGTTTATTGTTTATAAAGCTTTATTAGATCAATTAACTATTACTAAAGCTGAAGTTACATTGAATACTATAGAGATTTCACTAAGTGAGTTTATCTAGATAAATTTTTAGAGAGCTAAAACTGAATAAAAATTTTTAGAAAAGAATTTCCCTAATACCACTGAAAAAATACATAACTTTGTTATACTATAGTTAAAAATATTCATGAGTTTTTATTTAAATTGATTGCCTATATAGAAATAGTTAATAAACTACATATATCTATTTTTCCTTAATTTTCATATATTTAGTTTTATCTTTATAACTAGTAGACTTATTCTTACAAATCAAGTTGTACTGAAAAGTTCCATATAAAAGCTATCTATATATATATATAAGATACAAAAGTGACAACAGATATCAGACTATCAGTAATTATAAGTTTCATTAGCTATTATTTCTGGAATAGCTAAACAGACTCATATGACACAACTTGCATTGTAAAGTGTTCATTAAACTATCACTAGTAATATATATATTATATAGTGATTAGTACTTACAAAAATACAAGCATGATAATGTAATAACTTAACTAGTTACCTATTAAAATTATCCTGACAGCTACTATAATAGCTATCAACTTCATCAAGTAGAGATAATAAGTAGTAATTACATGATAGCAATAAATTGTACACAAACCATCACTCTTTTGTATATAAACTTATATATCTGAGTATTAGAGTTGCGAAAAGTGGACTTAACTTTTTTCTCATTTTCTTCCTGTTTTCTATTCTCTCTTTTAAGTTATTTTCCTTCCCTCTATTTTTAGCACCTAGGGTTAGGGTTTGTAACAATATGGGTCACATGACATAAGGAAAATGCTAGAAGGATGACATCATACCACATGCAGACCTCATGGCTAACACATGACTGTTTAGAGTAGGCTAGAAATGGCTAGCACAGACTATAGGGGCTCAGTATTATAAGGTAGACTATTCTGTACTGAGTTCTCTATCGAGTTCTCTTGTGTAAACTCTATACAAGGTTACTTTTCTATCCAAACTCTAAGGGCTCTGAATTATAACATTAGAACTCGATCTCATTTTCTGGGGACTGCTCAGTACAGAGTCCTTTCTTTTTTTCTCACTCTCTTACCATCCTCAACTGAAGGGCAACACTGCCCTTTAGTCAAGAAGAACTGCCGGACTCTAGGCATAAGGGGTATGCTAGTTAGACAGAGAAAGCCTAGCTGTTTAGTTGTGCCAAAGCCTACTGGTACAGGTAGACATATTACCTTGTGTGGACATGTTTTATAGAAACTTCTTATATTAGCCTTATGCTACAGATCCTCTTGTAATCTGTCTATGTAGAGGAATAACAATCATTCTTAAAATATTGCCTAAAATAAAACAACCTTCTTAGGTCAAAATTATCTAGGAATTTTTAGGGCAGTAGTTGGTCGAGTAGAAATAGTCAGTAGATGGTGTAGGCAGAACAAGAGGAGTGCCTGCTATCACCTACCAAGATTTCTTCTTTGGAGTACGAGTTGGAAGCTGAGTCCAACGCAAGATCAGCCCTTTCAACACGAGATCAATCATTGTCTACCCCACCACCCCTCACTCCTCTTTCACTATCACTATCACTACCACTACTATATGAAATAAGCCAACAACCCAACAACCCTGCTATTATAAGGCGGTTATAGGAACAGATCACTACATTATCTGAGTAAGTAGCAATAAGAACAGAAGGAGGAGCAACAGGCCTAGAGATAGCAAAACCCTAGGTATTCAATGGGACCTCCTCAAAGGTCTCAGGATTTGTGACAGCATGTAAATTATATGGGAAAGTAAAGATAAGGGAGGTGTCAGTAGAGGAACAGATCCAGTGAGTGCTGTCATACGTACAGAGAGAGGCAGCAGACATATGGAAGGAAAATATATTGGAAGAACTGGAAGCAAGGGAATTGGAATTTAAGACAGTGGGGGAATTTTTAGCAGAGATAAAGAAGGAGTTTGGTGGAGGAGAGGAGGAGTCAGTGAAGGCAGTGGATTTAAGAAAGCTGGAGCAGGGGGGAAAGACAATGGAGGAATTTGTCCAGAAGTTCAAGAGAGCAGTAAGAAAGAGCAGATACAAGGGAAGGCTGCTGATAGAAGAATTTAAGAGGAGAATGAATAGGATGATTAGGAGAAAACTGATGGAGGCCGAAAATCAACCAGGCTCTATTAAACAATGGTACAGAAGGGCAATGGCCCTTGATAGAAACTGAAGAGAAAGTAGATGAGAGGAGGAGAGACTGAAGGGGAGAAAAGAACAGGGAAAAGGAGCTCCAAAGCAAGAGCAAAGACAGATATTGCCACGACCCCTAGTGTGGCAGAGGAGGCAAATACCTCCTTAGTAGGCAACAACAGGGCCTACTCTGATGGAAGGAGTGGGAAGGATGAATGCAGTAATAATGAGGGGACAAGGACAAGGGATAGAGACGGCCTTCAGAAGAGACCCTTATGCTATGGAGATAGATAGAGGAAGAAACTGCTATACCTATGGAGGATTTGGGCACATGGCCCGACATTGTAGAAACTGGGGAAGAGAAATAGTAGCAGATGGGAGAAGATTAGAGTATAAGGGGGAAAGGTTCAAGAGAAATTACGAACATTTGAACAATTTAAAAGAGAAAGAGAATCTAGAATCCCTCAACTAGATTCTCACAATAGATTCAATGTACTAGCTAATACAATACAAGTTGGTACAAAGGAACTAGAGGAAAGAATGAAAGTGAGGAAAGTGGAAGGAAAATCCCTAAGAGAAGTTACAGTGAAAATTGGACTAGAAAGGATTGACACATAGGAAGAATAGAGCATATAGTAGATGTCAACATTTACTATCAGGGACATAAGGAAAGAACGGAGATTAATGTGATTAGGAGACAAAAATGGATGGTGATTCTAGGAATGTTATGGCTAGCTCGCCACAACCCTGAAATTGACTGGAAAACAGGAGAAGTAAAGATGACAAGATGTCCAGAAGAATGTGGAAAATAGTGGAGGCCAGTTCAGGGAAAATTGGGATGAAAAAGGCAAAAGGAGGAAGAAGCAAGGAAAGAAGCAGGGAAGAAATGAGAAGAAAAGAAAAAGAGAAAGTGGAAGAAAGAAAAAAGTAGAGATCAAGAAAGTGGCAGAGGAATGGGAGATTTGGGATGAAGAAGAAAAGGCAGCAAGATTGGAGGCAGGGGCAAAAAAGATGGTACCTGAAAAATTTCACTAATGGATAAAAGTATTCAGGAAAAAACAATTGGAGAGGATGTCAATGAGGAAGGTGTGGGACCATGTGATAGAAATAAAGGAAAGATTTGTGCCAAAAAATAGGAAGATGTATCTGCTATCTAGGGAGGAAAGAGAAGAGGTTAGGGAGTTCATAAAGGAGTAGCTGAGGAAGGGATATATCCTACCATCAAAGTCACCACAAATAGCACCAGTATTCTTTGTAGGAAAGAAGGATGGAAAGAAATGGATGGTGTAAAACTACAGGTATTTGAATAAGTGGACAATAAAGAACAATTACCCACTCTCTTTAATATCAGATGTCTTGGAAAACATTGGGACAAAAAGGGTCTTCACAAAGATGGACCTTAGGTGGGGGTATAACAACATGAGGATAAAAAAGGGAGATGAGTGGAAGACAGTGTTCATTACACTGGAAGGGTTGTTTGAACCCCTAGTCATGTTCTTTGGCCTAACAAACTTACCAGCAATCTTTCAGGCAATAATGAACAAGTTACTAAGGGACCTGATCAATACAGAAAAAGTAGCAGCCTTCATTGACGATGTAATAATAGGAACGGAAATGGAGGAGGAGCATGACAAGATAGTAACAGAAGTGATTAGGAGGCTAGAAGAGAATGATTTATATATGAAGCTGGAGAAATGTAAGTGGAAGGTTAGGGAGGTAGGGTTTCTAGGAGTAGTGATTAGGCCAGAGGGGATAAAAATAGAGAAAGAAAAGGTGAAGGGAGTACTGGAATGGCCGACACTGATGTGTGTCAAGGATGTACAGTTCCTGGGACTAGCAAATTATTATCGCTGGTTCGTCCAGAGCTTTACAACCATAGCCAGACCTTTGCATGACATGGTGAAAAAAGATAGGAAGTGGGACTGGACAGAGAAGTAAGGAAAAGTGTTTAGGGAGTTAAAGGAGAAATTTACAAAAGAACCAGTATTAGTAGCATCAGACTTGGATAAAAAAATGAGAATGGAAGTGAATGCATCAGACTATGCAACAGGAGGAGTGTTGTCAATGGAGGGAGAAGATGGGTTATGGAGACTGGTGGCATTCCTCTCAAAGTTCTTAAACAAAACTGAGAGGAATTATGAGATATATGACAAAGAGATGTTGGTGATAATAAGGGGGTTGGAAAACTAGAGACATCTGTTGGAAGGCATATGTTTTAAGTTTGAGATCTGGACAGATCACAAGAATTTAGAATACTTCATGAAGACACAAAAGCTGAATCAGAGACAAGCTCAATGGGCTTTATATTTGTCAAGATTTGACTTTATACTAAAGCATGTGCCAGGGACAAGGATGGGAAAAGTGGATGGGTTGAGCAGGAGACCAGACTGGAAAGTAGATATAGACAAAGTTAACGAGAACCAAGTAGTGATAAAGGACAATTGGGTTCATAGTCTACAAGAAGTAGTAATAGAAGGACCTGAGGTAAAAATACTAGAAAGGATAAAAAGAGCCAGGAGTAAAGACGAAAATATAGTTAGGGTAGTAGAAGAAATGAAGAAGACAAGGTTAAAGAAGTTACAAGGAAACGAGTGGCAGATAGAAGAAGAGTTGGTGTTGAAAGAAGGAAAGGTGTATGTGCCAAAAGACGAGGAGTTGAGAACAGAGATAATCTGGCAGCAGAGTATAGAGGGAAGTGGAAGACAGCAGAACTAGTTACTAGGAACTACTGGTGGCCAGGAGTAACAAGGGATGTGGAAGGGTGTGACTTGTATCAAAGGATGAAGAATAGAACAGAAGAAGTAGCAGGAAAGTTGAAACTGAGTGAGGTACCGAAAAAACTATGGACTCATTTAATGGTAGATTTTATCACAAAGTTACCGGTAGTAGTGGGGAAGGGTACAATCATCATAGTCTGTGATAGGGTGTCAAAAATGATGTACTTTGTGGCAACAACAGAAGGAACGTCGGCAGTGAGTCTGGCAAGGTTATTCAGGGATAACATATGGAAGCTGCATGGGTTGCCAGAAAGCATAGTGTCAGACAGGGGACCACAGTTTGCAGTAGGACTGACCAAGGAGTTGAATCAGATGCTGGAAATAGAAACAAAGTTATTCACAGCATTCCACCTGCAGACTGACAGACAAACAGAATGAATGAACTAAGAGCTTGAACAGTATCTTTGGTTCTTTATGAACTATCAGCAGAAGAACTGGCTGGAATGGTTAGCATTGGCAGAGTTTGCAGTGAACAACAAGGTTCATACAGCAACTAAGGTGTTGCCTTTTATAGTGAATTATGGAAGGGAACTGAGGATGGGAGGAGATATTAGAAAGAAAGGAAAAGTAGAAAGTGCAACAGAGTTTGTGGAGAGGATGAAGAAAGTATATGAGGAAGCAGGGATGGCATTGAAAAAGACACAAGAAGATATGAAGAGACAAGTAGATAGAGGAAGAAAAGAGACTGAGAAGTGGAGAAAGGGAGACAGAGTAATGTTAAGTACCAAAGACTTGGTATTTAAAGAAAGGCCAGCAAGGAAATTGGTGGAGCGATACATCAGGCCATATGCAATTGAGGAAGTGATATCCACTAATGTGGTCAAATTATGACTGCCAACCTCCATGAGGATTCATCCAGTTGTAAATGTCAGTCGGATAGTGCAATATAAGGAGTAAGTAGGGGGACAGAAGAAAGAGGAAGGGAAACCAATAGAGGTAGAAAAAGCTAAAGAGTGGGAGGTAGAGAGAATATTAAACAAAAGAAAAATAAGAGGAGTAGACAAATACCTAGTACGATGGAAGAAGTTTACAATGGAGCATGACTCATGGGAAAAGGAAGAGGATTTAGAAAATGCAAGGGAGCTGATAAATGAGTTCAAAGGAGGACTAAGTGCAGAAGTGAGGAGGTAAGAAAAGATAGAAATGACGGGGGAAAAGGAATTCAGGAGAGGAATCTTACCAGAGAAGTATATGGTAAAATTGCTGTACAGATGGGACGATAGGAAGTTAGAAAGGAATTGGCAAAGGTGGAAGTCAGTTTCTCTGGAGGAGAAACCTTGAAGGGGGGGTAATATTAGAGTTGTGAGAAGTGGACTTAGTTCTTTTCTCATTTTCTTTCTGTTTTCTATCCTTTCTTCCAAGTTATTTTCCCTTTCTCTATTTTTAGCACCTAGAGTTAAGGTTATTGATGACATGGGTCACATGGCACAGAAGAAGATTCTAGAAGGATGATGTCATACCATGTGCAGACCTCATGACTAACACATAGTTGTTTAGGGTAGGCTAGAAATGGCTAGTACAGACTCTGAGGACTCAGTATATAAAGGTAGACCATTCTGTACAGAGTTCTCTATCAAGTTCTCTTGTATTACTCCAATACAAGGTTGTTTCTTAACCCAACTCTAAGGGCTCTAAGTCATAACAATTAGGGCTAGAGGTGACATTATAATCATGCTGTCATACATTAGTTACATCAGATGATATGGTCATAGTAACAGTCACAAGTTATGAGAAGAACATAAAAGATTCTGGAAGAATAATGTCATAACAATATGTCTTATACATGGTCTTTAGGGTAGGCTAGAAAAGTAGTAGCATGGACCATCATCGTTTAGTATATAAGATAGACATTTCTGTACAGAGTTCTCTATCAAGTTCTCTTATACAACCTTATATAAGGTTTTGTTTATTGACCAACCCTAATGTCCCTAAGTTATAACATTAGAACTTGATAACTCTTCTTGAGACTGTCTAGTATAGGGCTCTCTCTAGTCATCTTTCTTTCACTCTCTCACCATCCTTGACCGAAAGGCAACACTACTCTTTAGTCAAGAAGAATAGCCAGACCTTAGGCTTAAGAGGAGTGCCAATCAGATAGAGAAAACCTAGTCATTTGTTTGTACCAAAGCCTACTGGTGTAGATAGATGTATTATCTTGTATGGATGTACTAGTTAGTTTTTTTGTATAGAAGCCTTGTGTTGCAGTGCCCCCTTGTGACCTGTTCATGTAGAAAAACAACATTGTTCAGTAAAGAAGCATCTAGCTTAGAAATTCTCTTCTTAGAGATATTAGCTAGGAATTCATTAGCTAGTAAGACAGTAGATAAGTAGTCAGTAGACAGGGTGAGGTGAACAAAAAGAGTGCCACTAGCCCTTACAGAGAAAAACATTAGAGTCAGAATACGAGTTGGAGAGTAAATCCAATACATGATTGGCACTTTCTGACAACCAGTTACTACCACCTACCCCACCACCCATGTCACTATTACCACCACCATATACTATAAGTTGACATAACATTAACTTAGAATAGGTGGTTTGACAATAGCAAGAGCAGCTGGCAGCGCTGCAAGCAATAATAGCACAAGCAGAGCTGGGAGGAGTAGAGGGGACAGCAACATTCATATGACCCAATACACAAGTCAAAGTAGTAAGGCCACAGGAGTTTGATGGAAGTTCCAGAAAAGTGGCCAGATTTATTACAGCATGCAAGCTATATATATGGATGAGGATGAGAGAAACACCAGTAAAAGAACAAATACAGTGGGTGCTATCATATGTGCAGGAGGGATCAGCAGACATCTGGAAGAAAAACATGCTGGAAGACTTGGAAAGAGAATTACTGGAATATAAGAACATAGAAGAATTTTTGGCGGATATTAGAAAAGAATTCAGAGGAGAGGATGAGGAATCAGGAAAAGTAGCAGAGTTGAGAAGGTTGGAGCAGGGAGGAAAAACAATGGAAGAGTTTGTACAGGAGCTCAGGAAGGCAGTAAGAGGAAGTGGGTATAAGAGGAGGCCATTGGTAGAAGAATTTAGAAGAGGGATTAATGCCACTATATACTGGAGGCTCATGGAGTCAGAGCAGTAGCCAGGCTCAATTGAATAGTGGTATGACAAGGTAATCACTCTGAACAGGAATTGAAGAGAAAGCAGGAGAGAAGAAGAGAGACTGAGGGAGCAAAGAGACAATGTGGCATTAGCTCCAAGAGAGAACTATGAAGAGACACTACAGTAACCATGGCCATAGCCCCAAGTCTGACCAAAAAGGCAAGAAGTCTCTCAACAATGGGCTCAAGCAAGATCTGCTCCAATGGAAGGAGTAGAAAGAACAAATACAGTGATAGTACGCTCTAATCAGAGAGTAGGGTTGGCGCAACGTAACCCATATGCCATAGAGGTAAACAGAGAAGTAGGAACTGCTACAACTATGGGGAATTTGGGTATTTGGCAAGGAATTACAGGGATAGGGGAATAGAGAACAGAATTAAGGAGAAAAAAAGACTAGAATATGGACAGAGGCTGGTAATGGAAGGAAATAACAGATAAAATAATTTAAATGGAGAAGGAGATCTGGTAGTCCTCAACTAGGTCTCAATAATAATAGGTTTGCAATGCTCTCTAGAGTAGTAGAAAATACATCTACATGCAATCTAGATAATAGGGACATATTAAGAGAAGTGGCAGTGAAAATTGGGTTGGAAAGAATTGATACATAAGAAGGAGTAATAGTAAAAGCCTTGTTAGATAGTAGAGCCATAGGATTAGTAATGAGTTCAGACTTCACAAGAAAGCAGGAGTTTAAATTAAAAAGGATTGAAAACCTAATATATGTAAGAAATATGGATAGGACATTCAATAAGGAGGGGCCAATTGAAAATATGGTGGAAGTAAACATTTATTATTAGAGATATAGAGAGAGGATAGAGATAGATGTCATTGGAGAACAAAAATGGAATGTAATCCTGGGAATGCCATGGCTAGCCTGCCACAATTCTGAGATGAATTGGAGAACAGGGAAAGTAAAAATGATGAGATGTCCAGAGGAGTATGGAAGGCAGTGGAGACTGAAATAGGAAAAGTCATGGTAGCAGAAACAGAAGGAAGAAGCTGGAGAGAAATGGAAAGATAAAGAGAAGAAAAGAAAAACTGAAAAAAAGAAATGGAAGTAAGGAAAGTAGCAGAAGAATAGGAGATTTGGGACAAAAAGGAAGTATTTGTGCCAAGAAAAGGGAAGGTGTACCCATTGTCAAGAGAAGAGCAGGAGGAGATGCATGAGTTCATAATGGAATAATTGAGGAAGTGGTATATCAGACCCTCGAAGTTACCTCAAATAGCACTAGTGTTTTTTGTAGGAAAGAAGGATGGGAAGAAGAAGATGGTGTAGAACTATAGATATTTGAATGAGTGAACAGTAAAAAATAATTATTCTTTATCTTTAATTTCAGACATAGTAGAAAATATTGGTACAAAAAAGGTCTTTACTAAGATAGACTTACAATGGAGGTATAATAATGTTAGGATAAAGGAAGGGAATGAGTGAAAGATGATGTTTACTACACTGGAAAGGTCATTTGAACCAACTGTGATGTTTTTTGGGTTGATGAACTCACTAGCAATGTTCTAGACTATGATGAATGAGATTTTATGGAATTTTATTAATATTGGGAAAGTAGCAAGCTTTATTGGTGATATAATTATTGGGACAGAGAGAGAAGAGGGACATGATGAATTGGTAGAAGAAGTAATAAAAAGGTTGGCAGAAAACAATTTGTATATGAAACTAGAGAAGTGCAAGTGGAAGGTCAGAGAGGTAGGATTTTGAGGAGTTGTGATAGGACTGGAAGAAATAAGAATAGAAGAGGATAAGGTAAAGGGAGTATTAGATTGGCCAACACCAAAGTGTGTCAAAGAGATTTAAAAGTTTTTGGAATTGGTGAATTATTATTACTGATTTATCCAAGACTTTGCATCCATAGCCAGACTATTACATGATATGGTCAAGAAGGATCAGAAGTGAGACTAGACAGAGAAACAAGAGAAGGTGTTTATAAAGTTGAAAGAAAGATTCACAAAGGAACCAGTATTAGTGGTATCAGACCTAGATAAAAAAATGAGGATGAAAGTAGATATGTCATACTATGCTATAGGGGGGGTCTTATCTATAGAGTGCAAAGATGGAGAGTAGCAACTAGTGGCTTTTCTCTCAAAATCTCTAAATAAGATGAAGAGAAATTATGAGATTCATGATAAGAAGATATTGGCAGTAATAAGGGGGTTGGAAAATTGGAGGCATTTGCTAGAAGACACCAAGTATAAATTCAAAGTTTGAACTGATCACAAAAACTTGGAATATTTTATAAAGGCACAGAAATTGAATAGAAGACAGGCTTACTGGGCTTTATATTTGTCTAGATTTAATTTTATGTTAAAGCATGTTCCAGGCACAAAAATGGAGAAGGCAGATGGTCTTAGTAGAAGACTGGACTGGAAAGTAAGAGTAGAAAAGGACAATGACAATTGAATATTTAATAAATTCCACTGTTAGATGTATTTACAGTTTTTCTAGAATCTTACTCAACTTCAACTTCTCTACTAACACTTTCATTCTATTCTTTATTCTCTGGCATATATTACATCTTTCTAAGACTAGAAATAGCCAAGCATGGACCATCAATAGTTAGTATATATAGGTAGATACATTGTACTTTTCCATGTCTCTCATTACTTCTGGCCATCAGTAATTTCTTATCACCAACTCTGTTATCTTTCACTTTCCTCTATGTTTTGCTACTGGTGTATCATAATGCAACCAGATAATCTCTACTCTCAACATTTCATCCTTTAACACATATACTTTTCCTTTTTTCAACATCAAGTCTCCTTCTATTTGCTACTCTTCCTCTCTCAATACTTTTACTCCTACTTTCTTTATCTCTTCTACTACTCTAACTACTTCTTTATTCTTGCTCTTAGCTATTTTGACTTTTTCTAATATCTCTACTTCTGGTTCTTCTATTACTACTTCTGCTAAATTATGAAGCCAATGGTTCTTAATAAATATCTAATTGTTATTGTCCTTTTCTACCTCTACTTTCCAATCTAGTCTCCTACTTAATTTATCTGTCTTTCTTATTTTTGTTTCTAGAATATGTTTCAAGATGAAATCAAATCTCAACAAGTATAATGCCCATCTAGCTTGTCTTCTGTTTAATTTCTGCACCTTTATAAAATATTTCAAGTTCTGATGATCTGTACAGACCTCAAACTTGAACTTTGTACTCTTTAGTAAATGCCTCTAATTTTCTAACCTTCTTATAACTACTAATATCTCCTTATCATAGATCTCATAATTTTTCTGTCTCATTTAGAGATTTGGAAAGAAAGATTACCAGTTGCCACTTTCCATCCTCACACTCCATGGATAGAACTTCTCCTGTAGCATAGTCTGATACATCAACTTTTATCCTTATTTTTTTTGTCTAAGTCTAGTGTCACTAACACTGGTTTCTTTGCAAACTTCTCCTTTAACTCCCTGAATGTCTCTTCTTGTCTTTCTGTTCACTCCTATTTCTGGTCCTTTTTCACCATATCATGTAATGGTTTGGCTATTGTTGCAAAATCTTTAATGAATTGACAATAGTAGTTCACCAATCCTAAGAATTTCTGTATATTTTTAACTTCTTTCAAAGTTGGTTAATCCAAAACATCTTTCACCTTTTCTTCTTCTATCTTAATTCTCTCCAGCCCTATCACTACTTCTAAAAACCCTACTTCCTTCACCTTTTATTTTTTTGGTTTTATATATAAGTCATTTTCTACTAGCCTTATTACCACTTCCTCTACTATTTCATTGTGCTTTTCTTTTCCTTTTGTTCTAACAATTACATTGTTAATAAAACTTGCCATCTTCAAAAGACCCTTTGGGTGTGATGAATGCTGTCTTTCACTCATTTCCTTCTTTTATTTATAGTCCTATCTCAAGTCCATTTTAGTAAATACTTTCTTTGTACCTATGTTTTCTGCAATGTCTGATATTAAAGATAAAGGATAATTATTTTTTACAGTCTGTTCATTCAAATATCTATAG
>Ga0157364_1003259_pt1 | contig 15700 bp, 8 predicted proteins | sample AttsexASBM2_FD_111476 | JGI IMG/M metagenome (GOLD analysis project Ga0157364, IMG submission 111476) | Fungus gardens microbial communities from leaf cutter ant in Ribeirão Preto, State of São Paulo, Brazil - Atta sexdens ASBM2 | ecosystem: Host-associated > Fungi > Mycelium > Unclassified ...
CACACACACACACACACACACACACACACACACACACACACACACACACACACACACACACACACACACACACACACACGTGAATCGTTATCTTACCGATTATCAAGTGAACACACGCATTTTCATATTTTATCGCTCCATGATTCGGTCCCTAAGCATTTTTGGACTTTGTGACCATTGAGACATTTGTTCAGGACAGTAAGGAGGACAACATACTAAATTTTCAGACTTTTACTGGGAACCAAAATTCATAAGATTGGGGTCCTTTATTTAATCTTGTGCTGTCATCCTCCGATAATGAAAATAATGAAGAACAACACAGAAAATAAAGGAAATTTAAACAATGTACAATATTCTTGAGACTTCCACGTTCTTTCTATATAAAGATTATGCATTTCGCGGGTTTCTGTCCAGATCCATTCTTGGAATGCCAACGTTTCGTGAATTTGCATTTCATCAGGGCGAGGAACAGTATCAGGTTGTTGAGTCTCAAGCCTCAAGAATATAATCAATATTATTAATATTAAAAGAAATAAGAAAAGAGTTAAGCTCGATTTCACAATATATGATTACTAAAGATTAAAGGTAACCAAGAAATTCATCATATATTGTAAAAACGAGCCTTAGAATTTATTATTAACCAGTATGTTAAAATTGTTGTATAATTAAATTTTTAATTATTAAGAAAGCGAGTATATACAAAATCATTTATAGGAATAATGCAATATCTCCTACGGAACATTATTAACACTTCGCATTTATACTACCAGATCATTCCTTATAATAATGGGTTGTCTGATATAAGCACATCTGCGCATTATATAGTATAGAGGATCAGTACAACTATTACTAGGCAATCTATCTGCTACACTGCTCAAGTATTGAACAAGAAATAAAGCAAGAATAATTACGTTTTTATAATGTTGCTCACTTTCCAAAGCTGCATAGATTGTACACACGCGTGTTTAGTCATTGAGTAAGTTATAAGGATATATTATTTTAATTACTTTATTTATCTAAAATAAATTTATTATTATATTATATTTATATTTTTTATTATTGCAGGTGAAATGCTAAATTATTTCGTGATAGAAAAAGTTACTTTCCTTCAAACAGTATGTAATAGCAATTTAGAGATAACGAATGTAATTACTCATTGGCAAGGATCAATACATGATAGCATTATTTTTAATAATAGTCGCTTGCGAGCAAACTTCGAAGATGGGGCGTTCGGCAATGATTTATTATTAAGAGACTCTACTTACTTTTTAAAGCCATACCTTGTAACTCTGGGTATTTTCCAACATCGTGTAACACTGTGTCTTACACAAAATATCCAACTGACACAGTATTACAACACTGTAAAAAGTTAAGTACGAGCGTGTAAAATATGTCAATGTTATAACAACTTTTCAAAGTAAGTATTTTTACAGTATGGTAGCTATACTTAGTTTGCAATAAAATTTTTAAAAATCGCCAATTCTGAAAAAATTATAACTTAAATTTAAATAAAAATCATAAATCTATTATTGATATGCTAAATATAATTATAAGCTATATTATTAATATTATATGCTAATATAATTAAGAATAAGAATGGAAGACTACAATGCATTCTGGTGTTATATGAAACTAAATTGTGTTTCAACAAGTATCTTACAGTGGAATATTCTGTGTTCTGGAAAATAGCCTGGAAAATATCTTGTTGCTGAATCCACAAATTGTTGCAGAATGAATTACATATTCGCACATGAAATAAAATAGGACGCTTATTCGCTATCTGAAAAAAAAAATCGTATTTGGGATGCGATACCATTCACATAGAATAATGTCTATCATTACCCACAGCAGTATGTCATAATACCAATATTTCATAATACACTAGTACTTCATAATATTGCCAGAAGCAACAATATGGTGCTAAATATTGATCCAGAGTTGGATTTACCCACACAATGAGATAATATGTTAACAACATATAATGTCATCAACGAAAGAATTAATCATGAAATTAATGGCAACTCAGAACAGAAATAATTCATATTTTGTCACGTTAACATAAGTTTTTATATAAAAATAACTTTTTGATTTTTATAGATTCTATGTATATTAATATAGAATTATATACATAAATATAATTGTCTATTGATATAAATAATGTATAAATTATTCAATGTTATATACATATAAGAAATATATTTATCTTTTTCAGCTTGTAATAGAATATCAAATCTGGAAAGAATATGTTGAATAATATAAAAAGGAAATAAAATTATAAATAAATAAGTTAACATAAATAAGTTAATAATAAGTAACAGATAAATATTCATATGTGTGAAGCTAAAAGATTATATAAAAAGTTATAAATTATATTATGTAATTTATTATGATATAATAAAATATGTTTTTACCAGTTTTTAGGATTTTATTTCTTAATAAAATATGTATTTAACTCAAATATATATTTTTTACATATTATAAATAAAATAGTTACATATATTATATTTTAAAGTATAATTATTATTTAACAGAACATGTTAATATTATTTCGATATCATAAAATAGAAACATTTTTTCACAAATTATATTACTTTTTAAAATATATAAGTATCTGAAAATATATATAAGTATCTAAATATATAAGTATCTGAAATATGTAAATCTCAGAATAATGTAAATATTTTTTACATAGAAATATTAGCGCAACATATTTTGATTGAGAAAATGTCGAAATTCTTGATACAGATAGATTTTATAATATTGTAGAAGATTATTGTCGGAAATGATATATATTAATAAATAAACAAACGATTTGAACTCACAGACACAGATAACTTAAATTACACTTACATTGAATTGCTGAAGGAATAACTGTAGGATGTTGATTTTATGTTTAACCGCGGTGTTATCTGTAGTTCGCTTTATTATTTGACTGTTTGTTAAACTGACAAGACATATCTTGATTATTCTAGAATGTCAATCTTTTTTAAAATTTTAGTATATGAAAAAGAAAATCTTCAACTTCATCCTTAATTTACAATTATTAACTGGCTGTGGCCATTCTGGACTTTGTAAGCTTGATCTCGATTTTTAGCAAATACATCTTTTTCGAACAATTTCTTTAATTTCAGCTTGAGTTTTTATAACCGTTATTGGACATTAACTAATACTGAACATTAATTAATATTGAAATACGGCTTGTTATCTTTTGTTTGATCCACGACGACCATTTGGAGATATTGATTTGCGACGACATTTGGAGATATTGATTTGCGATATTTCGAATTAGCGGCGTTATGTTTAAGAGATATAATCCAAAGATGACTTAAAGTTGAGTTGAAATGTTCTATTTTTTATTAATTTATTATTAAAATTATCATGCATGTTTGTAACTGGCGTTTTTTGACTTCTAACTTTCAATTATATTTATTATTTTTATACAACATATTTATAAGAATTCAATATTTTGTAGAGAAAAAACTTAAAATTATAATATTTTGGAATCTTATTGTGTTATATAAACAAAGCAAGTATTTTGAATAATATAATTTAAAATTGTGTTATGAAGTATAGAGTATCCGACGAGACTTCTGCCAAACACTTTGTATAGAACGAATTAAACTAAGTCGAAAAATCCTTTATCATTTTGCAATTTTCGCAATAACAAGATATTAATTAATTATTAAAAATTGTCAAATATGGGTCTTTAATAATTTTTTACTCAATTTTTAATTCAAATACTACTATATGAGAAAACAAGAAACAAAAATTTATTTCCTTCTTATAAAATTTTAAGAATCTTTTCAGAATTTTTTATCAACTTTTTAATACTGCATTTTCTTATTGACAACTATTTTTACCAACATTAAATGATTGAGAAAATACAGCATTAAAAAATTCTGAGAACTTTAGAGAAAAAAATAAGCAATTTTTTGTCTCTTGCTGTTTTTTTGTAAAATTGATAATATTGGAGTAAAAAATTATTGAAGACCAATATTTGACAATTTTTAAAAATTAATATTTCGTTAACCATTGCGAAAATTGCAAAATGGTAAAGGACTTTTCGATTCAGTTTAGTCCGTTCCATCTACAAAAAGCATTGGCAAAAATCTCATCGGGGACACCCTACATATAAGGTGTATTAATTTCAGTCTTTTATATGAAAAACTTAAAATTGAAATTAATCGTTAAAAATGTTACTTTTGCTTGTTTTCTTTTAATTCCAGTTCTTTCCAATATTTGTACTTCCAATTTCTCTTTCTGTAGTTATATTTCTAATTTTTTTTATTTTAATTTCACTTTTCATCTGTAAATCTTCTATCTTTTATAAATGGCACAAGCTCAATTTTTGAGTTGCCTAATACATTGTATTGTGATATTTTCGATTATAAACTTTTGTCTTTTATACTGTTTGTGTTTCTTATTATTTCTAGACTATTTGAAAAATCTTTCTTTTTTTGATACTTCTATTGCCAATTAGTATTTCTATTACAGATGTGTTACCAATGTTTCATTTTTATTATTTCTGCATTTTGTCCTTTTGAATTCTTATTATCCATGTACTACAACAAAACATAGTACAATAAAAAGAGATGTGCGTGCATGCGTGCATGTGGAAACAAAAATAAAATTTTATTTAAATTTATATGTAAATTATCTGTATCTAACTATGCCATTTTCATTAATATTATTTTCATTAATATTGTTTTCTGCTGTATGTATATTTAACATATTGTTAGGCGACTTTTACCATAGCAGCATTTTCAAAAACTACAAATTAATATATTAAATTAATATATTAAATTAATACATTTAATATATTATTACACTTGCGTTTGGATGATGAAGTACATAGAAAATTATAAGCATTTCCATAAGTTTCTGCTTTCGCTTTTTCTGCAAGATGTAGTAATACATTTAATTTAATGGATAATGTGATATTTTAATTTTACATTTAGTACATCTTCACGTATGCTTTCATCTATTGAATTCATTCATCATTTTTATCTAATAATTTAATAATAGTTTTGTTACTTGTTGTCTTATATAAATTTGTATTGGCATTTGAAATTGTAACAAGCTTGCATGTTTGGATGACAATCATATTGTCATCCAAAAAAATAAAAGTATATGCATATAATATTAGATGTAGTAAAAAGAAATCCATTATTTTTGCATGAAATTGAATGGAAAAATAATGGATTTCTTTTTACTACACTTAATATATTTAATATATACAGGGTTCGGCTGATAACATATAAAAGCGACTATGACGTAATTCCTTATAAAAAAAGTAAAAAAAATATATAGAATAAAATTTTTCGATTTTCTGCAATTAGTTTTCGAGAAAATGCGTATAGTGTTTATAAACAACGCTCTATGACCTATGATGTCGAACACTCATGTCAGTTTTTATTTAAGTATCACGACGATGAGTTATACGAATGGAGAATGCATCGATATGATCCAGGCTTTGAGAGCCTTGTAATGATAATTTATCCGCCGCTGTTCGCTATATGCGTTTAAGGTGCACAATAGGGATTCACAACTGTAACGTAAGAAATCAACTCCATATAGTCTACATGGCTGTTCGTAACCGTAATGTAACGTTAACTTAACGAATCGTAAAAGAGTTATTTCTAATCTGCTTCACAGTATTTTGTATAATGAACGAGTTAGAAATATAGCTTGTGGCTTTTTATTTGATTGAAATAATGCTATAATTATTGTGGGAAAAAAAGGAAAACGATTTCAAAAAGAAGAAAATATTGGATTCGGCCAATGCTGTTAGAACATAAACAAAAAGGTTATTTTTACTCTCTTTCAATTCCTTAAAAATAATGAATACGAGCAATTTTTTAAGTTTATTTCGAATGACACAGAGAAATTATTAAATTTAGTAAAAGGGCGAAAAAAGTATTCGTGAGTCTCTGTCAACGGAACTTTTCATTCATGTATTACTTTGTAGTAAGCTTATTTTATAATACTTATTTAAATCATGTATTTATAATTCCTCTAATTGCATTATAACACTAATATTTTATTTTATAGCTACAATTAGTATTAACAACCCGGAAAAAAATGTTAATATATGGATATATTTTATATATAAAATATATTTTTTATATAATTATATATCTAATAATTAAACAAGTTTTTATATAATTATAATTTTATAATTATAATTTTTAATAATTTTGTATAGTTATATATGATTATATATGAAACATTTTTTCCAGGGAATTAGAGCATTATTACAATAGATTGTTTTTTGTGATATTTAATATATTACCAAGATTCAGATTAAACTTAGACGTTTTAGACAACATCTGGCCATTTTCAGTAAGAATACAAAAAAAAACCTGCATTAGTAATAAAATAAAAACAATAAATTTCGCAGTCATATACAATTAGCAAATTACGCTCTCTTCTTATTCGTAAGCCTATAATACCTGATTGATGAATCAAATGCAATTGTGTAGAACGAGAATTCCCGAATTCTAACATACGATATATGCTGTTATTAATCTATTTTAATCTAATCATTAGAAGGTTACAATTCTTTATTTGTTTTTTCAGCAATTCAATGAAATTTGTGCGTCATCACTGACAATGTAATAAATAATTGGATGGAATAATATCATGATAGCGTGTCGATTTTATCGTTACTTGCTTTGTGACGGATATTTATATGTACGCAAAGGCTAAGAACTTTCTTGAATTATTCTTTGGTAAGAGAGAGATCTTATTTTAAAATAGGCAGATATAAATCGGACAGTCCTTCAGTATCACTTTGTTTATTTATATCTCTCCTTTGATTTTTTTACATGTATCATTTCAGATACATGTAAAATGTTTCTTCTTTTATATAAGGATTGTTCTATATCTAGAATGTTAATGTTTTCTCAATCTAATTCATGTTCATTGTCAAATTGATGGCGCGAGACAATTAACATTGCATCAACAATGGATCTTCTTATGTCAGCGTTATATTTTTTCATTCATGTTTTTAATTTTCTTTTTGTTTGGCCGACATAAGAAGATTCACAGTCTAAATAATTTATCTTGTAAATACATCCAAAATTAGTTCCCGAAATACTATGGGCGATTTTCGGACACCCTGTATATGTACATATGTATACATATGTATACAGTAAATTAGATTGACAAGGAAAAAAGAAAATATTTTTTTTAATTGGCCTCCTAGCTCAAAAGCTTCCATTTCATGTCAAAAGAACATTCCTAAATTTTTAAAAATATTAAGATTTAGAGATCGCTAGTGAACGATTTTTAAATTGAAGTTTTGGTTTTCCTTAATACATGTTTGATTTGATGCAACAGTGGCTTAAATTGGATTTTAAATATAATATTGTATGTTTTTTAATCACTGAACACGATGCAATAATTCATTTAATCTACAATATACGCCTTAAGAAATACAGCCTGATTAATGTGAAAAAATGACCAAATTTCAAGTTTAAACTCAATTTTAACAAGGTTCCAAGCGTTCAAATGGATCGTTATTCCCTCAATTTGTTCATCCAAATCTGTTCACCCAGAACAAGATCCAGTTGGAATTTTCCTGGGACCTCTTACAAGGCCTTTAAAAGTTGCATTTAAATAAAAAACGTTTTGATATGATGATTTGACGTTGAAATATAAAACGTTTTTAAGGATAAAAACAATCTTTTTACAAGTTCTAAAGTATATCGCTTTATGATTTTGACATCCTCAAATCATCAAATGCACAATCAAATGCCTCAATTCGACAATGAAAAACTCTTTATTAAGAAATGAAATGAATACATAAAAAATATATTACACAATATGTAGTTTATTTTTAAAAAATATACTACATAATATGTTTATTCAATTAATTAAATCATGTTTTTTTTTGTATTTTATATTTATTTTCTAATAAAGAGTTTATCGCACAAAGCGATATACTTTAAAATTTTTTTAAGGATAGACAAAAATTTTTTCTATCCTTAAAAATGTTTTATAATCCAGTTAAATGTAACTTTTAAAAGCCCTGTAGGAGGTCCCAGGAAAATTCCAACTGGATTTTATTCTGAACAGACCTGTAATTTAAGGGGAGAAACGACCAATTTGAATGCTTAGAATGCTTAGAATCTTACTAAAATCAATCTTAAACTCGAAAGGATTCCGCACCAATTTTATGGATTTTGGCTTCCGGTAAAATTGTCTGAAAATTTAGTATGTTGTCCTTCTTACTGTCCTAAACAAATGGGCACAAAGTTCAAAAATAGTAATGCTAATGTCGGCGGTACTGTAATTTCCAAACTTTATAACTTGAAAAGTACTTAATGAAAAATAACTTTATTATAGTGTTTTGGAAAGTTCTTATACCAACTATTAGATTCTGAAATAAAAAATAGGATGTTTCGTTTAAAAAAATCGATTTAACCCTGATCTGATACCTTGATAGTGCTACTTAATAAGGAGACTTCACGATATCAACGATCGATTTCAACGAAACTCGTTGTAGCGAAGTATTCACGTCGAGTGTTACTAAGTAAAAAGATAATAGTCACTATTTAATCGTTTGCTAAAAAATCAAGGTTGAAATTTTTGAGTGCCTAATAAGTTATTTCAGTAGATTATTTAATCGAAGAGCTCATAGCGCAGTGGTAGCGCATCTGATTAGTAACGTTGCTTCCCGAATCCCAAACTTTTTTGATTTTTTTTTCTTTTGTAAAATACAATTACAGTAATAAGATTGGAAATAAGATCGTTTATGTACATTACTGTAAATACGAAGCGTCATTATGTCTCGATAGTCTAAAGGAACGTTAAGACGTTCGCACGGAAAGCAAGAGATTTCGAGTTCGATTTCCGAGGCAATATTTTTCGCAATAAGTTTATTACAGTTTTTTAAGATTAAATTTGGGAAATTTAGGGGATTACTAATATTTCAGATTGATTGTATTGAAAGTCCAACGACCACATCGGCACGCAATTATAATTTCTGAAATTAATACATTTTGTATATTTATTATACATTACAAATGCATTTTTCCGTTTGCATTCTCTGTCAAGAAAATTTGTTTATCAGATAATTATACCTATACTCAACACAAATAAATGTGAAATGTGTTTTATTTTTATTAGAAGTAATGATACAATAAGATATCGCGCAAGATATCGCGAAAATTATTGTTTTTCACATGTTTTTATGATAAATATTATCCTACAACATGTATTGTACCATCTACTTCTAATGAATAAAATACATTTCACATTTATTCATGTTGTGTATATAATTATTTATTAAACGTATTTCCTGAATCCTATAAATATATAAAATGTACTTGGATGCGTCACCAAAATCCGGACAAATTTCAATTTAAATTTTCCGCTATGTTGTGCCTCCGCCAGAGGTTATTGACATCCGAGAAAGCCAGATGCTTCTACAATAATAAACAATCATATTCTCAAAATGGGCGATGTTGAAACCGGAGTAATCGAAGAGCCACGATCATCGAAGGCCTTCGCGCTGAGCGTTTTAGCAACGAAAATAATTTGGTTCTTTGGATACCCGAGATCAACCATTTATGACGTTTTGATAAAATATACGGCTTTAGAACAGACCAATGAAGGTTCCAGTATATATGCCTGCGAGGAAGAGTCACTTGAAAAAACGAATCGCGAGGACTCCCGCAGTCGTTGAAAGGAGCGCTGATTTCGGATAATCCAGGGTAATCGTTGCGCGTTTTATGTAGATGTAGTGAAGAATGGATTCCGTGGATGGAAACTGCGGCGTCTGGAAGGCCATATATTTTTCAGCAGAACGGTACATCGGCTCATACGAGTCATTTAATTCAAAATTGGCTCTCAGATAATATGTTTTGGTTCAAGAAATTCTGGCCTCCCAACAGCTCTCTGATTTAAATCCCTTGGACTATTACGTATGGAGCGTAGTTGAAAGGTCACAAACAAGTCTCGGCATCCCGAATGTGACGTCATTGAGGACCGCTATTGAGACAGCATTCGTCGGTATGGACCGCACTACATTACTGCGTGCATGCGAATACTTCAGACCGAAAATAGAGGCCGTCATTCAAGCTATTTCGAATAATTGTGCTCTATAAGGATCCCCTAAGTGCCATGCAAAAGGATTTTTTGTAATATTTAATTTTTCATTAAAAATATTTTGTTTAAAAAAATTGTTCCATTTATCCGGATTTTGGTACCCTGTATTAATCTATTGATATACATTTATTTTGTGTAATAATTGTATTTTATAAAAGAAAAAAAATGTCAAAAAAGTTTGGGTTTCGAATCCGCAATGTCGAAGTTGTCATTTGGTATCAAGTTTCGGATCCTTTTTATCTTAAAAAGTAAGCATTTCCAAGAAAAATGTTTCATACAAAAGTTACAATATATAGGTCTTATTAAAGTCTTGTTAAAATGATTTATTTACTGATCAATTCAAGGAGACTTCCTTGTAAGATCAAACTAATATTTAAGAGATCTGGGACTTGAAAGCCTCGTAAGTCTAAAAGCTTAGAATGCTCATACGGAATACAAGAAATCTGAGTTCGATTCCCAGTCGAGGTAATATTTTTCGCAATAAATTTATTTACAATTTCAGCACATTAATATCTTTCTAATATGATACCTGATTGAGCATCGAATTATTAAAAATTTTTGAGCAACTTAATTTAATTTGTGATATTATTATAGTAATTTAATTGTTTATAAGTCCGAAAAACCAATTCGGTGCGCAATTCGAATACTACAAATATAGTGTACATTCATGTACATATATATATAATGTACATATATACATGTATATATAATATATATATATATATATATATATATATATATATATATATATATAATTCACATGGAATTATTTAAATATTAAAGATCCAGCTTCGACCAGTATAGGCTTAAAGTTTATCGAATATTGTGTTTCAATATTTGTCTTTGTTTTTTAAGGTTACCGAGTCAAACTTTTTATTTTCAAGAATGTCTTTATATTGTACTAAAATTAACATCATTTTCTTTGCTTCGGAAAAATTCTGAGCACATTTATGTTGTGGTTTATTTGCCATCTTTCCTTTATTCATTACTTAATACTTATTATAACACTATGGAGACTATGGACGGTATTCATAGTCGAATCTTATATTTAAGATCATCTTAAGTACAGTCTTGAGATGTTATGAACCAATCAGAGAACCGCATTGGCATCTTAAAATATTACTTAAGACAGTTTATGGGAGCTTTAAATATTTATTTAAAAAAAATGAATATAGTAAAGAAAAGTTACGTGTCAGTCCTCGGACTTTTAACATCTTAATTATGATTGAGTTACATCTTAAAATTGACTTACTACATCTTAAAATTGACTTAAGCAGTCTTAAATGTAAGAATCGACTATGAATACCGATCTGTTTCGCATCGTGAAATCGGTACTGAACTTTTCTTGTTTAACACACTTTATGTATGTTCAACACTCTCTATAGAAAGAGAACCTAAGATGCATTATGATATGTGTCACATAAGGAAAGAAACTTTGTGACATTAAACTTTTATGTGACATTCATAGACAGAGAGAGATTTTTTAGAGAGAGACGCTTGCAAACTGAGCACACCATGAAAATATCCCTGATTATACTGGTACAATTATAAACCTCGTTTCGCCTCTGACAGATTTCTTAATTTCTATAATCATTAACGCTTAATATCTCGGTTCGTGGGGCAGGACGATTTTTTTCTGCCGGATTCGTTCATTTCGTGTAAAATGTCGAATGAGCCTAATTTCATCGAAATCGATGAGGAAGCTCATCCTTCACACCAACAAAAATATATATTTTCATAATTTTGAACTGTGATGTATTCATAGCTTACAAATTAACTATTGAAATTTTTTTAATTGAAGTAAATTCAAACGAGATGTTTTATTCATAATCTTGAACTAGGATGTACCCAGCAAATGAAAATGGATTGAAAATTTTCAATCCATCCAAATTCGTATTTTAAATCCAAAAATGGATTGGATTTCATATAAAAAATTTTTTAAAAAATTAAAAAATAAAATAAAAAGATAAAATTTTTATGCGTGTAAAAAAATTTAAATAAATTAAAATAGTAATTGCATGAAATATTCTATAGTTATTATCTCAAAATTTTTATACAAAAAAATTATGCTAGCTGTATAATGAAGGAAATGTATTAATATGAAATATTTATAAAAGCGATTAATTTATTAATTAAAAATAAGTAATTTATATATGTAACATTTATTGTACATGTTTATGTAATTCTTTTTAGTTTTCTTTTAACTATTAAATGAAATAGAATTCATGATATATTTTTACGGTACCATTTTTTTTTACTCATTGTCAGTTGAATTAAAACGAAAACTTTTTTAATTCTGAATAAAATAGCATTCATGATGCATTTTTTTAATGGAACAGTGGATTTTCTAATCATAATTTTGAATTGAATGACTCATTTTAAAAGAAAAACTTTTTAATTCAATTGAATTGAAAAAAACTACATTTCCTATTCAGAATTTTGAATTGAGCAGTATTCACGAAATATTATAATATTATTTTTAGATTGAAAAAAATAGAAAGAAATATATTCCATGCCATGCCTTTAAATACATTCAAGATTGCAAAGGAAAAGACATTTGTTTCATGCAATTCCTATAAATAAATAAAAATGCATTCAGAATTGAAAAGGATTCATCTTAACATTTATGAATCCATATTTCTGAAAATCTAAATACATTTTAATCCATTTCAATCCATTTCAATTCCATTTGTTGGATATTCATGGCTAACTTGTTTACAACATCAAATGGATAGAAATATGAAATATGCTATTCATCATGTTGAATTTAGATGTATTCATCCGTATTATTTTTTGATTGAAATGAATTAAAATACGAAAAAAGTCATCATGTCGAAATCAGATGAATTCATAGATTCAAATGGATTCAAAAAATCAGAAGCGCGAATTCGGTAATGTTGAAATTAATTCATTTCTATCCATTTTAATTTATTCTCGTTTACTGGGAAGTTATAAGTTTAACTGAATGTTTTAGATGGAGTGTTCGTAAAAATCAATCAATATTAAACTGAGTTAATCTTAACTGAAGTTTCACTAAACTGCAATTAAAATCAAAATTGGTAAAAATGATTCTATGTTAAATAAGATGTTAAATAAGATGATTAAATATGGGGTCTATTGCGGGGGTTTATGAATTAGATTATTGACGAATTTCTAAAGTTTTCAATTATGTTTATTTAAACTTAAGTTTTTTTTTAGCTGTTGTATACGAATTCGATAGCAAATTTGACAAATTTAAAATCATGAAAGATTATAAATTTTTATAACAATCGACATTTTTTAAGTTTAATATCCATTATATTAAATAACATTTTTAATTTGTTTCTTTGACATCGGATTTGTATTCTACAATTTAAAAACTATTTAAAACAAATGTAATTGAAAAGTATTTGATATATCATCAATATTTAATTTACAAGTTTTCATAAAATTCCCCATATTTAATCATGAGTATCTTATTATATTATTATATTTAATTAAATAAATCCTTGAGAGCTAAGAAAACCCTAACTACATATTTAATTTAATTATATTCTTGAAGTTTCCACAGGTGCTTTCTATATAAAGGTTATGCATTTCGCGGGTTTCCTCCGTGCTCAAATCCATTCTTGAAATACCAACGTTTCGTGAACCTTGCAGTTCACTTCATCAGAGTGAGCAGCCTAGTACTGAGCTATTCCTCCGGATCGTTCCTTTTATATTACGCTACTTATTGGGGGGGAAAGAAGAGAATTGTAATAATTGTGGGGGGGGGGAGGTGGGGAAAATTGGTCGGTCTTCAATAACCGGAAGAATGATTTTCTATATTTTATTTATATTGTAGCCATTATTTCTATTTAGATTGTTAGGGTGTTTTTGTATCTCTGTAACTTCTCTATACTTTCTTGGAAATGAATGTAATGTTGACTATTGTGTTGTATATTGTTGTTTTGTCAAATAATATTTGATGTCCTGTTTCGATGTTGTGTTCTGCGTGTTTTAGCCTGACATCACATTGATGTTCTTTTATCTTTAAACTCCACCTGTTCTTATCCGCTACGCGGCATCTAACAAATCCTAGATCGTATTACATATGAACAAGCCATGAAGACCCTCACACAATTCTCTGGAAGACAGAAACAAAAATACATAAACCTTGCCCCTCAAAAATCCACAACTCCTACTTAACATCAAGAACCTATCAAATAAAGACCTCTCAAGATACTATATCTGCGCTTGCCAAAGATCCTAACTAGTGGCACCTAGAAAGATTCCAAAGGAAGAAATTATCAACCAAATAGAGTCGACCATCTATCGAATATTTCATCAGAATAAACAGATAATATCCGCAGACAGGTAAACAATATCCAAAGCCAAACCCCTTCCACCAAATCACTAGACAAGAGCGATTGGCTCTCCAAAACCAAGAACAGGGACACAAACATCATCGTGCTTCCAGCCAACAAAGGCAATAGTAGTCATGAATACATCAAACTATAAGAAAAAAATGAAGAAACTCGGACAAAGCATACAAAAAGCTTGACAAAATCCAACCAATACAATAGCAAAGAACATCAAGATTTTAATGAAGAAAAGCAACATTCCCAATAAAACTAATCAATATTAAAACCTACAAATTCTCTCTCATCAAGACTGACTATCAAAATTACACAAACTAAACATCCCCCTCAGACCGATTGTCAGCGCCGATTCCCCGACATGCAACTTATTCCTCTTCCTAGCACAAACTACAACCTCTCACTAGAAAATCCGAATCACACATAATCAACTCAACGGACTTCATACAAAAGATCCAAAAAATTCGACTACGTTTCACAGACCTGCTTGTAATTTTTGACGTAGAATTCCTTTTCATATAAGTCCTAATAAAAGACACATTAAACATTATAAAGGTCTCACACGAAGTCCCCTCTGACTTCATCCCTAATAGAGCACTGCTTAACAACCACTTACTTCTATAACAACCAATTTTATAAACAAACTTCAGGAACGGCAATGGGCTCCCTATTTCTCCTGTATTCATCAACATCTTCTGGACTATTTTGAGAAAGAGACTCTCAGAAAAACATCCAAAAAACCAGAAGTTTGGTTCTGTTATGTAGATGACACATTATGATATGGAGACACGGCAGAGTCGAACTCTGTAAATTCCTTATTTTCCTCAACAATCAACATCCAACTTCACTATAAACATAGAGGAAAACAGAAAATCCTCTAGATGTCTCTAAGAAAGCTGACTATATCTTAGATCGTCAACTGTATAGAAAACCAACACACACAGATAGATATCTATTCATTCCGAGTCGCACCACCCAGCACAAAAACAGTCTGCAATCAACTAGAGTATATAAGCTTAAATCTGCTGTTTTTTAGTCAGAAAAACACATTTTTTTTTCCTAGGAAGTAAAAACAAATTTATTCAAAGTACTTGCCCTCGCTAACTATACATTTTTCCCATCTTTCAAGGCAAACCACTCATCAAGCCATTTTCGGACGTCTTCGTAAGAATCGAAGTGCCGCTCAGCGAGCGCGTGGCCCATCGACGAAAACAGGTGATAGTCAGAAGGTGCCAGGTCTGGTGAGTAAG
>Ga0157364_1003260_pt1 | contig 15698 bp, 8 predicted proteins | sample AttsexASBM2_FD_111476 | JGI IMG/M metagenome (GOLD analysis project Ga0157364, IMG submission 111476) | Fungus gardens microbial communities from leaf cutter ant in Ribeirão Preto, State of São Paulo, Brazil - Atta sexdens ASBM2 | ecosystem: Host-associated > Fungi > Mycelium > Unclassified ...
ATACATTTTATATATATATATATATATATGAATATGTATTTTTCGAATATATGTGTTAATAAAATAAACCCATGCACAACAAAAAGAAAAATTTTGATGCAAAAATGAAAGAAGCTCGAGTTCTTAAGAAAATGAAATTGACAAACTCTGTCTACATGTACAATTGTAGTTTACTGTCAAGATTTCACAAATACTCGCATATTCAGAACATTTATTCCAAATCATAGAACTTTACATCAACAAATATTGATTTCGAAAGATATTTATTCTTCCATTAATTGTACAAAAAGTGACAAGAGGTACAGTGATGAGAACGTCACTGTCTCACATGTTAATAGATAATATCTCGACGAGTAATTATACATCTGTAACATTTGTCGTTCGCCAGCTGGACGATTCGCTCGACACACCCTATACACGTGCTCCAAGAATTGCGCTCGCGAATTCCGACTGTATTCCGCGGAGCCGCTATTTGGTTATTTAATGAAAAACAAATCTCACCGGGCGTGCGAGGTGCGCCTCGGTGGTACATTCGCGCAGCGAATCCGCAAATTATAGGTTATCTCGAGCGTTGTTGTCTGATCGGATAACTATTGTTTGGCTTACCGGATCGTTTAACCAGAGGCACCGCTCGTGAAGACCACCGAATAAAGTAAAACTAATCGCAGAAGAACAGAACAGACAGACATCAGACGAAGCGGCCATTCGATCGCCACAATGCAGCGCGATCGTTGACTGCTTTCAAGTAGCGGTCGCGCAGGTGCGCCAACTCTCGCGTCGCGAAATCCCCGCAAGTCGGGGATTATGAAGTCACAAGTCACGCATAATTGTTGCGTGAGTTCTCCTTATAAATATTAATTATGTATACGTATAAATGATTGCGATATATTCGTTTTCTGATGGGTTAGAATCGTTATTCTTTATTCTTAATTCCTTATTTCTTCTATTGTACGCAGGACTTTACTTTTATAATTTTTAATTTTTATCTTGTTTCAGGATTTCCGAAACAAGATATGGTCGCAAAAGTGCGTTGTATGATCGACGCCATATTGAAAATTAGACACTGGCTGCGTTCAGCGGACTCAACAGTTGAGTGAGCTCGCTGTTATTGGCGTATTCTTTTGGATCATCCAGTCTACATGATGCTACAAATACTTTGAAGCATTCTTCTTTGATTGATCAATTCGTAACATTCTTTCTTCTGATTGATCAATCAAATGCTTTAAGCCCTTCATTACTCTTGTTTATTTTTATTTTAAAACTTACAAAATTTAGAAATTTTGTTAATTTGCCTCCTGAAGATAGTTTTGAGATGCAAAATATTTTGAACAAACGCGCATACATTTGCTCATTCTCAAAGCAATTTCCCATTTTCTTTTTAAATTAGACTCTTTGGGGAAATAATGAAAATATACGGATTACCCGGATTACTGTAAATTTTTTTTTTTTGCTCTTATAGTATTTTCGCTTTTTCTCTTTTCGCCCAAATATATATCTATTTCATTTTAAGTTAAAAAATTTAAGTTAAAAAATTTAAGAATTTCAAACAACGCGAACAGATTCAATGATTTCATTTTTTGTTCTTGCATAATTAATATAGATCTGTGACGCACGCACGAACGCAATAATGAATATACCTATACATAAATGCAATTAATAATTATCAGAATTAATCAGATCTTTCTTTTTAGGAGGCTTTTACATTTCTTTTATGTTTCATTGTGTTCAATTTTTCTCTTTTAGAAGCTTCGTTTACATTTCTTCATCATTCTTTCCTTATACTCGATTCCTTAATTTTCGCCAGAGCACGAATTGAAATGCTCATATCAATGACAAAGATCCAACAATGATATTGCTTTGTAAAAATTATAACAAAAGAAGGGAAAAATTCAAATACTTCATAATATTTTTAAGAAATTTATCATATTTTATAAATATAGAGAATTTTATAAAAATTTCATATAATTTAGAAAGATTTCTGAAAAATGCTTTATAAATTTCTTCAGATTTTATAAATCCTAGAATATATTTAAAAATTTACATGTTTAAAGAATTTCAGAAAATGTAGACTTTTTCAGCATTACTAAAAAAAATGTTCCCATTTGTAAAAAAAATTTGATTCGAAAAATTTTTTTTAAATATAAAAATACTGAAAAATTTAAATTTATTCCAGTTAAGCAAGTTAGTAGCAAAATATTATTGTCTTCATTTTGATGTCAAAATGTTATCATAAATGTTTATTTTGATGTCAAAATTATTACAAATAGTATGATAGTATATAGCTCGCTATCTGAGATATAAAAATTCTGATAAATTATATAAAAAATTCTAAAAAAAATTTTTTTCGGAGAAATTAGCTTCCAATTTTTGATGAGTTTGTTCTAGATATGTCGTTTCAGAAAACTGCTAAAGATAATGATAGTATTATAATAATTATTACATGGTTCCTAATGATAGACGTACAATTATCCTGTATTTGATTATCCTGTATGTAACAAATATTATTATATAATAATAATTGGTGTCGTTAGCATACATAATTATACAATTATACATAATTATTCCATAGAACATATATTTGACATCGTGAACTTTCATATCGTATAGATGTTTATGTGACACACTCTCCGAACGAGATATCTACTCTGTAGTAGATATCTCGTTCAAAGAAAATTGGGAATTTCTATTCGCTAATTCAATTTGCATATCTTTTATTGTAGAACTTCTAAATGTTTCTCCTTATAAAAAATGTACCCCTCTTATGGCAAGATTGCGTACTTATTTATTAAATTGTAATATTATAACAATATATTGCAATATTTTCCATAAAATATTAAAATTACAATATTTTGCAATATTGGTATAATATTTCCAATAAAATATTACAATTTTAATATTGCTGCAATTTTTGTAATATTGCGCACTATCAAAATATTGCAATATTTCGTTTTGTAAGAAATATAATGTAACGTATATATTTCATAAATATATATTTTTATAAATATATTTTTATAAATATATATTTTTAGTAAGATACAATAACATAATACATATATTATTCAAAGAAATTTTTTGAATATATTTCTGGTACGAGGTATTGAGACATGATTTCCATTTCTAAAAATTTTCTTCCAGAGTTCTAAAATTATTAGAAATTTTTAGACGCATCTATTCAAATTTACCATATCATAGATCATGTCTGAAATTAAAAAAAACATATCCCAGGATAATTCATAATTTCCTGATTATTAATTATGTCTTGTTAAAGGAAACCACTTATGACTCGCAGACGACAAATTATACAGAAAATACACTCGTTCTACATTGTTCTCGAATACTGATTCCAATGCAAGAACAAAAAGTACGATTACACGTGGCATTGTCACAAGCTAGGACAAACTGTATTACAGTATTTGAGCAGTGTAAAACTAACAATTTTTATTGCAGCTTGTTGAGGATTCTTGACTTCCAGGAGACAGCTAAACCAACATCGAATTTGCAAGCTACTGTAATGACCATCTTAGGAGCAAAATAATTGAATACTCGTGTAATGTCTCGTGTTTTGTGAAAACTTATTAATTAATTCTTCCTAGATTAATCCTTCTCTATCCATTCTATCTGCCTGAAATACATGTGATTACAACTGATTTGACGTATAACGACTATTTACTTAAAGTAGTATTTACGTAAGAAACAGTCAAGGGTAAGTATAAACTATAAAAGATGTATCCAGCTGAATAAAATACTCAGTTTCGTGAGGCACGAATTTCTAACAGTGATAAAATTATGGATAGATCGAATTTCTGGTTATTGGCCATCCTGGCCGTTTTGGCGGCTGTTGTTGCCGAAGAGTTGTATTCAGACGAGTGGGATCACATCAATCCTGATGATATCTTGCCGAATGATGAACTTCGAAATCAGTATTACAATTGCTTCATGGATACTGGCCCGTGCATGACAGAAGATCAGAAATTCTTCAAACGTATGATATTTTATTATCGTATGAATTTAATTTTGTAAATGATAATACAACTTTTATTTAGTAATAAAAAAATTGTATTAAAAGTATTAATATTCTAATGACATTATTATTATATAATGTGGACAAAAATATATTTATTTTTTATTTAATTCTTTACTTACTTTCATGAAAATTTCATATTGTACGTAGTACTATCTAAATGTAGAAAAATCTCGATTTAGGTACTTATACCTATATATCTAGGTATATTTTAACACTGTGTAAAGAATATAACAAAAATATTATTAAGATTAAGACGGATAATCTCTAATTTAATTAATAACATTTATTTTAATTGTTTGTATGCATATAGAAATATTTCTCAATACATTTTTTATTTTCTCAAAACATCTACTAAAAGATTTGGAATAGATAATATAATATAATTATTATAACAAAATATTACGACAAAAGAATGTTTATATAGTAGGAAATTACTATTATTTTGCATGATTTTCAGAAAATATATGTAGAGTATCCGGAAATTCGCAAATCAAAATATAATAAACAATAAGAAAGTTTTAAAAAGTTTTTGTAAGTAAAAAAGTTATTTGTAAATTTTTATTTTGAGCGACAGTTTATGAAATAAAAAATAATAATAAAGGTTTATCTCAAATCCTACTACTTGAAATAAAAATGTATACATTAATTTTTTTATTTAATTTATTTCAAAAACTTTCTTGCTGTGATATTTTGATTCGTGAATTTCAAGACATTCTGTATGTATATCAATAAAAATATCTGAGATTTTCTATTTTGCAGAGCATGCCGCTGAAGCGTTTGCAACAAAATGTCGAAAATGTACAGAAACTCAAAAAAAGAATGTGGAAAAAATAGTCGTATGGTACACCGAGAACCGCCCTGAGGAATGGCATGCCATGATAGAAAAGCTTTTGCAGGAGGCGAAGAAGTTGAACATTACACCCGTCGACTAATGTTGCCAAACAAACAACACATTTCGCATTATCATGTATACTTAATTGTGAAATAACAAATAATGATCTCGCATCCATGTAGTTTTCCAAGATATTAGCTGCAATATACGATACAATTATGACGTAGACACGTGCGAGATTTAGCAGTATTACATTATTGTACAATTTTAACTGACAATAAAAGTCGTTTTGTGACGGGTGAACGTCTATGTATCTCTCAACGGGTGCATCGGCAATCTGCAATTATAAATCATGACGATATTTATCATCGAGTTATCTTTACGAATTTCCTCGCAGAGGAAAAAGTGACAACACTTTTTGTCACTTCATCTTCATTACTATTGGTATCGGCCTTACGCATGCGTCGGAAATGTATTTCATTGTGGAGCGCACATTCATAGTAGCGGAGGGGTGATATACCTTGGTTCAGACTCTAACCACATCAGCCTAAATCATTTCTACTAGTCGCGAAATAATGCTCGGGGAAGAGACATTCGTTCCCGACTGTAGATTCTCATATTATTCCAACTGAAGTGTTCTGCTCCCAAATTCGTCATGAACTGTCGGTCCTCAACGAGAGAATCGATACGGGTAGTGGAACGGAGTGGCTACAGCTTACTAGGGTGACTAATACATACTGTGACGCGTATATCATATTAAGTTTGACGATAATTCTTTTCAAAATCGGCAAAATAACTTTCATAGCGGTTATTCACGGAGTTATTTCCTTATAATAGCAATAATTTGTCAATAATTGATAATGTAACAATTTTGTTGCTGATATTTTCTTTAGTGGCCGGTAATTCAATGATTCCGGTGACAGGATACACGCCTACATAGTGTATAATGGTGTGTAATAGTTTTATCCGCGCATCTCTCATATATACGAATACACGCGCGGGGTACTCGTTGTAATTATTTGATGAGCTTGCCTTGAAAGAACAACACGCCTATTCCCGCGACGATTTTGCTGCAGTGCAGATCGAAGTTCAATTAGTGCGTAACGTCTTCTCATTCTGGATAAAAAATCGAAATGCGACGAAATGCAACGAAATTTGTTCTCCATTGAGGTATTTCATTAACTGATTTAATTTTTCTTGCGTGTAAACACGGTGTGCGAGCGTGGCGTACTAATATGTGAGCGAAAAAAAGAACATGCAATAATCGCATTCTGAAGGAAAAAAATTTACACATCATAAATACTAATTTTATATGGTAAAAAAGACATGATAATAATGACATCGTCATTGTGTTATATTTGTGTCATGATGACTGGAGGAAATACTTGACACGGGAAAAATAAAAATTTGTGATAAACACGAAAGAACGTGAATTTACAAGTGATAAAGCAGGTATTTGTGCCATGATTTGTTATAAGATATTTTGAGAAAAACCCTACAATTTATATAATGATTATTTTAAAATAAAACTCTCCTCCTATCCTTAAAACTTGATCTACTAACAAACGGAGACTCAGGTATATATCTCGCGGATTTGAAAAATTTGATATGTATTAAAATAAAGAGTTTGATCGTAAAATATACGTAACATTTAAATACCAATGAGTTAAAGAATTGAACTTACAAAATTTTTAAATTTAAAATGATCGCACATGACGGATATCATAGTAAACAGCCAGTTTTTGCGTTTAAAATCAGCTAGGCTAGATATTTTATTTTATCATTTTCCTCAATGTCTATTATTTTGGCATTTTCATAATTTATGTTAAAATGAAAATTGCAAATTAGAAGATATTTAAAAAAAATTGATTTTTGTGAAAATTATAAACATTATTATTACATAAAAATTTATAATTTTCATTAAATTAAACAGTACATATTTTATTATAAAAAGACTAACGTACATTTTTAAATAATTTGTCTTCTATTTTACTTCTATTTTTTATGACGAAGATTCTTCATTATTTTTTATGACATAGTTCTTACTAGAAAATTAATTTTTTTTAATATTTGCAGAATCATCATATTATAAATTATGAAAACAAAAAGAAACATTAAGGGAAATAATAAAAATAAGATATTTGCACCTAGTCGGTCTCAAATATGCAAAAATGATTGGCCGTTTACTATAATATTTATTACGCGTGTGACTATTTCAAACTTTAAAATTTTGTAATTTCAAACCTTTGATCCATTGACAATTAAATATTACGTTTCACAATATCAAACTCTATATCTTAATATCAAATTTTTCAAATTTTGCAAGATGCGTGTACATCCTGGATCTTCCTCTGTAAATAATAATTAAAAAAAAAGATAATTTCGCTTCGAATTAATTAATATGATTTTTCTTGCATTCTCGTGTGTTTCCTCTTGTATATTGAGGAAATCTTAATACAATGTAACATATCGTGTATTGTGTTATAACAATTAACACGTGATCATTTACAATCATATATATCACATAAATTATATTATGTAATGATCCACATCAATCAATCTTTTAAAGTTTTGCATCTCGAAACAAAATTAAAATGTGACGAACGATTTTATCAGACACATATATTGTGCGAAACTATATAACGAGAGATTTTTGATTTCATATATGTATTTTATATTATACTTTGAGTTCAAACTAACGAAAAATCATATATTTTTCGAATAAATAATATATATATATATACATTTCTCTCGTCCTTTAATTGTTTGTTATCCATATGCGTATGTTAAATACGTATGTTACGATATATGTATGTTATATATAAGAGAATTTATAAATTTTGCAATTAAATAATTTAGACAATTGCAAATAGTAAATAAATTTTCGACTGCTTTTATCTTAATAAACATTTGAGAATTATTTGATTAATCTAGCATTAAAATCATTTCGGAAGCGATAAAATACACTTGTGGTTTTGAGAGAAATCCGGCTACAATAATGAAAAAATGAAATAAAATAACTGCTATATATTGTACTGTAATTCAACGCTCAATAGAAGTCAGCGTTTAGTAAGCGCTTTGTGCTGATCGGATTACTTTTATGTCCGTATTCATACTCAGATCTTATATTTAAGACCTTTTTAAATTGATCTTTTAAATTGATCTTCCTCTTTAAATTGATCTAAGATGCTCTATTATTATTAGTTACAACAAAGCATCTAAAGCAAAATAAACTTAAGAAAGCCTTAAAATATCTTGAGGAATAGTTACATCTCAGCAATAAAAACTTCCAACAATTGCAAAATAAACGTCGGTATTCGGGAGAATAATAATATTTATTTTGTAACTATTGGAAATTTTCTTCGCCAAGATAGAACTATTCCTCTTTAAATATAAATCTAGAAGAGTATCTATCTAATCTAATCTAATCTAATCAACGTAAAAAAAAAACATGTGTAAAATTCGCAAATAATAGCGCGGTGAAACAAAGTATTTATGACTTTGCTTCATTTTGTGATCGATTCCACATCGAAAAAACAGAAACTGTCTTTTATTAATAGTACAGAAGGCGCATGAGAAATTTTTGATACAAATTTCTTGCAAATATTTAAAATATTACGTCATATCACTTATCCAATTTGTCGAATTAGTGAGGATAAGTATTAAATATATTTAAAATTAGGCGAAATCGTGCGTACTACTTGATCATCCTTTCGTAAATATTGTTCTGCCAAACAATACCTTTCTGCTAAACGCGACCTTTCTTGTTTTTCTTATGTATATAAAAAATAAACTATATATATCTCTCTAATTATCATCTTTCATTGGCAACTCTCTTTTGCAATATATCATCTAATGTTACAACAATCGCGTACATTTATAGAAATAAATTTGAAATTTATTATCTTTAATAATATATTTTTTACGTGTGTGTGATTTGTAGACATACAAAAATGTCAAATATAAATTTTAAATACAACAAAATAAAATGAACCTCAATAAAAGATAATAAGCATGATAATAGTTGCTTTCCATTTACATCGATTTTCAGATAATTCTCACTTGTGTCATAACTCAGTTGAATGCATGTTCCTTTTGCATTCTGATAAGTGAGATTGATATGTGATAATATATTCATATATTATATATATATTATTACTTTTTTATTATATATATTTATTAAAATAAACAAGTAGAAATTTAATCTAAGTATAGAATAGTTTACTTCAGCTCACTTTAAATCTCATCAAGTTTTATTAGTGTGTAAATGAAAAGGAACTAATATCCAAATACACCTATAAACTATAAATATTACAGGTTTATTTTCTAGGATTGAGCTAATGCTACACGTTTGTAACTTAAAGTGAGACACAAGTTGTAAGTTTTAGCCAATCGCTTTTGCATAGAGAGAGTGGACTAAACTAAGTCGAAAAGTCCTTTACCATTTCACAATAGTTAACAAAATATTAATTACTAAAAATTATCAAGTATTGATCTTGAATAATTTTCTACTCAAAATCAACTTTACAGAAAAATTGCAAGAGACAAAAATCATTTATTTTCTTTTCGTAAAGTTTTGAGAATTTTTTCAGAATTTTTTTAGAATTTTTTAATACCGTATTTTCTCATGTTGGTGAAAATAAAAAAATGCAGTATTAAAAAGTTGATAAAAAAATTCTGAAAAAATCCTCAAAATTTTACGAGAAGAAAATAAATGATTATTGTCTTTTTCTGTAAAATTAATAGTATTTGAGTAAAAAATTATTCAAGACTAATATTTGGCAATTTTTAGTAATTAATATTTTGTTAATTATTGCGAAAATTGCAAAATGGTTTAAATGGTAAAGGAGTTTTCGACTCAGTTTAATCCGCTTTATCTACACGAAAAGCGATTGACCAAAACTTACGGGACACTCTATATTTGATTTTTATTTGGCGAAAGCGAAAAAGAAAGTTCTAGACCAGATTTTTTTTCATTATCTGATTAAGTTGTGTTTAAATTTAATCTGATGTTTCACCCAATGGGCTTCATCCATGACATCATCACAGATGAGGTCCATTGGATAAAAGTTAAGCCTTTAATCACAAGTTAATCAGAAAATGAAAAATCAGGAGTGTAATACAGTCTAGTGCAGAAATAAGAAACATATTTCATATATTCAACATTGTCCTGACAAACTATTCTAATCAACTTTATCTCGCAACAGTATAGCGTAGTCCAATGAGAAAATTCAAAATGAAGAAGAGATTATTGTGGTGCGGTTTCACTTTCGCCGTCGTGCTTCTCATCCTTATGATTTCAACTGAGAGCAACATTATTCAAAGAATACCGTTTCTCGATGTGACGACAATCAACGGTATCAGATGCTACGATGAAGTTTCGACTACAAAAAGTAGCCTTGATTTCGAAACAAGTACGAAAATTATTATTCCATATTTATATGTATTAAAAAGTTTGAGAAAGTAAGTTCTTGATAAAAATAGCAAATCTTCGTATAGAATAACTTTTATAAAAAGATCATGGTTGTAAAAAAAAATACGAAATGTGTATTTTCAAATCAAATATAACAAATCCATATATTTTATCATGCAATCATCAGAAATTTATTACATCTATTTGATTTTGTACAAATTGACACAATATAATATTAAATATTAAACTTCTCCTTTATATTTCTACTATGTACTGTTTTTTTTCTGTACTTCAATGCTTTAGATTATTTTTCGTATTGCCATTGAACAATTCAACTTAATAATACTCTAACCGTTTTTAAAAGTTCGAGATATTATATTATATTAAAAAGTGTAGAAAAAATAAATTATTTTATTATTTTTATTAACTAATTTCTTCAAAAGAGATGACAAAATTGAATAAACTAATTTACTTAAAAATCTTATGTATGATTCGACATATTTTAATAATTTTTTAACATGCCTTTTCAAGATATATACGTAAAATTTAAGAAACTTTTATTTTTATTAAGCATAACATTAAGAAATTTGTATAATTAATTTTTATAAAAAGAATTTTATATAATTAATTTTAATGTGCTATAATTTGATTTAACGTTTAATTTACATTCTTGACGAGATTGTGAATATCACAATAAATATATGTCACAACATACATTTATAATAAAAATTATTTACATTTTTTATGCTTTAGATACCGACAAGCTAACATCAGGTAAAAACATTTTCTTCCATGAGACTTCTTGTTTCGGTGAGGAGGGCTTGATATTAAATGCTCGACAAGCCTGTGCCATAGAATCGGCAGCACGAATGAATCCGTCAATGACCGTGTATTTACTATTCATTAGTAAATCGGAGTTCTCGAACAGTACACGCGAGATCGTCAGACATCTTCTTAATTATTCCAACGTCAGGATCCGTCATATCGATCCACAGAAATATGTGAAGGAGACACCCTTGGATGCATGGTATACCAGTGGCGTCTTAAAGAAAAGTCACTGGCCGGTCAGTCATATGTCAGATATATTGCGTTATTTGACTTTGTGGAAGTATGGCGGTATCTACCTTGATCTGGATGTAGTAGTCACCAGTTCGCTAGAGAATCTGACAAATTTTGCTGGCGCAGAGGACTGGGACGATGTTGCTGCCGGCGTCATGGGATTCGACATGTCGAAGCTGGGTCGACGCGTGGCTGATGCTTGCGTGCGCGATCTTAGAAAGAATTTTCGCGGCGACGTCTGGGGTAACAATGGGCCCGGAGTCATCACAAGGACATTGCAGAAACTCTGCGCGACGACGTATGTGAGTATTGTAGATATTGAAAAAAGATCAGGAACTACAATAATAGGAATTATTTATTTGATCATGTCTGAAAGATTCACGTTTCAGTTAAATGAATTAATATCATTATTTACAACACACACAACTTTAGATATAAAATAATATATATAGAAAAGTGAATGATCATCTAAGAAAATTTTTTAATATTTTCATCTTAAATTGATTTTTTTTTAAATTGGTCGTAAGCTCATAAAATATATAGGACTATTGCTTTGAAAAAAATCATTAAAACAATTATTAAATGTAATAAATTTTTATTTACCGACGTAAAAAAATACTTTCTGATCGGCATAGCCTATCTGTGTCGGGTTAGGACGATCAGATAGTTTTGGAAAAATTTCAGAAAATAAGAAAATAAATATTATTTTTTGTTATATAAAAGCTTTAAAAGGGGATATTCTACAATCTACTGTTATAGGTTATTTTTGTTATTTTTACGTTTTTTTTCGGAATTTTTTATAAAGGATCCGTAAATTGTTGATATTAGGTTTTTTGCATTTATTAACATTTAAACAATATGTAAAAATTTTTATGTAAAACAATGAAAATTATTATCAGTGGACCGCTTTAAAGTAATCGATGAAAAAAATTTTGCGCATTTGACTTCACATGAGGCCGGTTATGCTCGATTGAAACAAAAAATTCAAAATAATTCTTAATTAGTATACTTTGGCTATAGTAGGTACCAGAATGAAAGAAAAATATCAAAAACTAAAAAAATGACACTTTGAAAATTAAGTTTTGATTTTTGCAAGTTGGACTATTTGGTCAAATCTTGAGATATCATAGATATCAGTTTGAAAAAATATAATTTCGAGAAAAATGTGTCTTGCATGCAGTTTACATAGAAAGAATTTTGATCAGGTAATCCAGACCCCGTAATAAAGAGAACCCTCATCTTGCTCGAACATGTCCATCTTTTGAAAGACCATACTCTTCAAATAATAACGGTCACACGAAATATACCTGCTGCGATTATACTATTGTACGTAACATCCTTCTCGCTCGACGAGCACATCATAAATCTATCCCTTCTAGCCACCGTAATTTTGTAAGTTTTGCGAATTGAAATAAATCCTTTTGTGTTATATACATATTTTCCTTAATATATTTTCCATAACTTGCGAAAAATGCAAAAAAAGTTCGATTTTTTAACCCGTTACAATAGAATATCTTCTTGAAAAACTAGATTACATTAGTAACTATAAAGTATAGTATGCACGTATTTAAGTATATCAAAAACTTTATTTCAATGTCATTATTTGTTATATAATATGAACTATCACTGGAAATTTTCAATATATCTTTTCATTAATTATTCATGTATGCATAATAATACATTATTTTAGCTAAATTTTACATAAAGTAAAACATTAGATAAAAAATAATATGTACTGTTCTTTAAAATATATATTACTTGTCGTAATTAAGGTGATTGATGCTGAACGCCGTGACCCCCTTCTTTCCTATATTATAGATTTCTAAAACTTTATAAACATTTTTAACTTTACAAAAGTAATTTTACGAAGTCGAACAGTCAAACTTTCCAAATTATCTTGAAAAAATTAAAATTAAGAATTTAAATTTTATTTTAATTTTTAGAAAAGAAAGACTGAAAATTTTGGTAAATATATCAATAAATTAGACATTTGCTTTTATTAAAAAGATTGAATAGCTACAACATAGATGATTTTAAATATTATTTATCAAATAAATAGACAAATTATTTGAAAATGAGGAAACTGAATTTAATCATTTGTTGAACAAATGTGATATGATAGCGATGATAAGTAGGTAGAATAAATTTGAATAAGTCATTTCATGACATTAAGAATTATAGGTGTACTTAACTCTCTCTCTCTCTCTCTCTCTCTCTCTTGATTAAACAAGAGAGGTGTAGTAACGTGTACAAAATAAATAACAAAGTCTATTTGTTGCGAGTAAGAGACTCGCTTCAATTTAATTGAATTTATCTCTAGCGAATACGATCCTTTTCTCTCTTAATATAGAATCAAAAACGAAGATTTAATCTATAGGAGATCAAGTATTACAAAAATTTGTTCTTCTTTGTTCAGAATATAATTCTCGCTAATTTGCGAGGAATTAATGTACAGAGAATATACATTATTATTAAAATTGTTATAAATGAAAAACATGATTGAATTTTTTCTGCATCCATTTATACACATAAAATGCATTCTAGATATCAGAATCTCGAAACATGCGATATTATATCTAACGCAAATAGCAAATTACAAACACAGACATTTAACAGATAACGGATAGTAGTGTTATAAATAATAATTTATTGCAGTGCTATAAATAATAATTTATTACTTTTTTCTTTACTTAAAGTGTGCAATTTTTTATTTGTGCGATTTAATCTAGTTGTACGTATGCTATTTTATACATTAATAATAATTAATAATAATAATAATTAATAATAATTAATTGTTACGATGTTGTAAATATTATTTTTTTCTTTTTTCTCTCCTCTTATCTCTTTATTATATTCATTAGTTATATATTTTTTATTTCATAATTACTCGAGTTTCTTTTAGTAAAATTAATATTAATCTTTTTTTAAAGAATATAACACTTTTACTTATTATTACATATTCACTTCATAAATAAAATAAAAAAATTAAGAATAAGCTAAAAAAATAAGCTAAAAAATATTTTTCTGTTTTATAATTTTTTAGGCACGCGATATGACAACCAACCGTTGCCACGGCTTCACAGTATATCCGCCGTCGGTTTTCTATCCGATTCATTATAAAAAATGGAAGAAATATTTTGAGATAAAAGACAGCAACGTGACTTTGAAGACATTGAACAAGGCCAAAGCGATTCACGTATGGAATAATTTGAGCAAGGCCGAAAAAGTGCGAGTGAATAGCAATGTACCGTATGCCGTTATCGCACGGAAGTATTGTCCTCATGTTTTTAATAATTGCGGCAAAATATTTTGAACTTAAGCATAAGTAGGATAAAAAGTGGAATACTTATTTCATCTCACAATATTGAAAACATTCCATATACGAAAACATTTCACATAGAACGAGATTGTCTAAATGCAATCGAAAAAGCGATATTTGTCATATAAAATGCATTTAATGAGACAAAGGCTGATTTAGGAAAGTATTCTATTCACTCTACTTTTTCTGTGAACAATAAATTTCTGTAAATATATATAACGTATTTTATAACGTCTTAAAGACCAATGCCATTTTAAATATTATACTATGAATTATCATGTTATTAAGTAATAATAATAATAATAAATCGCTGCATGATGCAGTTATAACTTATAATCTCATATGTTTACATTGAAGATGAAATTTCAATGTACAAATCAGATGTTGATGCTTACCATATTGATCGCTTGTATATAGTATAAAATAATAGATTTCCATTCTCTTGTTATGAAAACAGAAAAATCTATTTTTATACTTAAAAAAGTTCATCGTTTTCTCGTTCAAATAAAAACGAAATAATATTTTGCTTATTTCCGTCAACAATATTTGTTAAAATAAAATGTATAACATAAAATTACACTCAATATATAAATTTTGATCGTTAAAATAGTTTATTTCTGAATGAATTTTCATAATGTTACGTATTTGTAATGAATATATTTATTTACGTACATATTCACGTATATATTTATATAACTCAGTTTCACATATATTTGAAATTAATATTTGTTTTATCAAATATATTACAGATTGTTCTAGTCCAGTCTATTCAATGTAACAAAATCCGCTAATATCAGTCCGGTGTTTCATATATAATTATACAATATATAAAATATATCCATATATATAACATTTTTCTCGAGAGAGCATAAAGAGCATAAAGAGCATTTAAGAATACAAAATTTATGTATATATATATGTATATATATATATATATATATATATATATATATATATATATATATGTATGTATAATGATTATTTATCTTTGTTTAATATTCAGTGAATAACAAGAATACATAATACAGCATGCGCATCATGCGTGAAACAG
>Ga0157364_1003261_pt1 | contig 15689 bp, 9 predicted proteins | sample AttsexASBM2_FD_111476 | JGI IMG/M metagenome (GOLD analysis project Ga0157364, IMG submission 111476) | Fungus gardens microbial communities from leaf cutter ant in Ribeirão Preto, State of São Paulo, Brazil - Atta sexdens ASBM2 | ecosystem: Host-associated > Fungi > Mycelium > Unclassified ...
AAATATAAATTATTTTGTTATCTAGGTATCATTTATTTTTCTTAGCACAAGCATGATCAATCGATTTCTTAAAGCGGGTTATGTAAAAAAATATTTTTTATCATCTTTAAAAATTATATTGAGCGGTGGTGCAATAATTAAGCCGAAAGTACAGGAAGAATTGAGATGTATTTTACCACATGTCGACATATTGCACGGTTATGGTAAATATCGATATAATGTAATATATTAGTATATACTATTAATGTGTGTGATAAAATTTTAATTATTTCTTTTGTTTTAAGGAATGACGGAAACCAGTTTTATAACATGTCAATTACCGAGTCACAAAAACGGATCTTGCGGTGTGGTAATCGAAAATGTGCAAATGAAGATCATAGATCCCGAAAACGGAAAAATTCTTGGTCCGAATCAATCAGGAGAAATATGGGTAAAATCTATAACTATGATGAATGGTTATTATAGAAATCCTGAGGCAACAAAACATACGATTGATGAGGAAGGTAAAGATTTCTGTTATAACAATAATCATAAACATAATTAACATAATTAAAAAAATTAATTACAATTATTATATTTAAAAACTAAATAAATTATATTTTATATTAAATTAAAAAAATATATAATAATGCTATGAAAAACTCTAATCTCCTATTATATTATGTATCTGTAAATTTAAAAAATAGGATGGTTGCACACGGGTGATATCGGTTATGTAGACGAAGATGGAGAATTGTTCATTATCGGCAGAATAAAAGAACTTATAAAGTATAGAGGATATCAGATCTCTCCTGCAGAAATTGAGAATATGTTAATGTTACATCCAGCAGTGCTAGAGACTGCAATTATTGGAGTACCTCATGCATTAGACGATGAGCATCCTCTTGCTTATGTTACCAAGAGACCTGGTGCCAAGGTACAATTTTTATAAGTATGATAAAATCGTAGAAAAAAGATTTACAAAAAAGAAAATTTGAATATTACTAATAGTAGAGAAAAGTCGCCGATATTGACATAAGTTTCCTAAAGCGATACTCTCTTATTTCTCATAAACTAACTATTGCACTTACATATTAATGCTAATAAAATCATAATTTGTTTTTTTTTTTAGCTAATCAAAGAAGTACAAACTAATAATTCGCATATTTCTATACCAAATAAGCTAAAATCGAATTCTACGAATGTGAAAATAAAATTCTTATGATTTTCTTTGCAAATTGCGTAGTTTAAATAATAGTGACTATATTATTGTATATAATAGTGACTATATTATTGTGATAATAATTTAAATGCTTGTAGTTTCTTAAATTAGTTTTATTTAAATTATTTTTTCTCATAATTTCTCATAATATGATTTTAAATTGGAGTGCAGCGAAAACCGTCACACTTGTTTGTGAAACCATGAAGCTAACTTAATCTTTATAATGTTGCTTTAGTGTCAAATAGCTCTATTGGAGCTAAAGACAATTATGTATATATGGAAAAACTCTTGGAAAATTATCGCATTACATATTTGCATCTTACAGAACAATATACAGTAAATATGCATATAATTCAATAAAAATGTTTTGTATGATTGTAATGATTTTGTAACGAAGTGAAAAGATTCTGGAAAATCTTATATACATTCACTTGTAGGTACTTTATACAGATAATTCCTATAAAAGAAAAAAAAAAGGATACGTAGGCATTACTGCCTACTGTTTGAAGCCCATTTTGTCAGACGTTCATTTTTATTTATGTTATGAAAAAATTAATTATTGCAAAATCACAAACAGTATTATAAAAACTGCATACTATCTAATAGAAGACACTTTTTGTATGTCTTAATGTATACTTATGTTTTTAAAATTTTATTTTTATCTTTTGTTTAAGAAATATAATATTGTCTATAAACAAAGTAGTATATCGACAATAGTATGACTTTCCTCTAAAATGATCTTGAATATTCCGCTAGATAAATTTTCTTGAAATATTTAGTAGATAGAGAAAATCACATTTATATTATAAAAATAAAGACATTGATGTGTTTTAAAAAAAAATGAGAAAAAAAAATTAAAATATTTGTACACTAATTCGATCAAAATGTAATAAATAAGTAATAAATAACTCTAAATACGCCGCGCTGGCAGCAAAAAAAATAGAAGGAATAGAAGTAATTTTCCCGCAATTACTCTGTTACATGCATTTATATTATATTAATATTGTGTTATGATTTCAGTTTCTTACTGTTAATATTAATAAAATTATTGAGAGTGGAATCGATTTGTCACTGTAATAAATAACGCCATCATAAATTATAATCTACATAAAATGATCACTGTAGGGTGTGTAAAAGACTTAGTGGTTATTTCGTGATACAGTAGTTATTACGTGTAAGTGAAATAAGTAAAGCATGTTGTTATAGCAAAATACATGCTTTGCTTTCGTATTCTTTGTTTAATTTGTTGTCTTGTATATTCCCTCGTTTGGGATATATGGCATTTTTAGCGAGCAGGATTTATGCCCAAAGCATACAAAGTGCAGATTGAATTCAATGTATTAAATGCAATAAACGCATTATATGAAATATGTATCTCATGTCATAATACTTGTAATGTAGGAAGATTGTAATTATTATTTATTATTTCATATAATTACCATTCTTATTTTTTAATAAAACTTTATAAACACATTTTATAAATTATTGTGTCATTTTATGTCTTATTTATATGCATTATTTGTAAATTTTTCATGAGCCGTACATATTCTCCCTCTCCCTATGAGTAACTACATATCCCATCCCTATGGGATATACGACAAAAATATAAGGGTTTAAAAAGTTTATTTTTTAATATGAAAAATAAATATTCCGGATTTCTAATATTTTTTTCATAGTAAGAGTACAAAGTTTTTATTGATATCGTTTACTTTAAACATAGTAAATAATACTTAATAAATTAAGTTTTTGATAGGTGCGGCGTATATATCGAAGTTATCCTATCATGTAAAGGACCATCATGTAAATTTCTTCATATTTTTTATTTTGTAATAAATTAAATTAAACATTATTTGATTATTGGATTGAAAAAGGATATCATTAAATTTATGTCTATTATTTTTTAATAAAAAATAGGAAATATTTTTATGTATTAGAATAATCTTTCTTCGCACTGATTTAATTATTTTTGTACAGGTGACAGAACAGGAATTGATAGATTTTGTGGCGAGGAACATGATGGATCACTACAAACTACGTGCAGGAGTTATATTTCTGGACAATTTTCCATATACGGGTTCAGGAAAAATTTCAAAAAAAGATTTGAAAGAAATGATTAAAAAATGATAAAGTGCATCGATTAATAACGTAATTATATTTTTCTACACATAATAATGTGTAAATATATTTTATAAATATATATAATCTTATTACTTCAGAATGAAAGATATTAAAAATATGTATCTTTACACATTTTTATTATGTCTCTATTTGATTTTTATTACGCATTTGTTCTTATTCTTGGCTGTACAAACTGCAATATCATTGCAGTATTGAAAAGAAGTGTGTGACAACGAAGGATATAAAAACAATGCTCGAAACTATAAAAGTTGAGAAAAAAGTAATCCACATTTTTAAATAAACTTTTTTCTTGTATAAAAATTTTCATGTCAAATAATTAATGCTTGTTTATTTAACTATAATTAATCAGTTAACGTCCGATCAAAAATATATGTATGCAGACTTAATCGAACATAATGTCGAATAATCCATTCAAAAGGTAACGAACAGATATTTCTCATCGGATATTCCGATGAATTTATTTCCGACTAAATGTGATCGGATTTTTTTATCCGATCAAAATAATCCGATTGTTACATTTTGAATGAGAATCCGATCATTATAATCGGAAAAAGTCTGGATATTTTTATCAATGTAATTGTGATCATAAAATCACCTATATGTTTCATGAAAATCAAGTATGCACGAGTATGTCGAGTATAACTGAAATAACGCCCACTAATCATACAGTATTCCTAATAAAAAACAATACAAAGAAGTATAGGACATATAAGAGTCAACGTAATTAATTATAAATGCAAGAACTGTAATGATATATAAAATGTATAAAAAAAATTCTATAAATAATACATTGTAAAACACATTACATGTTTTGGCTTTTGGATTGAGCCATCTTCAGATAAAACAAAATTCACAACCTCAAATTCATTTCCATCGTCAATAGAAAAATCCTGAAGAAAGTTATCTTCTTCGTTATCGCAATTAATATAGTGATATTGATAAATGCGGAGACATGAATTACTTGCAAGCGATTTACTGACCGATTATTCAGAATTTCATGATATTCTAATTTAAAAAACATGTGTTAATTAATAAATAAAAATAAAAAAATAAAATAAAAATCTAAATAAAATAAAAATCTATTTAAAATATTATTTATTTTTAAAATTCTGTAAAAACCAAATAAAAACATCATTTATTATCAACAATAAAACATCAACGTGATCATTTCTTAAGAAGAAATATTTCGTCAAATTTATCATAAAATTGTGTAAAATAAGAGGTATATCAGTCAAATCTTCCAGAATAGGCACGGAGGGCCTTCGTAAAGCGTATACATTCATCGATTATAAATAACAAAATTTGACATTGTTCTTATCTAATCGTTTTGTTAATCTATTAATTATCATTCAAATAGTAATAGTCTTATCGTTAATATTTTAATCATATCTTCCAAAAAGATTTTTGCGTTTTTCTTTGAACCTATATATCTCGAAGTTTCTTAATTTTATTGACTTTTACACATTATGGGCTTGTTCCTTAATCAATTCTCAATCGATTGAAAAAAAAATTAATTGAAATATATCCATTTTAACAGAAGTTACGGATAAGATCCCAAGGACTCCAATGTGAATATACAAATATGGATGAGGCCCCAAGAATTCCAGTATATCTAGGATACAAAAAACAAGTATAGTTAGAGTTTAGAATGTTTATCTTAAAACATTGTATAGGTACCTAGATGCCTATATCTAGTATAACTAAGTACAAATTTACGTATCTATAGGTATTGTACACAGTAAAAAACATTTTATATTTGTGTTAGAAACATCCACTCAAATTCTTGTTAAAATCCTTGTTTTGTGTTTTGAATTTTAACATATCCGAGTTTTAATTTAACATAATATGAGTGTGTTATTTAAATATTTTGTGTTAAATTAAAATTCAACATTTCTCACAATTCAACATTAAAATAACATAATTTATAGGTAAGGTAAATAAAACAAATAAAAATTACCAGATTAACTGTTGTGACAAATTATTAAATATCATAAGTTGTTATAAATAGCTTCTAGAGAATCCGTATCGTTTTTGATATTTAAATCATTAATTTGTTTCTTTATATAAATCATTTCCGATGTTAACCTCTTATGTAGAAATTCTTCTAAAATATTTATATTTCTATATTCTCTAGACGCTATAAATATCTATATTTTCTAAACGTTATTTATAATAACTTATTTACAAGGATGTGATACTTCCCTTACTGTCAACATTATATATTGCTTATTGTTAGTCTCATTTGCGCTTGGTTATAAGTGAACAATAGAATTGATAATTTTTATGAACGATCCAACTTTATGCCTGCATCACGTAAGTTTAATATTTTATTAGTCATTATTTATCATCTTATTATTTATTATATATTATATATGTTTTTTAATTATTTATTATATATGTCTGTATTTATTATATATTTATGTATTTATTATATATGTCTGTTCAATTTGATGTTTAATACTTTGTCATAGATCATAGTTAATCTGATAATTATAATGATAGGCAAATTCGAAGATTGTAATAATCTGTGCAGTTTGACATGTAAGTCCAATGTTTTAAAAGCTATTAGTTATTACATATGTTTGTCTAATGCGATATTTAATATTTTGTCACAGTTAATTCATCAATTATAATAAAAATATGCTAGGATAATAAAATATTATCATATCTACAAAACAAGATAAATATGTTCGCATAATTTGGTTAATATAATATGTTAGTATGAGTACTTAAGATTTCTAAGTTAATTTAAGTTTAATTTAAGTTTAATTAGCGATATTAAGAAGGATCTGAAGTAGGATTGAAATGTTTATCTTTGTATTTTGAGTTATGGAATAAATTTATCACACATGTACAGTTCGGCTCTCATTAGGCATGTGATTACTTGATTTAAAATTAATTAATAGCTTTATAAATGTTATTTCATCTTATTGTTAAACTCATCACATAGAATATTTATGCATGCATATATAAAATACGTATAATATAAATATTATGTGTGGATGCATGAAATTATAAATACTTTTTTATTCCGAAATTTTATGTTAATAAATAAAAGAAAACCTATATCATTTAAGATATCTGTATTTAGGTATTTTATTTTTCTAGTACTTGTAAATGTACTTATATAGGTACTAAAAGTAAAGTACACAATATTCTGAAAGTAAAGTACACAATATACTGAAAGTAAAGTACACAATATCATGTATCTATGATTATTACATTTAAAAAGTCGTAAATGATTGTTGTAAAACACCCGAGAAAAAATGTTTCATATATAATTATATAAAATTATATATAATTATATAGAAAATTGACATATTTTATAAACAATTATATGTATATACAAAATATGTCCATATATGTATATATAACATTTTTTCTCGGACATATAGATCTTTAGACATGTAAGATAAAAGTGATAAACAATTAATATTGTTTATCACAACATTTTTCATGCACTATTGTAGTGAACAACGTGTAAGAAACAACGTTTTTTAATGTTATTGCAACATTCCGCATTAATATGAACGTAGTTTACCGTTGCTTATCAAATATCTAATAGTGAATAACAATTAAATCAAATAAAAAATCAATAATAAACTAAATTTGAGTCAAATTTAATACATTGTTTTAAGTTATATTATTTAACTTCATTGTGTTTTTATTAAATTAACGATACATTGAGTAATCATAAATATAATTAAAAATAGTTCAAATTGGGTATAATTTGTTGCATCCAGATTGTCACCATGGAAAATGTTACGAAGAGCAAGCGCAGCATAAGCTGAGTAATTATAAAAGTTTAGGAGAATTAATGTGGATTACCATTAAAAACCATATTATGGGGATAAAATCGCACAAGTAAGTAAAAAATTACAATTTGGAATAATTGCAGAATCAGTCCTAATACCAGTAACAATTTGTTTTATTTGTCTTTAATATGTTACTAAAGAAAAATTATCTTAAAATTTTTTAAAAAGTTGTTTTCACAATTAAATAAATACGTTGAAGCTATTATTTCGGTACATTATCTAACGTCTCAAACATGGTTTATCAGACGTTAAAAAAAGAATTCATTTTTAGGACATTAAAATTTTAAATAAAGTTTAAAAAAATTACTTAAAAACTAAGTACAAATAATTACAGAAAAGTATGCTTAAATTTTATCTAATTTTGTTTTATATATATATATATATATATATATATATATATATATTGATAAAAACTCGATACTCCAAAACTATAAATTGTTTTTTTAATCGCAAGTCTAATAACTCTGCAACATAAAATAATGTCTTGTAATTTTTATAATAATACTATGTAGTTAGACACCCACACTGAAGAAACTGTCACATACGCGGAGTTGCAAAATAAAGTTGTGAGATGCGCCTTGTGGCTACAAAAAAAAGGAATCAAATCTGGATGTTATCAGTATGTGTACAGGCGATCATCTTAATTCTATCCTTATCTGCCTTGCCTTTCGGCAACTTATATCAACGTGATTTTTAATTCATGGAATGAAAACATGGACTTACGTAAGTTATTTTGCGCGATAATTATTATCAAATGTTCTCATATCTAATTAAATTAGAGGGCATTAAAAATAATGCTTTTTTAATAATAATAATTTTATTTTATTTATTTTGTGTTAATTAAATATAATTTAATCATATTATTTAGCGTATTATTTATTTATTTATTTATTTTTTATTATTTATGATTTTTATTATTTTTATTATATATAATTATTTGTTATATCAGAAACTGCATTGTACTTTTTGCAACTGATGATGCCAAAGATGATCTTCTGTAGAGAAATCTATAAATATCATTTTGAGCACGATAAAGAAGCAGAATTGCAATGCTATAATAATGATTTTTGATAAACATGTCGACGCAGTTTCATTCTCCGTTATTCTGAAAAATTGCAACGATGTAGAAGTGACTAATTTCCGTTACATCGAGCTCGATAACATTAAAAAGACAGCGTGCATTATGCATTCGTTGAGCACTACTGGGGATGCCAAAAGGTGTCGAACTATCTAACCACGCTATGTTATTTATCAGCTTTCAATATGAAATAAACTTGATGACATGCCATCACTTTGGTTCTCTACTATTTATTGGGTTACTGGGATAATAATGAGTTTAAGCGGAATCAAAAGCACCAATACAAAGCACCAAAGCAATTATCTATTCAGAATTTGACGAGGAGATGACTTGCCGATTAATTCAGAAATACAAAGTAATATTATTTTATCTGTGAAAAGTTTTTTTATCGAATAATTAAAGTAAAAGAATTTTAATTTTTTAATTTTTTATTTTAAAAAGAGTGATTACTAATAATAAGATATGTTATCACGCTTATTTAAATTATACATAAGTTTTATAAATAATTACAATATTTGCTTTAATTACTCGTAATTTCTGTGATAAAATTGAGTCAATTTATAATAATAATTATAATAAAATTATTATTAATAAAATTTAAAATTTATTATAATAAGATACTTAACTTTTGTGCTAGTATTATCGTACCATTAATTACAAGCGTTTTAATGAATAATAAATTAGATGTTAAAATGTTTTAATCAAAATAAATGTTAACTATAAAACTAAAAAGACTGTATCATAATTTACTAGTCTTATATCTACTAGTATATTGCAAATAATAAATTATTTTTTTTATTTATTTCTATATTTATTTAAGGATAGATGTTAAATAATTAAATAAAAATAATATTTATTTATTAATGTTGTAAATTTTATAAATAGTTTTATATTTAAATGCAATTAAATTAAATTTTATATCATATCTCGACATAATATAGTAAAAGCACAAATTATTATTTTATTATTTAGATCGAAACTGTGTTCCTTGGTATAACATGATGAATCGTTTAAACCAATCAGGTTACATACAGAAATATTCATTATCATCTTTGAAAACTATAGTGTTCGATGGTGCATCAATTAGGCCAAAAGAAGAAGTGAGACATCTTTTGCCACATGTTCAAATATTGCAATGTTCTGGTAAACATTATTAATGCAATAAGATATTAAAATGAGCTGGAATATATAAAATGGAATTCCCTAGTAATATGTATTTATTTATTATAAAAAATTTCGTCCGTATACTTTATGTTCCTAGGAATGACGGAACGGTAGTATTGCAACTATCGAATCGCAAAAATGGATCTTGCGAAGCAAGTCAAGAATGAACAAATTAAAGTCGTAGATCTAGAAACCGGAAAAGTACTTAGTCTGAATTAGTTAAAGAGAAATATGGCTGAAACTATCATCTATAACTATACTAAACTATAATGACTAGTTATTACAAAAATCCCGAGGCAACAAAAAATATAATTGATAAGGATAACAGGTAAACAAATTCCTTCTGTCATAATAATTATATAATAATTATATAATAATTATATTAATTATATTAATTATAATATGTTAATATAATTATATTAATTATTTTTAGGTTGGGTGCATTCGGGTGACATCGGTTATATAGATGAAAAGGGGAAATGTTTATTGCAAACATAATAAAGAATCTCATAAAATACAAAGGATATCAAATTTTTCCCACAGAAATCGAGAATATCTTGATATCGCATCCAGAAGTTGCAGTAATAGGAATATCTCATGCTATAGATGACGAATATCCACTTGCTTTTATAATAAAGCAACCTGGCGCTAAAGTTAAATTTTTTTAAATAAAAATATAATGGAATAGTAGGAACAATAGTAGGAAAATTTACTAAATCTATAAAAATTTACTAAATCTATAACTAATGAAATCTATTTGATAATTGCAAATCGATTTAGCATATTCCGAGATATTTTTTTAATAATGTAATAAATAGAATGTCTTATATAGAAGTAAAGATATTGTTTTAGAGACACAATGAAATAATTAAATTAAAAACAAATTAAAGACAATGGTAAAATTATCACATTAATATGTTTTTTAATATTTTAAATATATAATCAATATATAAGTTTCTATTTCCTTTATTAAATAATAAATTGAATTAAACATTATTGCGTATATTAAGAGAATATCATATCATTACGTCTATACATTACATTTTAATGTAAAATAAAAAAATTTATTTTTAATAAGAAATAATTTTTTTTATGTATTATGTAGAATGATCTTTCTGATTTAATTTTCTTTGTACTGGTGATGGAACAAGAATTAATAGACTTTGTAGCAAAGAATATGATGGATCATTATAAACTATGTGGAGGAGTGATATTCCTGAGTAAGTTTCCATATACAAGTTCAGGAAAAATTTCGAAAAAAAAGTTGAAAATGATGGCAATAAAGTTGATAAAGCACAGTGATAAATTAATTAAAAATAATAAATAATATATACATATAATATACATATATAATAAAAATAAATACTTTTATAATAATATAAAATTTTTGTATGCATGATCGTGCATTATTTCAAAATGATATGTATTATATGAATTAGTTTCATAAGCAGAAAATATCTTTTCTTTTTATATATAAAAATAGTTTTATTTTAATTAACAGACATATATAATCTTCTTATTGTGTGTATATTGTACTATGTATACTTAAGGCTTTTCTAATTAAAAAATGAGTATTAAAAATTAACGCAACAAAAATATTTTTTTAGATATTTGCATCTATTATGAACAATATTTAAAAATATATAAAGAAAGAAAATAAAAAAATAAAGATATAAAATAATCAGATCTTATTATATATACAGCCTGAGTTTTGGGATCTTTTTGAATATTTTGAGTATAAAATTGAAAACTAATGGTCAGATTCAAAATAGAAAATATTTCTCAACATTAAAAAAATATATGAGACGTTTTCAAATATTTAGATGAGCGCAATAAAAATTTTAAAAAAAGTTTTAGAAAAAAACATTTAGAATTTCGATTATATTCAATGTATATGTAAACTGAACCGAGTAATATAATATTAAAAGTCGTTACAACCATTTAAAAGCATTCTGCGAGTCTGCATAGCAACAATCATGTTTTCTCAAAAGTATTAAAATGCAAACTTACAGAATTTTTCGTACTTGAATTTTGACTGTGCGCACTTGACTTATAATTAGCTAACTGCTGAATATGTGTATCTAATTAACGTCAATCTAATTTTTATTATTCTTTTTTTTACGAACAAGTTATATTTAAAAATTAATAAACTTATCAGTGCGTTCTAGTATCAATGTGCTCCTTATTCTGATGAAATGAACAGCAAAGTTTATGAAATGTTGACATTAATTTTGAATCATGACACGACGAACCTGCAAACTTTTTGGTAGCTTTGAAGAAAATATCCGTGAAAGCTACAAAAGTATTATTAATAGTAATTACAGTTTTTTTTTATTTAGTTACAAGTAATGGCAAAGAATTATTTTTAAAAAATAACATTCAAATTTTGAAGCATATATTATGAACTGAATTAAGAAAAAAATCTCAAATTTTTCTCTAAAGAAGGACATGTATATATGATTGCCTAATTGCAGGAGTCAGTGAAAATCAGTATTGTAAATTAGGATTTATTGGCACAAGAGGCAAGTTTGCATTGCATTTATGTATTTATGGCAAAAGAAATAATGGAAAAGTTAGTCACAATAAAATATCTTTCTTAAATAATAGATTTTTTTTTCTAAGTTTTATTTAAATTATAGTAGTTTATTTTTAATTATTAGTATTATGATAAAAAAAGATAAAATTTACAGGAAGCAAATCATTTTTCCACTTCTGTTTGAATTATTCTCAGCAACGATCATTGAAAATGTTCAGATGAAACCAAGGCATGAGAATTATATCAAATTAATAAATCAAATAAAGAATATCTTTGTACATATTAAATTACTTAACGTTTATATCGCTTATATTTTTATTCTTTACGTTTTACATTGTTAATAAATAGATAAGTTGAATACAATGTAATAAATTCAAGTTCCACTTATTACAAAGAAATTATATAATATATAGAATATAGTATTGTTTCTGGCACGAGAATATAGAGGCAGATTTTTTTCTATCACATTAATAGAATTTTATTTATTATAACAATTGTTTAAAAAGTTGAATATATTAAAGATGTAAAATATATACAATCTGATTTATCTTAAACAGAAAATCAGTAAGAAATATTTACAAGTTAATTGAGAAGAATCGAAGTAAACGAAATTAGTTAAAAATAATAACAAAACAGTTGAAAGTAATTTGGAGGTAATCACTTGTTGCATTGTTAAATAATCTATTGCATTATTACAAGTGCAAATAATTTCAGCCAATCTTTAGATATAAAATTTGTATTTTATGTTTATGAGATAAGAGAGACACTTTCGTCGTATTTAATCTACAATTTCTTCTAATCAGCACTCTCACATAAAGTCTTACTCTTAAGCTGAAACAAACTTACAATATTTAATTTATTATATCGAAAAATATAACAAAGACACATTTTGAATATTAAGAGTATTTTAAAAATATTTTTTCCAAGATAAGTACTAGAGAATAAGGAATATTATTGATCGAATAATAATAATATACCAAGTTTATGATTTGAAGAATTCGTCGAGACATTATTTGTAAAGAATATCGTAAATATTTCTACATACATGGTAAATAATCATGCGGTCAATGACGCATGAAATCAGTTTTTAACAATGTTTAGAATTAGTCTCTCATTAATCAATTATTTATTCATTTATTTGAGAGAATAATCTTCGCGCAAAAATAAAATCTTTATAATCATGGAATCTTTTCTATTGCAATCAATATTACCTATTCTTTTTCATTATATACCGGATATCAATATTTGCAAGCAAAAGTGTTGTGTACATTATATTATATTAGTATATTCTGGCAACAAAGTAAATCAGATTGTATATTCTTTACGCCTTTAGTATATTCGACTTTTTAAACAATTGATTGTTATAATGAATAAAATAATATTAATGTGATAGAGAAAACCTTTCTCTACATTTTCATGCCAGAATATAAAGCATATTTACATAAATTCGTCTTTTATCAATTATCTTCTTTTATCAAAGTATTCTTATCAAGTAGCAAATAATCGTCATCAGATACTTTGTGATTAAGTGATTCATTCATATATATTTTTATTGACGTAAAGGCATAAATTATTATTTCAATAATCAAGGCTTTTATGTCAATAAAAATATATAAATATAAATTAATCACTTATGTTAGTGACAGCAGAATATAGACTTTAATTAATTGAATCAACAGCATTTTTTTTCTCAGTGTAGACAAAGATTAATATTTCTAACATAATATTTTTTATTATATTTAATGATCTTGATTTGATTTAGAACATAGAGTAGATTATCAACAAAATTCTTCAAAATTCAAAAGTCATTCTTCAGTTTTTACATACAAAGATAGTAGATTTTGTGTATAACTTTATTCAGAAACATCAACATTTATTCTTTAAAATACAGATTATTAAGTTTAGTAGCTATTCATCACCAATTTACTATGTCGGAATTGATTTGAAGACCTTCTCCAGTTTATTACAATATTATGATAGATTATTGCAACTAAAATATTTTAAATAACAATAAGAATTTTAGATAAAGTTTCAAATTTTACAGTAATAAAACATTAATATTTAAAACGTTAATATTTGTGTAATATTTAGAGTTAGTCGAAATTTCTATATTAACTTGTTTGTATATTTACTGAAAAGCTACAAGTAATTCAAGAATACTAAAATTACAAATGCTAATAATAATGATGCAGCAATGTTCATAATTTATGCATTGCAAACAATGTCGTGATGTTGAGGAAAAATGTTTTATAGATAGCTAGACATAGATAGTATGTGATAAATACTTACAGTTAGTTTTTAACAACGTTCATAAGTGCTTCCTTGTCTGGTGAATATTCATTAGAAAAAATAATCTTTGTGTACTTAAAAAGTTTTTTATTCACGAAATCTTTATTAATATGGATTTTTATTTAATTTTTGAGCTTTCTATTTATTATATACGGATATTTTGATATTTACCGAAAGTATTGTGCATTTTCTATAAATTTAAATCTTTTATAAATAAATATGATAAGACTAATGCTTTTAGAGAATTCTACTATTAAGAAAAATTAGTGAATAATGAAAATTATTAATAGTAATCAGTATATTATCTCTTCTATCAATCTTATTTTAATTAAAATTTATTTCGGAAGAAAAATCTATTTATTTTTTCATATGTGTATTTCACCCCATTTTTTCCAACATACACAAACACATACATACATATACACTTCTATATGTATACATATATATGTACATATAATACATATGTATAATAGTTGCTTTTAATTATTTATTTAGAATAGTTATAAAACGCTTTATTTATCCTGTATTATAAAGTGACATTTTTTAATTATATTCAAGAATCTACATTTACGATCTGATATCCGAATATTTCTAGTGATTAAGAATAATTTAAAGATAAATGCTAAGCAAGCATGATAATTTTGATGTGATTAATTTTTTCATGTTTATCTTTAAATACTCTAAATATATAAATGTTATAAATCGTACAAATTAAAGACATAGTACAAAGGCATTGTGGTATACAATTAAAATAGTCATACCTATCTGTTACTTCTAGATTTTTTACTATGGAAAACAGCGTTTGCAAAGGACAGATAAAGCATAATTTGAATAATTATAAAAGTTTAGGAGAATTGATTTGGATTACCATTAAAAGCAATGGGGATAAAATTGCATGCGTGAGTAAAAAATTAAAATAAAAAATAACTGCGAAGTTAGTTCTATACTAACAATCTGTTTTTATTGAAATTATATTGTTCTAAATCTTATTTTATAAAAAAGATGATAATAAATAAATAAATAAATACCCTAAAATTATTTCAGCAGATATTAATAATGATTAATTTTTTTTTCTAAGAGAGAAATTAATTTGTAGAAAAATAAAATTTGAACAAAAGTTATTTAAGTACAAATAATTGTAGATACATAATACTTCAATTTTATATAATTTCATTATATATATAGTTTTGATAAAAAATATATGTTCCTAGATTATGAACTATTTTTCCAATTGTGAAACTAATGTCTCTGCAATATATATAGTTTTTGTTATCATTTTTTTGTGAGTTTTGAAAATTTTGTATAATACTACTTTGCAGTTGGATGCACGTACTGAAGAAACAGTCACATACGCGGAACTGCAAGATAAAGTTGTGAGATGTGCCTTGTGGTTTCAAAAACAAGGAATTAAATCCGGTGACGTTATTAGCCTGTGCACAGGCAATCATCTCAACTCCATCGTACCTT
>Ga0157364_1003262_pt1 | contig 15686 bp, 6 predicted proteins | sample AttsexASBM2_FD_111476 | JGI IMG/M metagenome (GOLD analysis project Ga0157364, IMG submission 111476) | Fungus gardens microbial communities from leaf cutter ant in Ribeirão Preto, State of São Paulo, Brazil - Atta sexdens ASBM2 | ecosystem: Host-associated > Fungi > Mycelium > Unclassified ...
CATAGAAATGGCTAATATTATTTTTAGATTTAACTGGATTGAACAACTTCATTTCCTATTCGGAATTTTGAATTAAGTAGTGAATTAAATAGTATTCATGATACACAGAAATGACCGATATTATTTTTAGATTCACTGGATTGCAAAACTGCATTTCCTATTCACAATTTTGAATTGAGAAGTATTCACAATGCACACACACAAAATACTATATTATTTTTAGATTGAAAAGTATAGAAATATATTGCCATTCTTATAAATGAATAAAAATGCATTCAAGATTGAAGAGAAATAGACATTTTTTTTCAATGCAATTTTTATAAATGAATAAAAATGCATTCAGGATTGAAAAGGATTCATTTTAACATTTGTGAATCCGTATTTCTGAAAATTTAAATCCATTTTAATCCATTTCATTCCATTCTCATTTGCTGGGAGGTGCGCCGAAACCTTCAGATTTTCAACACAATCTGGGACGCTAATAATTATTTCTGCCTAAATTAAATTAGAAAAATTGTAAAGAACTTATATTGCGAAAAATATTATTTTAGTTAGAGTTCGAACATGAGATTTTAATATAGGGATGTTCGAATGTTTCGGTGCGCAATCATATCTTGAATAAATTGATTTAACAGAGAATGTATATTGTATTATTCGAAACATCTAAGTTTTGACTATTCATTGGTGTTCTCTATCCTATTTATAGAGTTGTCACAGATCTGGAAAATCGGGAAAAGTCAGGGGAAAATGTAAAAAAGTCTGGAATTTTCTGAAATTGTTCCAGATAATTATTATTTTTAATTTAATATTACATCTGACGTATATAGTGAAATACATTCAAAACTTGCTTTACACTTTAAACGATTTTAATAAAATAATTAAAATTTATATTTTATAAATGAATAACAATAATCAAAATTAATTGAATTAAAGACTCTTCATGCTAAATACAAATTACAATAATTAATTCAGTACAAATTAATGGCTATATGGAGTCAAACATTGTTTTCGGTGCGTCAATTATGAACAAATTTTTGTAATTTGTATTTATATCTTATTCAATATTTTTATTTGATCGCCCTTTTTCGTAATTGCATTCTTTTTTCCAATACTAACTTATTTTTTATTGGCTCGAATTTGCACCTAAAATTTTAATATATTACTAAGCCTTTTTTTGCGTTATTTTTAATAATATAGGCTAGATTTCCTACAACTCTTTATAAATGTGTTAAAATTTACATATTTTACATTGGAAAGTTTTTTCCTCTCTCATCTTGAAAACCTGGAAAAGTCAGGGAATTAAAAAATTTTTTTTCTGTGGCAACCCTGTAATTTAATGTAATTTATATATATATATATATATATATATATATACAAACGTCGTACAGATCATTCTTAGTCTTTAAAATATAAATGTTTCGACCATAAGTTTAGGTCATTTTCAAAATTATACAAAGAACGTTAATTACATTTTAAATATTAAAAATCGTCTCATAAATGTGTCGCAAAATTAAACATTGGATATATATATTTCGTAAAAATAAGATTCGATTACGTACATAAAGATAAGATAATATATTAGAATGTATTGTATAGATATCAATTGTAATATTATTTCAGTATAATTGCAATTTACTTTTTTTGACATTTTCAACATCACATTTATGCGTGCGACAACTGGAATCTTAATTTTACGAAACATATATATCCAATGTTTAATTTTGCGACACATTTATGAGATGATTTTTAATGTTTAAGATGTAATTAACGTTTTTTGTTAACCGTAAGTAACGCGACAAACGCTATCAGATGTACATACATACATCTGATAGCGTTTGTCGCGTTACTTACGGTTGGTAATTATTTCTTATGATAACATGACTCCAGTGTCGGCCGACAGATGTCTCTCGTGTCGCGCGAGCGACTCGGCAGCGTGCCTACGTGCCGAACGACAGTGCAGTCATGGCGGCGCCGCCGCCGTCTGATTGGTGCAGGGTGTTGCGGGGTGCGGGGTGCGGGTCGCGGAGGGCGATAATAGGCCAAATATGCACGACTCTCGTGGAACCGAAATAGAATTTCAGGAGCGCCGTATGCTCATATATACGTAACTCCAGCCATAACGGCGGGGGCGGCAACGAGACCGCTACGTGTAAACAAACTCCGGCGGCGAAATTCGCTTACGAATTCCGTCTGTCCGTCCAAACCTGCGATCTTATCGCGCATAAAATATCCGCGACTCGGAATTTGGAATCCGCGAGAGACTACATTATGGAAGCAGAGCATCCTCCCTCCCCACTCTCGATGCATATTACATGATTGTTTATAATCGATGCCTCCCTCCTCCTCGGCGACTCTCGGCGGAGCAGATTTGATCGAAGGTAACTGAAACCGAAAATCCAAGACACGACTGACGCTAAATTGAAGTAAACGAAAATGAGACAACAAGTAAATCAAGCTATTGCTCATTGTTATAAATGTAATATACATGTGAGAAAAATGTAACAAATTTTTCATCTTTGCACCGCGATTTAATTCTTTATTGCAGCATAACGTGTCTTTTGAATTTATTTGCTATGCACTCGGAAAAGAAAAAAGCAAAAAATTTTTAGGCTGGTGGCAACTATTTAGGTTTCATATGAAGGATTATATATACATATATGGTTGAATGAACTAGTTTATAGTTAGTGCAATTAAAGCTGAATTATGAAAACTAAATGTAAAAATTATGTATTTGTCATCACTATATCTTTTTTCTCTAAATTTGTACTGATAATATCATACAAACTGTGTTTCAATAATTTATAATATATTTATCGTACATAATTAATGATTCATATCACATATAACGTATAATTTATGATGTGAATTACCATTAATTATAATATGTACAATAATTACATTATACATATATCAAAAATTGTCTATAATATTTTAAAATTGATATGTAAAATTATTTTACGTATCATATTTTTGTTTATGACAAATTGTATTATATATATTTATTATGAACATAAATAATATGTAAAAAATTATAATATCATGTAAAAACGATTAAAAATTCCCCTGCGATATTTTAATATTTACATTTATTTAACAAATTGTATACGTATAATTTGTTATAAATATAAGTGCTGTAATATGCAAATTCATAAAGTATCGTAGGGAATTTTTAATCTTTTTCGCGCGTTATTATGATTTTTTATATTTTATAGCGGGATGTGGCTTGTTTTTTTCTACACAACGTCCGCGTTGTCCAATTGTTTTCCTCTCTTTTTCACTTGCCACATTCCTCGCATTCCGCGAGAATAATAACGTGCGCGAATTTGTAAATTGGGTCGGCTTCGCTTAACTACACTTAATTGCTAACGTGCCAAAAATAGCCCGCGATTTACCCGGAAGATCGCGCGAGTATCGGACACCATTCCGTATATATAATATATATATATATATATATATATATATATATACATACATATGTGCACACACATACACACACGCACACGCACACGCACACGCACACGCACGCACGCACATTCGTCACCCTTCCCGCCGTATATGACTTTCGGAATGAGGGATTTCAAAATCTGCACGTCCTCTTCGATAAGAAAATGGTGAAGGTGAGAGGTGAGATATGGGAATGGAACTTGTTTCGATCGTGAACACAATCACACGATACGATTTTTCCTCTTAGATCGCATTCGATTTATAATGGAGTGAATTACAAGTAATTCTTTGCGTGGCGCAATTCTAGTAATTTATTAAATTGTATACCTACATGTGTGCCGTAGGCTTAAGAAATATATTAATTGATAAGAATGTTGTAATTCCACGATCAGAGTATTAAAGCCAAAGGCTTTTTAGTATTTTCTTCGGAAGGATACGCACAACTATAATTAACGTAATACGTGTAATTAACATAAACGGCAAATATTAGATTATTTGTTTTTATCTTTGAAAATGTTTTCCTAACCTTCACATTTTTTTCAAAATTGATAAAAAAGAAATTTTTTTGTATTTTTTGTATTTTCTCACATTACACGTTATGTTTTAAAGTTATGGAATTTTGGGACGAGGGATTTATGACAATCCTATTACCCCGAGTCGAAATTTTAGTCATATTTTGAACCTCTTTCAACCTCAATTAAATCATATAAACTTGTTTTGATATTTGTACAATGAAATAAGGCCTCTTTTAATATTGCTTAATCTACAGTTTCTATTTAGAAAACTTCTTTGAATCTAAAAATAGGAAATCTATATTCAATAACTGCCACTTACAGGCTCAACGTAGGAACTCAATTCATTAGATTAAAATTATAAATCTTTAGAGTCTACGTCCTAAAACTAAAGTTTGAAGTAGGAGAAAAATTTCGGGATAGTAGAGTTCACGGAAAAGAGCACAGCTGAAAACTGATTCAGCAAATCTACAGTCGTAATATATAGTCAATTTTCTATGTTAAAATAGCAAAGTTGATAGCTGAATAACATTAGCGATTTGTTAAACCATCAAATCTTCTTAGTTGTCGATATTGAATTCGCGTAGTAAATTATAGGTTTGCTACCACCCAGTTAATTTTTTTCCCGTGTTGGAATATCTCCGTAAAGACACAGCGGAAAAGCGATGAGGCTCTCTCTCTCTCTTCGAGATGGAGTGTCTGATTCGATGCGAAGATGCGTTGCGTTGCGAGGATAAGAATCCACGTTTGTGGTCGCGAGTTTGGTCCGATCTGGTGCGGTGTGCACATCATGGGACGCGTCGCGTCGCCGTCGAACACGTGCACACGTCGTCGAGAAGAGAGCCGAGAGAAGAGCAAGAGCACGCTTCAGCCACGGTAAAATCGATCGTTCGTTCGCCGCAGCTAAGTACCGCGATCTCTATGCGTCGCGCGCGAGTCGTGACCCAGCGGCGTTCCACCATGGCGGACGACGCACCGACGCGACGGTTCTTCCCGGTTTCGTCCTTCCGTCCCGCACCCGAAAAGCCGAACGGACGAACGGTACGCTCCAGGCTAAATCCCCTCTTGTCTTCGCGACGTGATCCTCTCCCTTTCCTTCCTGCGCGTCCGTCCCCCGGGGGTGAGGCCCGGAGTCTTGAGCTTGTTCTTGCGAACTTGGCCCGGATTCGTCGCGTGAAATCCAAGTATAATATTTTATTTTACAATTAAATTAATATACTATGCTTATGTGAACATTGTAAACAAGAGGTGATCTATGGCGGGAATTCATATTACATCAATTGACTTTCTTTGTAGTTTTTAATTTATAATTGTTCGACTTTATCTTGACATCTGTTTGTTTTGATATGATACAATGCTCAATCTTAGTATATTTTATATCATTATTTTCATTTGAACATTGATATTCGCTTGATATGGTTTCTTTCAACGATCTTTATTTATGCGTTTTTATAAGAAATTTTTGATATATGAATCATGGTTCGCAACAGATGAATTCTTTGATCATTCTATGTTTGGTCTGTCATTGTCTTAACAACAATTTGATTCTTTAGTGATCATTTAGCTATTCAGCTAAGTGACAATGATGCTTCGCAAGTTCTTAATTTTTGCTCTCAATTGCCTATCTGTTAATATATGTTTATTAATTAAATTAATCCTTTGAAGACGCACTGGCAGATTCACTGAAGAAAGCACAACCCCCTTTGTTTCCTTTTTTAAAAATATTTAATTTAATATAAATAGCGAAATTATATATGTATATATTTTTTATTTATCATAAATGAATAATCAATAACTATTTTAATATTCCAAAATAGTTTCCAATATCAAAAATATTTTTTAATTTAAGAAACTTTTAAGTATAAAAACACAGATTCTATTATATTATTCTTTTTTTGTGTTAACATAATTTTAAATAAAACATTTTATGAATTATATATTAAAATAATACTTTTTTGTGTGGTATAACAATTTAAATTATAATTTAATATTCTATCTTTTTATATTTGACTTTAAAAAATTTTATTTGCCGGTAATCCCCCCTCCCCCTTTTGACAAATTTCTAGATCTGCCAATGTGAGGAGATTGGAGTTTTATAACAAAAACTTAAAGATGGCTGTAATAAGCTGCAAAGTATAATTGGCCAATCACAGTCGAATATGAGAAGAATAATCTACTATGATTGGTTAATTTCTTATGATATAAAGTTATAATTACATTAGCGTGATTATGATTGACGATTGGCGGATTACTTTTCAACCAATCAGAGCAAAGTAGTCACTGATTGCTTTGCTCTAATTATTTGAAATTGGGTGAAGTCTAATTCACTATTTTAAACTTTTTATTTTTAACCTCAGGTTTGAATAAGGCATCATTAAATTATCTTATCAAGTTTCATGAAAATCAAGTGAGCATTTTAAATAAAAGGAGCTGGCTTGAAATGAAGCTACAAAAGGTTAAGTACAATCTGTAGTTTAAATTAAAAGATTTAATTTTGAAATTATTTATTTAAAAGCATCCATTGAAAAGGAATCACGAGGCAGGCGTTCTCGCAGGAAATAGCGATGACGTGAATATCTTTGTATCTATTCTGACTATTATATTTTTACAGTGTCGTTATATTTCCGGGAGTAAAGTCGTGAATAGGATATACGACACATGTGCACGACGTAGCATACGAAGCGTGTGAATCACCTTTAGGGTGATGCTGCGTGTCTCTTTTGAGCCTCGAGGGTAAAAGAGAACAAAACCACTGGTAGAAGGGTTGCACGTCACGTGTATAGCATTAGAGACGTCCTTTTCTACAATTTACATTTACGCACATGTTATCTTAATTAGAACTTTTCAGTCTAATCTCTCAGAAAAGCATTAGATACAAATTTCGAAAATTTTAAGATAAGATCTCTTTCTCATTCTTTATAAGTAATAAATTTTCAAATTTATTATGATTTCAATTTTGCATCACTCATTTTATAATGTAACATCCTAAAAAAGAATCGTAATTATTTTATTAAAAGGAAATGTAAATGAACTTGAACAATTTTTTATTTCCAATGATGATTTAGTATCTCTCTAATTAAAAAAAAATAATTTAAATCCTTAGCCTTTAGAAGGCAAGAATTTACCTTTAAACTTTTACAGTTTTTCCTGAGTAAAATTTGTTATAATTCATCATTTTATTGTATTCCTTGTCCCAAAATATAATATACTGTTTAGTCTAGATTTTCTCGTTTTGTAAAGATTCAATTATTTTCAAATAATTCTCAAATAATTCCAGTTTTATTTTTATTTTGTAGTTGCACAATGCAATATTGTACAACATCGGAAAAAATAATAGGATTCTTGAAGAAGATGACAAATGAGTTTGAACATTGTATGTTGTCATTCACAAAAATGCCTGTATTATCTCACTAATTTTAAAAAACATCCTTAGTACAAAAAAACATCCTTAGTAGTTTCTTTTGATACCTAAAATTTAATTGATACCTAAATTAAAAAACGTATGATGAATATTTTAATATTCATCAATAACATTCTACGATTAAAAGGAAATGACAAATGAGTTCAAGTAATTTTTCTTTCACACGGATACATTAATAACTCTATGTAATGAAAAAGCAATCGAGAGGATTCCATTAGACATTCGTTCAATTAATTTAAACCCTGCCTACGCTATCACGTTTGATCCTTGCATATCGTACATATCTGTAGGACATTTTAATTGTCCGAAAATAGTTCATTATTTTCTCCCGCGTGCCCACCGATGGGCGCTAAAAATAGGAGAGAATAATCGATAAGAGGGATAGCGACTAATTACCAATTCAAACGATCCCGTTACGAAGTCCGGCCGGCCATCGGCGACCGCCTACGAACGTGCATTCAATTCTCTCTCAACCCTTTCCGGCTGATGGAGGGCGAACGACACAAAGCGCAACATGCGCAATTTTATTTACGTGCGTATGCGTGCGTACACGCATCTCTTTCGGGATGAAGGGACGGGGACAAAGATCTGAAGAAAAGTGCTATACTGCAACGCACAATAGTAAATTCATTACCGGGGGACCAACCCTCTCACCGTTAGCTTCTCGTTAAATGGGATGCAAGCGTTCTCGTCGCCTCGTCTGAAAACTTTATTTTCACGCGTCAGCCCTGAAACTGCGCACGCCATCACTGCGTAAAAATTGCAGTATCGTTTCATTCAGCAGGTACCATAAATATTTTTTGTTACGCCCTTGTTACAGCCGGATTTCTGTTGGAAAATTACATAACCTCCTCTTTTCCCTTCCCGGTAGAGACGTCATAAATTTTCGTTATGGTTGTGATAATCGTTTGGAAATTTTATTTCAACGCGCGTTAACTTTTAACTTTTTTTTTGCGCCGCAATGTGTAAATTGTTTTACCTTCTCGATATCACGTAAATTCTTTATTTTTCGATATCAGAGAATAGGAAATACTTTATTTTAATGTGTTCACAATTCTGCGCCACGATGCTAAGGCTAGAGTCTAAACATTGTAGTATTATCTTTCTCTCGTTTTCTTATCTTTTTTCTCATTCTATTTCTCTTTCTTCTTTCTTACGTAACTACTATTTTTATTCATAGTGAAATAATCGCGACGGTACACAAAGAAAAATATTTACGTAAGTAACAGTTACTTATTTCAAGTATTTCAAAAGTTTTTTTTATATTCACAACTCTATCATAAAGTTCATCGCAATCATGAAATTTATTTAAAGTATATATTCTGAATCTTAAATGTAACAAATTCTTGTTTTAAGTATAATAATGTCTAAGTATAATAATGAATGTTTTTAAAATTTGTATATTTTAAAATTATTATCGAGAAAATATTCTTTATGAAAGATAATCATTATTTAAAAGAAAGAAAGATTAAAGTAAATTGAGTAATCATATTTTTAAGCAATAACATATTTTTGCGTGTAAAAGCTAAATTTATGTTGTCCGTCGAAATTTAAGTGATTTTCCATAGTTTTTATTCAGCGCGACACGTAAAATGTGGACTAGCACAATCAAATAAAATCTTCAGGTCACTTCAGGCTGAGTAAACAGAAATCGTATATGAGTCGAAACTTTGTGAAATTGCATAAGATTCATAGTGTCTTTAAAAATGCGTTGACACAGTAAAACCTTCACTGTGTGTGAACGCTGTTATCCAAATGTTCTATTATCCTAAGAGAATATTTCTTTGTACAATATTTGCTCTCGGTTGGAACACAAATATTTTGCGCAACGTTTATCTTCCAAAAATGAAACGCGTTTTCGGTGCCATGTTTGAATAAAAGGTTGCTCGAGATGGAAAATTTATATTCCTTTTTTGTCACTTAAAGCGCAGCGAGTACACTGTTAAATTCTTAATAGAAAATTATTCTATCTTTTTCTATAGATCAATCGTTCATATTTATCAATCTGTTCTTATTTAACTAAAACAAAGGAATTAAACAAGTTACAAGCTTTATTCAAGAATTTATATTTTATACTGAAGAAAATTTACTAAACTTAATACATATTTCTTTGAATAGTACTGAATAAACATTTATTTACAGTAAATAAATATTTACTCAAATAAAAAAAATGATTTAAATGAAATTAATGATTTTTATATCAAGTCAATGTATATTTAGAAAATATTTACTTTGAGCTATTCGAACAAATATCTAGTAAAATTTATTTATTTATTTTTTTCAGTGTAAAATCAAACCTTTATGAATTTGGCAGAAAAACTTTGTCCTCTCTCTATCATGGACAAAAGAACATCTATAAGCTCGAAAATAAAGTTCTTGAACCTATGACTTGTTTTCGCCGAAAATCGAAATACATAGAATACTTTTGTAAAGTACGACGACCTACTTCAGGAGGGACAGCTTGTCGCGCAAGTATTTCTTGCTGATATCTGGTTTTGTGATTTTCGACGAGTTTTCGCACATGTTTGCGTTACAACCACCACTGGGAAACGGGTTGTGCACCCTGCAGCGAGAGTGCAGGGCGAGGTGCAAGGTGCATGCGAGCTCTGACCCAGATCGCGCGGTCGATATTCCCTGGCCCAGATCCGCTGCTTGAGATTAAATATTTTTCCCAAGCCCGACGAGGACGATGACGACGACGATTGAGCGTCAAGATTTTTTACTTTATTTTATTTTTATTCATTAACTCTTCGCTAGCTGGACTTCTAACAAGATTTCGTAATTATGGTATTTTCTACATTTCTAAAGTTTCCATACAATTTCTCGGACGCCATAAATCGATCGCTGCATTAGGGCTGTTGACAACAACGAAATAAAGACGTAATCATGTTATTCGTGGAAAGTCGTAAACATGTACGAATAATATCACACGATAACATTTCGTTTATGATAATTCAATCCCCTTTTTTATCGCTTAAAGCTATTATCCAAGTCTACTGTTAATTTTGTAATATCAAATTATATCCCAATTTGAGTTTATTTTTAATCGTTTCTATAGGTCGCCACTGCTCCTATATTTAACTAAAACAATAGAATTGCACAATTTGACAATCGATATAGTATTTCTTTTTTGTCACTTAAAACGCAGCGAGTACACTGTTAAATTCTTAATAGAAAATTATTAATTTTTAATCATTTCTACAGATCAACCGATGCCATATTTATCACTCTGTTCCTATTTAAATCTAAAAACAAAGGAATTAAACAAGTTACAAGAAATGTTTTATTCAAGAAATGTATTAAATTTGATTTAGATTCATAATGTTTAGCTTATTACTTTCTAAGTAATTTTCATACGTAATATTTAACCAAGCATTTTAATCACAGAAATGATTTATATTTTGCCACATACGAAAGTTATAAATAACAAAATATTATTTAATTCAAGAGATTGGGTCACCATTGCTCCTTTGATATCTGATAGTATCTGATAATACATCAGGGTATATTACTCCGTACAAATGTTGATACACTTTGCGTGAAATATAATTATTACGGACGACGCTACTATTGTCTTTTACTATTACTTACGTTTATGTATATGTTAGTCTATTGTATCATACTTTATTACTCTGTTAACATGTAGTCTTTTTCATATAGCTTTGCAATAAACTTAAATTAAATTAAATTAAATTAAATTAAAACGATGCTAGAGGCGACGGCGGTGAGGACGACGCCGACGGTGAGTCGCCTCGACGGCGGCGTTCGTCACTTCGTGCATCGTTCGGCGAGGTCATGGTCAGGCAGCGTGCTGAAACCGAGAGTCAACAAACTCTGGCGGCGGCTCGCTGGCGAACGAATGAGCGAGCAAGCGAGCGGACAGTTAACCAACCTACCAAACGTAACCCCGACCACAGAGACTGAGCCTCGGTTCTTCGGCCGAGCCGGAGTCGGTAGCGGATTTTGCTCCTGCCTTTCTCTCTCTTTTCCCCTCCTTTCCTTCCTCTCTCGTCTCCTTTCCCCCCCCCCTCTTCCTCCCCCGGCCACGTCCATCTAAAAATAATTCGCGATCATTATTTAGCTCGCCTCTCTTGCGTGACGCTTCCTCGCGACAGGTTCACGATCGACGTCAACGAACCGCGACGATTCCCAAAAGTCTAGGACTCCTGACATTTAAACTCCTTGTTGTTAAACTTTCATCGATCGTCGGTGTACCTAAAAGCGTTTGGTAAAGGGCTTAATTAATACGTATACAATTGTATGAAATATTTTTTTTTGTATATAACAATAATATAGATTTGTTTATAATGATAATACGATAATATAAACCTAGGTACAATAATATAAATATATTTATATATAAAATATAAAGATGCGTCATAATAATTGTTTAAATACGATTAAGAATCATATTGGAAACTCTATCAGAGATAAAATTGAATTGTATTTATTATTTAAAAGCATCTTTTAATAACCGGCAATCAGCTCTGTTAAACATGATTGAACGTGGTTAAAATTGAAATTGGAGACGCTCGATCATCTTAAAGTCAAGCTTCTCATTTGCGATCTCGATATTCGATGAATATATTATTAAATAGAAAAGGATTGGAGGATATCTCGATTGATATCTACGGTTGATCGTTGTATTTAATGTCATTTATATTATGGCATTTCATATTTGATACTAGCTACTTCCAGATCGAACAGGATGTGTCATATTTAGATACTCGTGCATCGTGATTTACAATTGCGCCTGACAGCTTGACAACTGTAAACGTCCGTGCAACATGTTGGCGAAAACACATGGATAAAGGATAAATGTCAGGGTAATGATTATAGATTATACGGTATTATAAATGTTAATTGAGAAGGGAAAAAACGAGGCTTTGAATTTTTTGAGCAACACACACTGTTAAATTCGTAATGTCAATCTATATTCAATTTGAGTTATTTTTAATTTCGATAGGTCGCCACTGTTCCTATTCGTTCCGATATATCGTTAATTTGATTAAAATAATAAAGTTAAACTCAACTGAAAATGCATTAAACTTGGATCATATTTAATTTTATTATTTATTGAGTGCATATGTTAATGTGGATATTGTTTACTTTCAGAAAATCAACTACAGCAATGGATTGATTTACAATTTTGACACACATGGATGTTCAAAATAACAAAATATTATTTAATTTAAGGGATTGGATTGCCATTGCTCCTTTGATATTTAATAGCGAATTTGATCAGTGCGCACTGAATACATTAAAGCTGTACACAAACCAACGTAAAATATGTGTTTAATAAAAGAACGGATAATCCATGAAATCTTCGATACATTATTAGAAATGTAATCACGAGCTTCCTTTAAATGAAGCTCGTGGTTATGAACGAAATTAATAATAATGACTGATTTAACTGAAAATTAAGTTACAGTAATTACTTAAATGTAATGAACGTGTATTAATTAAATTTCATACATTTTCATAAAAAATATATATTAAATTTTATATGTAATATACATAAATATACTTTTTAGTTATAAATATATTAAATTTCTAATGTAATGTCATGAAATTAAGTTCAAATTGTGCAACTTAAAATTTAATGAGATTTAAGAACATTTCTAATAGTGTACATTTTATTATGCCATTAAGTAAAATTTGTATTTCATAGTTAAAATATTTACATTTTACACAGATTAAATCAGTTTAATACAACGGCTTTAATACGCACTAATACGCAGTACGTCGAATTCACTGCAACAATACGTACATACATAACGCGCAAGCGCCAAAGTACGAAGGTATTCGCCCGGAAAAACGCTTAACTTCAGAGAGGATATAAACGGCGCAAAATGTCCGCGCGCGTAACTGAACCAAGTCGAAGCCGGACGAACGCAGGTTAATCGACATTGTAACCCGTGACGTCGTCGTCGTCGACGACGACGACGGCGACGTCGGCATCGCTCGGGACTCTCGTCCGCGTCCGCGAGTCGTGACGTCAGCGGGCCGTGAGCCGAACAGCGAATCGTAGCGGTCCACGTCATCACGTGCCTCCGTTCGCTCGCTCGCTCACTCGCTTCCCTCGGCTTCGTATCTCGCGCGCCCGGCAGAGACAGCGGCGAGTCACGTGACGTCACGGCACGAAGTCTGGGGACGGTGCCGTGCGCGCGGAGGTGAATGACCTCACGAACCGAGTTCAATACACCACGACGACCATACAGAGAGAGAAGAGAGTGAGAAAGAAAGAAAGAGAGAGAGAGAGAGAGAGAGAGAGAGAGAGGGAGGGGAGGAGGAGAGGGAAAATATATGGGCCGCGAGAGTCCACGACGAGTTCCTGCGTCGTCGTTTGCAATGTTTCGCTTCTGCCTTCCTTCCCGTGGAAGAAACGAGGCCTCTTCCACTGGAAGAGTCCTCTCTCCATTTTCTTTCACCTCCTCCTCTTCCTCTTCGCATTAAGGCGGTCCGCGGTGACAATCGAGGTGAGATCACTTTAAACAGTTTTTTCTCGCAGTGGCTATTGAAAGTTTATATGAATTAATCCTGTCAATTCATGGCTACCCGGATACCTCTCTATCGAATTTTAAACTATAAAAATTTTTATATTTTTGTTGTGCAACGAATTTCGTTATGATGCTTCAAAATCTTTCGAATAATGAAGAACAGACTTTGCACAGACTTTATTTAATTTTTATTTTTACATTTTTAGCGAGAATTTTGAGAAAAACGATAGTTGAAAATTGAAGAATTATGCTAAAGGGTTAAAAAATTCATTAGCAGGATTACATTCACTGTTAGATATCAATTATAATCCAATTTCTTGAATTAAATAAATTTTTTGTTATTTATAATCTCTATGTGTCGAAATGCAAGTCAATCCATTGCTAAGTTAGTTCAAAGTAAACACTTCAACATTAACATACTTGGTAAATAGTAAATTAAATGAGTCAAACTTAATACGTTTTCTTGATTTAAATTGTTTTAATTAAATTAATGACGGTATTTTGAGTAAAAGCAGTATAGCGACTTATAGAAATAATTAAACATAACTCAAATTGAATACAATTTGACATAATCAATTTAACAGTATATGCGAGCACATCTTTCACATATCTTTTGAATAATTATTCAATATTTAGCACATTACGTCCTGCTTGCAAAATTTGATAGATTTTTTTATTCAAAATTTGGAAAGATTGCTAAGCAGCCTTTATTAATCACACATTTTTTTATAAATTAGGAAATTTTGTTATTTTTACTGAGAGAATCTTATTTATAAATTTGATAAATATTTATTAATTTCTGTATAATTAAAAATAATATTTAATACATGTGTTTTGCTATATATATGACGATATCAGGTTTTGAAAACTTGGCTGATTGTGATTAATTTGATAACATTGTTATTCGACGATGTCAAATGAATGTAAAGTAATAATTCAATAATTTGCTTTATTACGCGCGCGCATTGATATATGATCGTACTTATTTAAAGTGTCTAAAATTTTATTACATATGGGATTTCGCACGAGCGCGGATTACTCTGGCGGGAATATTCGGAACGATAATTCGGTTCGCAGTTCCTACGGGCATTTAATCGATCTGCTTTTATTTCGGTATACCTCGTTTCAATTGGTCGTTTTTTAGCCGAGGAAGTTAAAATTAGTCGACGCGACGCAGCATTACATGTGGAAGTCACTGACTTCCAGCGATGAATTAAGCTTTCTTCGATTCGTGTAAAAAAAAAAAAATTTGTTCCGCGCCGCAAAACGCAGCGCAGAATATTACATATCACACTATACCTATTTGATTTACTAAATTTTGAATAAGCATTAATCCGTTAAAAGCCATAATTATAAAAATTAAATTTTGTTAAATTATAATTAAAATTTAGAAAATTTTTTTTTTATTTATTATTTATGTATTTCGTATTGTGCGCGATAAAAAAATTTAACTTGAAAAAAGATAAAAATGAGATGCTAAGTAGATTAAAAGATGCCATGAATAATTAAATATGGAAGGTGAATTTAGCTCTACGTTCTATTACATTATTTATTACACTCATTATATATTTCTCTTTGTTTCTCTAGAACGATGTTTTATTAAAACTTTAGTAGAGAGAATAGTAGAATTAAGCACGTCGTTTAAAAGTCGCAATTGGAAGAGAAAGGTCCAATATCTAGCTACTGTCTAACGAACTTATCATCGCAATAGTTAATTACTACGAATTTCATAATATTTTGCGTTCGTGTACGTCTGATCGAAGCCCCGCTGCGCGATTTATACGCGATCGTTTCTAACGGATGACGTGA
>Ga0157364_1003264_pt1 | contig 15683 bp, 6 predicted proteins | sample AttsexASBM2_FD_111476 | JGI IMG/M metagenome (GOLD analysis project Ga0157364, IMG submission 111476) | Fungus gardens microbial communities from leaf cutter ant in Ribeirão Preto, State of São Paulo, Brazil - Atta sexdens ASBM2 | ecosystem: Host-associated > Fungi > Mycelium > Unclassified ...
GCTGTATTTTTTGATAGTATTTCTAATTTCTTCCTTTAAGAAAGAAGACTATTCTAATATAGATTTTATGGGAATTTCATCTAAAAGACTCAAATTGATTTGATAATATTGGGCAAAATTGAATGTTTAATAAAGAGCTTGTTATAAGTCTATAAGTTTAATATATAGTTATCTATTGTGTTGAAGGGCTTTGATAACTGGTAATCTGCACTTCTTGATTTAATTTATGAGGTCTCATAGTATTTTGTTTTTTGATATGATTTCTTATATTTTTTCATCAAAAAAGATATGTTTGCTTTTCTTAATATATTTCTTAAAACTCTTCTAATTCTTTATTGATTTAGAGAATCAATATATATTAAGTTTAATATTGTACTCCTTATTCTATTATACTTTGAAGTACTTAGTAATATTACTTTAAGCATCCCAAGTGTCAATCCATATAATAGCTATGTCTGATTTCAGTAAGGCTTTGATAACTTTGGATTGAGATATAAGAACAATATTATTAAAAATATAAGTTTATAACATTCTTTTGACAATATTGGCAGTGATCAGAATATTTGTGTTCTCAACAAAATATGAAATATCTAAGATCTTAAGGTATGATTTTGACTGAGATATTTTTGGTAATATAACATTATTCAAATTGATAACATCAATATTCTTTATATAGTTTTCTATAGTATTGAGATCTAAGATAAAGATAACTTTGTTAGTAGTGATTGTTAGTCTTATATTATCTGCTCTAATAAGATTAGTCATGATATCCAATTTAATATTCTTGAAATATTAATGTTAGCTACATGCTTATTAAATAACACCATGAATTTTTCTGAGTTGTTTGAGCTTATTGGAACTGTAATTCGTTTTCTAGATAGTTCTTTTGTTATTATATTAAACCTTGATTTATTCTTCTTAAACTTATTGAAAACTTTATGAACCTCTTCAATTTTCTTTGTAGAGAGTTTTGGGAAGTTGTCCTTAATCTTTATAATATTCTTTATATTTGTCCTTGATACTTGAGCATATAGATGACTGCTTTGAGTACATAATTGGCTATCATTAGCTTTTTCTTTATCTTTGTGGAATTTAGATTTCTCTAATAGGAGAAGAAATTCTGGAGATATTAGCTTTTTTTTCCAGATTTAAACAAATCAATACCATTATTATCATTAAAGTTAGAGCCTTTTAGTTTGAACTGCACTGAGATGCATTACCTGAAAGAATTGTTATCCTTGTTAGCAGTTAATTTATTCCATTCTGATTTATAAAGTCCTATGCTATATATTCAAACTCTACAATCTATAGAATATCTTCAGCTATTTTATCTACAAACCTTCTCTGCCTATTAAAAGCAGATATTCTGTAAAGAGAACATACAATGTTCTTAGTATCTTTTTATAAATATTTATTTACCTCAAAGATTGAAATAGGGTAAAAACTTCTGTCCCACAATTGAGGGTCTATAGGTTAATTGATTGAATATAAAATCACAGATATCTCAAGTTCTTGAGGTTGATACATGTTATTATTTGTATTAGTATTTTTTACACCATGAGGTTCCAGCATGAATTCTGTTACTATAGTCTTATTAGTATTATTGTTTTTTCCCATCTTTGGAGTTGCATAAAACAATACTAGTTCTTGGGATTTACTAATCTCAACCTGATTAGCTCAGGTAGGACTATTGTTGAGAGCTTAAACTCATTCTGTATTAGTGATAAAGAATGTGTTCAAGTATATTGAAGATGCTCTGAAGCTGTTAGAACTTGAATTAACAGACTGATCTCTAAGCATATTAATATCCATATCCATAGCTGTATTGCTATAAGAAGCTTGTAGATTAAAAAGTAAACTCAAGTCAAATAGGAAATATGTATTTGCTAAATCTCTATTGGATGCTACCATACAAGATGGTGATATAAGAGAAAGAAGTGATGGTACTTAGACTTACAGTTTGAAGATTAAATCTCAGAATTAATAATATCAATTATTTCCATTAATATTCTTTTATACTGAACCTCTAAATCACTTTAAATAATACTACTTGTGAGGAAATCTCATTTTTTAAGCTAGATAAGTATTCTAGAAGCTAGGCTGATATTCAGATAAGAGTAGATCTACCCATACAAGCTTTTATATAGTCTAAGCATGATAATTGATTGAAGAGAAAAGAGATAGATAAGTATATAGCAACAGATTAAGAGATATAAATAAGATCACTACTAATAGTGTTATCTTCTTAGAATAAACTCTAGATATTTCTTGGGTTCTCTTTTATATTGCTTATATTCTAAGCTCTTTACATAGAACTTACTATTAGTAAGTGGTTATTAGTTGTCCATACTGTACCATACTACTATATATTTTGTTCTCCCAAAATATTATGGGCCCTAGTCATCTTGATCTCTAGTTAGTGCTTTTTTAGACTGCTTTTTATCAATAAGAAGAGAAGAACTTAACCAACTTTACTAGTGAGCTAACATCTAACTCCATTGTGGATTGAACTGATATCTAAATTACTTTATGCTCACAAGATCTTCTTGCATTTTACATATACTAATGGCTTATTGCTGGTTAGGTTGAATATTTATACTCTTACTAGCTACATTTGCTCTCTGATTCATGCTGATTATCTTTATTAATAGTAATAGCTAATACTACTCTTTCTAAGCTTACTAATCTTACTAAATATCTTTTTTGGAAAACTCATGTCAAATCAGCTCTTACTCTCATCATTTATGTTATGATGTGCTTGGATACCAATATTTTTCTTTTTCTTTTATCTATTTTTCTTGATTTAATATTTTTTTTATTTTGATTTTCTTTTTCTTTTTCTTTTTATTGACAATGAAGAGGCATGTGACTGTGGTCACATGACATATCACATGATGTGAGGTCAAAGGCCTAGACTGGGCAAGAGTAGACTAGAAGGATGATGTCAAGGAGTATGTTAACAGCATGTCTACCTCATAGTGTATATATTACAAACTTAAGACCTTGTAGTTGGTCAAAAGAAGAAACCTTGTATTAGGGTTAACACAAGAGAACTCAATAGAGAACTCTGTACAATATTGTCTACCTTATATACCAAAACCTCATGGTCCATGCTAACTACTTCTAGCCTACCCTAAATGTTGTAGCAACTACTAGACCAATATCCAATAGAAATACAAGTAATAAATCTCACAGGAGGAATATCTAGTAGAGAATATGAGTTGTGTAATTCATAAGAGAACTCAACAGGAAACCATAACAGTATTCTACTGACTATTTATATAAAGTATCCATAGTCTGTGCTACAACTATACATTCTACCCTAATGTTCATGCCCTATCTTCATGTCTATTACTAATCCACCTCATGTCCTATTACTCATCCACCATATGTTTACCTTAAGGCCAGTATGCTGTATACATGTGCTCTGACATCATACCCTCAACCCTACTCTTAATCTCCATTGTCCATGCATACACTATGTATACACCATGAGAAACTATATTCCTTAATGTCACTCCACCTCTAAACTCTTCCTGATCCTTCTAGACCCTAAGTCTTTCCAGACCACTCTAGACTGCTCTAGGCTCTATGACATCATGTTATGTGTCTTCCTAGTCACATGCCCTTTCTCTCTCATCATAGACTAATAATATAACTACTGTTCTATCTCATCTTATCTTACTCAAGTCTGTCCACACTTTCTTGTCTTATAACACTAAACAACTATGTGTTTGCCTTAAGGTCAATATGTGTTATACACATTGTATGATATTATCCTTCCAAAATCTTCTATGTCCTTCTATGAGTTTCATAACTTGTGACTATGTTATCTGATGTGACTGCATGATCTTGTCACTCTAACCCTAACTCTAAGTTCTAAAAATAGAAAAATAGAAAATAAATCAAAAGAAAAATGAAAAAAAAGAAAAGGAAAATAAATTAAGTCTACTGCTTTCATCTTTAACAGTATACATAGTGTACTCATGGATAACATATAGACTTTAGGGTAGGGTTAATTATTAGTAGCATAGACTATTTGTAATTTATATAAATAGGATAGCAATTTAGCAGAAATTCTTTGTTGAGTTCTCTTGTGATCCCTATAATGATATCTATCTTTGAGATTTATTGATTATATCTTTATTGGTCTTTGTGACTAGTAGTTGCTACAACAATTTACTCTAGTACTATTTTTACTGCTAAAAATATGCCACTGAATATTTTTGTACTTTATTAAGCCACTAATGTAAATGAAATAGCTAGGAGAAATGTCTCAAGCTCTTAAGTTCTAGCCATTCTCAATTTTACATTATTAAACAATCTGTTAATACATGGTCAACCAAATACTGAGTTTTATAACTTAGGTTCTTAGAAATAAAAGTACACTCTTATATTGAGTAACATAAGAGAATCCAATAAAATTCTAAGTACAAGATAGTCTATCTTATATAAGCCTTATGAAAAGTATATAGATATTAGAATAGGTTAGTTGTAGTATTGTCATATACCAAGTCTACCTATCTGAAAAATATATCTCCATAGTAATACTGCCTTCCCAATGTCTACTATACAAGCCTATTGCTATAATCACAAGACCTTAGAGTTAGTCAAGTAAAAGAACCTTGTATTAGGTTAACACAAGAGAACTTGATAGAAAGCTCTATACAGGATTGTCTACTTTATATACTAATACCTGATGGTCTGTGCAAGTTATTTCTAGCCTACTTTAAACAACCATGTGTATACCTTAAGGTCAACATATGTTCTACATATTATATGATGTCATCCTTTTAGAACTTTCTATGTCCTTTCATTACATCATGTGACTTGTTACTATCAATGTTACTGTATTATCTGATGTGACTGATGTGTGACTGAGTGATGTTGTCATTAACCCTAACCCCAGTTCTAAAAATAGAAAAATAAAAATAAATTAAAAAGAAAATAAGAATAAGAAAATGAGAAAAAGCTAAGTCTGCTTTTCTGCGATTTTGACACCTATCTTCTATAATAGCCACTTTTCTTACAACACACCCTTACAGTAGTGATACAACTATCTAAGTATTCCATCTTCTATGATAAGAATACTCCTATTTGACTTGGTCTTCCATAGCAAAGTCATACTCCTGTCAGTGTTTTAATACTGAAATCTCTACTTGGAGTAATAGAGGTATACTACTAAAACCTTGAGTATCTCTTATACTATCTCTTTATATATAAGACTAGTAGTTATACTGTAATTTGCTAGTCTAATAATTGACAAAGATAATTCTTATTGAACTCAATCTCCAGTGTTTAACAGTGATATACCAATTAGTTCTCACTCTCATCTCAGACTTCTTCTTTCCATCTGAAATTGCAACCAAGCAGCAGACAAATATTGTACTACATAAGCTAAAGCCAAGGTTATTCCACAAGTTCATATCTCTAAGCCAATCCTGCAGACTTTCACTTCCAGTATAAACTATGCCTAATAGTATTATCAGACTCACAAATATCCTTAATTCTAATTAGATCACTGGTTCCAATACTAATTCAAGAGAAACTAAAACCCATATCCCTGATACCTTCAGCAGTACTAAGCCTAACAAGCTTAATAATTTCCTATTCCAATGTCATCTATTTCTACACCAACCCTGTACAATTCAACATAGACATTGCAAAAATCAACTTTATAATGACCTACCTCACTGGAGTAGCCTAGGACTGGTTTGAAGTGGGCTTTAACTAGGAAAACTAGGGTATTTTGCAAGACTGGCTCTTTAATTGGAGCCTGTTTGTTAATGAGTTACATTAGTATTTTGGTCTCTTGAACCTCATTGGTGAAGTGGCTAACATGCTGAATAATCTTTGTATGAAGCCCAGTGACAAGATTTCCACTTACAATGTGGATTTCATGTGCTATGCTTCAAATTAGGTTGGAAGAATAGTATTCTGTACTACTGCTATTACCAGAAGCTCCCAAATCGGATTCAGGATCCCATCTCCACCTAAGAACAAGGAAAACCTATCTTTTTCCAGGATATGTATGTTTTAGCAATGACTATCAATCACTGCTACTGGTGAATACCACCATGCAAGGCAGGTGGAAAAAGTGGCTCTTGAGTCTCACTCCTAGAAGCAAAGTAAAGCTTCCTCTGCTTTATGACCTTCCAGAATAAGGCAAACCCATCTCCAGCAGTCTTATCCACCAAGACATCCTCTTTCAAATCATCCTTGTCCCCCACTTCAAAGAAGCAACCTAATTCTCTACAGGTGGATCTCTTTTCCAAGTTGTCTAGCAATGGCAAGTTGACTAGTAACTTCAAAAATAATATGTGCCTCTATTGCAGTGCAGAAGACCACAAGTTGGACTTCTGTCCCAAGAAGCAGACCATGATTACTCCCAAGAACTATAGTGCTTCTGTAACTGTTTCTAAGAAACCCTCAGAAAAATAAAGAGTGACTCCCAAGACTCTGTATAGACTAAAGGCCACATTGAACTTCTCTGTACAGCAATGAGTCCCATCCAACTCAATGTATCTGACTCTCATTTACTCTTTGTCTCCCTTACTTCTCCCATAATCCTCAGTCAGGATCACCTTAATAAAATCAGGTTTTAAGCTCTCATTGACTCTGGCTATACTTATTACTTTGTAGACTTAAAATTTGTGGATACTTACCACTTGAAGACACAACTTCTCTACTTGTTCTCTACTTGTTTAATAGTTTATTAAACAGCACTATCTTCAAAATTGCCAATTTGCCCATAATTTTTTCCACCAGTAATTGTATGAATCTGGACTACTATATCACTCTGCTTAATTCTTTCTGCTCTTTGGTTCTTGGATACAACTAGCTTGTCTAGCACAATCTACTAATTGACTGAGCAAATAGGTTAATAAACTTATATCTATCTTTGCAAGAAAATCTTACTCCCTCTTATATCATGGCCAACACACCATTAGTATTTCCATCATTTCTTGACATCTTTCTTGTTATAAGACAAAAGTGTGGACAGACTTTGGTAGGGTTAGGGTTAAGATATAGACAGTAGTATTATTATTAGTTTATGATGAGAGAGAAAGGGCATGTGACTGGGAAGTCACATGATATGATGTCATAGGCCTAGAGGAGTCTAGAGAGAGTCTAAGGTTAGGATGATATTAAGGGATATGGGTTCCTCATGGTGTACATATGATACATATATGTATAACAGAGATTAAAGAGTATGATGTCAGGGCACATAGACATAGCATGGTGGCCTTAAGGTAGACATATGGTAGATGAGTAATGGCCATGAGGACAGGACATGGACATTAGGGTAAGACAATGTACAGTCATAGCACAGATCATGGATACTTATATAAATAGTCAGTAGAATACTGTTGTGGTTCCCTATCAAGTTCTCTTGTGAATACACAACTCATGTTCCCCACTAGATATTCCAACTGTGAGATTTACTTGTAGTGCTGCTATTGGACTTTATGTCTAGTGGTTACTACAACATTTCTGTAATCATTAGATTTTACAATTTCCATATCTACATCTAAGACCACTGTGTCTAACTCTAAGCAATCTTGTCAAGAACACAAAGAGTAGACTTAGTTGTTTTTTATTTTCTTTCTTACTTTTATTTTCTTTTCAATTTATTTTTGTATTTTTCTATTTCTAGAACTAGAGTTAGGGTTAGAGTGATGAGATCATGCTGTTATACAGTAGGTCACATCAGATGACATGGTCACAGATCACATGATGTATGGAAGGACATAGATGTCAAGATTACAGAAAGTAGACTTAGTTTTTTTTTTTATTTCTTTTCTTATTTTTTATTTTCTTTTCAATTTATTTTCCTTTATTCCATTTTTAGAACCAGAGTTAGGGTTAGGGTAACAAGATCATACTATCATACAGAAGGTCACATCAGATGATATGGTTACAAGTTACATGACACATGGAAGGACATAAAATATTCTGAAAGAAATAATGTCATATAATGTATAATACACATGTTGACCTTAAGGCATATACATGATCATTTAGGGTAGGCTAGAAATAGCTCACATGGACCATTAGGTATTAGTATATATAAGCTTGTACAGAGTTCTCTATCAAGTTCTCTAACCCTAACCCTAACCGCCATCAATTTGTGACTGATGTGACAGCGTGACTGATAAACCCTAACGAACTTCTTATGTTAACCCAATACAAGGTTCATTCACCTGACCTACTCTAAGGACTTGAGTGTTACAATCTCAAGACTTTAGAATGGATCAAGAAAAGAAATCTTGTATAAGATTTACACAAGAGAACTCAATAGAGAACACTATACAGGATTGTCTACCTTATATACTAAAACCCACAATCTACCTTATATACTAAAACCCCATGATCCATACTACTCTACTTCTAGCCTACCTTAAATAGCCATGTATTTATTATAAAATTAACATATATTATACATACTGTATGACATTATTCTTCTAGAACCTTCTATATCTGTCTGATGTGACATGTGACTGATGTATGACACCAAGTCACTTTCATGTGATAATTTGTGACAGTGTGACCATGATGTCATGCTAACCCTAACTCTAAGTTCCTAAAAAATAAAAATAAAAGAAATGAAAATGAAAAATAAGAAAATAAAATAAAATAGTTAGAGTTTACTATCTTGAACTCTGACATTGAGTTTGTAACACAGTTGGCCCTATATACTTCCATTCAGTATCTGAACAAGAGGCTCTCAAGGAATTTATTGAGGAAAACCTCAATACAGATTTCATCTAACCAACCTTTTCTCTATATGGTACACTAGTTTTATTTATCAAGAAGAAAGATGGTTTACTATGTCTTTGTGTTGATTTCCATGGTCTTAACCACATTTCCAAAAAGGATCACTATCCACTTTCACTTATCTCCAACATTTTGGATGTCTGTGTTATGATCTATCTAGATGATATACTTATCTACTCAAATAACATGTCTGAATATCACTGTTAAGGAAGTATCTCTACAAGGTTGGCTTTTATGCCAAAGTAGAGAAATGCAAATTCCACTCTGAGTCAGTAGAGTATCTGGGATACATTCTTTCTTCTTCTGGCCTTACTATGTTCAATAACAAAGTAAAGATTATTCAAAACTAGCTAGAGCTCAAGAAAGTCAAGAATATTCAATCCTTCTTAGGTTTCACTAATTTCTATTGCCAGTTCATCTTCAACTACTCAGACATTGTCATTCTCTTGACATACCTCATCTGAAAAAACATTCTGTGGAATTTTGACTCCTTCTATCATGATGCTTTCAACTCTCTCAAGAAAGCATTTACCACCACTCCCATCCTCACTCATTGAATTCCCAATACTCAACTCATCATGGAAACTAATGCTTCAGACTATGCTCTCACTGCAATCCTTTCCATTGTTAATGAAGAAAATGAAGTCTATCTAGTTGCCTTTCACTCCTGTACTTTTACTGTTGTGGAGTTGAACTACAACACATATGACAAGAAACTACTTGCCATTTTTGAAGCCTTCAAAATTTGGCAACACTATCTAGAAGGTCTGGTCCATTTCATTGACATTGTTACAGATCACAAAAGCCTTGAGTACTTTTCCACTACCAAGATGTTGATCTAGAGACAAGCACAGTGGTCTAAGTATTTTTCTCAGTTCAACCTTGCCATCAAGTTCAGTCCTGTTTGTCTTGGCACCAAACTGGATGCTCTCACTAAACAGTGGGATGTTTACTCTAAAGGGAGGAATATTGGCTATATCACAGTTAACCCCTACAACTTCAAACCAATTTTCACTCAAAAACAACTTATGGCCTTTGTACAAGCTACTGTCCTTCTTTTTTCTTCTCATTGTACAGCTACAGTTGTTGATCTGGATATCCTATACCAAGATATTCTTTCAACTCTTCATAGCGACCTAATTGCTACAAAACACATCTCTTGTTATAAGACGAGTGTATGGACAGACTTTAGGGTTAGGGTTAGTGGACAGAAATAGGACAGTAGTATTATTATTAGTCTACAATGGGAAAAGGGCACATGACCTGGAAGTTATGTGATAGAGTCTAGAACAGTCTAGAAGGACTAATAGTCTAGAAGGATTGAGAAGAGTCTAGAAAAAGTTAGAGTTAGGAGTGATGTCAAGGGACATGAGTTCCTCATGATGTATATATGGTGCATGCATGGTGATAGAGATTAAAGAGTATGATATCAGGGTACATGGATATGGCATGGTGGCCTTGAGGTAGAAGCATGGTGAATGAGTAATAGGACATGAGGTAGACACATTGTTGTAGCATGGACCACTTGTAATTTAGATAAATAGAAGAGCAATGTAGTGAAGGCTCCTTTTCAAGTTCTCTTGTAATCCCCACTACTAGATAGCCTTCTGTGAGCTTTGCTGAAGTAAGCATACGACAAGTGCTGTTCTGGCAAGTGGTTGCTACAACATCTCTGCAAATAGCTGATAGTTTACAGACATAAATAGTCTTCTCCTTCTTAACAACAGAATCTATGTACCATCTACCAGTAATCTCTGCACACATATTCTACAGTATAATCATAACTATATCCTTGCTGAACACTTTGGTCAGAGCAAAATACTATAATTAGTTTGCTGTGGATATTTCTAGACCAGCCTCCATACTAATGTACAACAATTCTGCAAGTCCTGTGTTACTTGTATGCAATCCAAGTCACAATGTGACAAGCCCTATGAATCCCTCAAACAACTTCCTATCCCCAAACTATCATGAAATTCCATTTCTATAGACTTTGTCAAGAAACTTCTGTTATTCTCTAGGTTTGACACTATCTTGGTTATAGTCAACTAGCTTACCAAGCAGGCAATCTTTATCCCTATCCACAACACCATTACATCTGTGAATCTAGCATGTCTGTCCATTCTCCATGTGTTCTCCAAACATAGTGTTCCTTCTCATATCACCTCTGACAAAGGCTTGGAGTTTGTGTCAAAATTTTTCTGTTTTTAGGCACTGTTCTGGACATGTGGCTTCACTTCACTTCAGGTTACCACCCCAAAAGTAATGAACAAACTGAATACATGAATCAGACTCTCAAGCAATACCTTTATGTATATTGTAATTATTAGCAAGACAACTAGTCCAAACTTCTACCTCTTGTGAAGTTCATTTACAACAATGCTCTGAGTGCTACTACTGGTGTTTCCCCATTCTTCACTAATAAGAGATATTATCTGAACATCACTGTTTACCCTGAATGCAATATTGCTTCCTCTTAAGCTTATGACTTTGCTATAGATCTTGATAAATCACAGAGTACCCTCAAAGCTGAAATCTCCATGGCCCAACAGCATTATCAGAAATCCACTGATGTACAATGTTCCTCTGCTCTTGATCTCAAAGTAGATGACAAAGTCTTTATTAAGGCTTAGTTCTTCCAAACTACTCAGCCTACAAAAAAGCTTTCTGAAAAATATCTCAGACTTTATGAAATCATTTTCCAGCCTGATATACTATTGTTTATCCTATGTCTTCTAGAGTCCATGTACTCTGTCTATCTAGTTTTCCATATGTCCATGCTTAAACCTGCCATATCCAACACTTTTCCCAAGAGAATACAACTAGTCCCTATACTAGTTATAATCAATAGGGAACCCAAATATGAGATTTCTCAGATAGTGGACTCCAAAATCAATTACCAACAGGTATGCAAGCTTCTATATAAGATGATCTGGCTAGGATATAAAGATACCAAAGATGAATCTAAGTAGATCCCTACATCCAAATTCACTCATGCTGCTAACTTGGTATCTAATTTCCATATTGCTTATCCCACCAAGCCCAGTCTACTTTCTTTGTCCTAATCATACTGTTGCACTATTCCCTATCTCTATACACTTCTAACAAGGATTCTTTTTATTATTTTCTTAGTATATTCTATCTGCTTATTTTTATTTAACTCCAGCTTCCATACATTTTATAGGGTTTCTTTCAAACTTTTGGACTTTATTTTCTTTTCTGTCTCTTAATTTTCTTCCTCACACAGTATAATCATAACAGGAAAAAAAATAAATTCAATATATAAAACAAAAACTATACTAGTAAGAAGCAGAAGATGGGGTTCCCTCTTCTACTTTCTTTTGACTTTCCCTAGGGCCATCCTTAGATCTCTCTTCCTTTCTTCTTTGTTCTTCTCATTGCTACTCTGTGAGTCTTTCTTTAAATACCATCTCTGCTCCATCATGGCCCCAATTCTCACTAATTAGGCTGTATTCCTCTTCTGGTCCTCTACCAAGTTCTAGGGAGATCTTCTAACACCTTGATACTCCTCCATGAGTCCTTGCAGTGTCTTTTCTATGGCATTTAAAATCCTACCATAGGTAGGAATGATGGCCAGGGAGTTAGTGTTAGTGTATGGAACATACCACTATTTGAGGGCAATATATCTGGCATATGTAAGAGAACAGCTATGAAGAAGAAATTATTAGTAAAGAGAAAAGAAAAATATAATTTTTTACTCATCTTAAGTAGTGTACTAGGCAATTCTGCCCAATACTCACATATCTCTCATAGAGGTTAATATCCTCTATCTTGACTATGGTATCTCTGCAGTATCTTATTGTGTCAAAGTTGAAAGTAGTAGACTCTATTTATTTTCATTTTCATTTCTCTTTTTCTTTTTCATTTTCATTTTTATTTTGATTTATTTTTCATTTTTCAATTTTTAGAACTTAGAGTTAGGATTAGAGTGATGAGGTCACACTGTCACACATCTGTCACATCAGATGATACGGTCACAGTAACAGTAACAGGTCACATGATTCATAGAAGGATGTAGAAGATTCTGGAAAAGATGATATCATAAAACATATACAACACATGTTGATCTTAAGGCTAGCATATGGCTGTTTAGGGTAGGCTAGAAGTAATTAGCAAAGACCATGTAGCTTTAGTATATAAGATAGATTATCTTTTACAGAGCTCTCTATTGAGTTCTCTTATGTTAATCTAATATAAGATTCTATTCATTGACTAACTCTAAGGTCTTTAAGTCATAATATACTGGTTGTTTCTCCTTATTCTTTTTAGAAGGCTATCACTTCTTCTTATCTCCTGTGGTAGTCTTCTTGTATTTAGTTTTCATGACCTGAGAACCTTCAATACTCTCCAAGAGAGTGACATTTTTGGCTAGCATCTCATTCTGGAGTTATTAGAGATATTTCAATTTTTTTCTCTTATTCTCCTCCTCTGCAAGCCTTCTTTTCTTGGCTTCCTCTCTTGTCTTGGTTTTTACTACCTTCCTTCCCTTCTGAATAGCACACTCAATATAACAGGCCTTTGTTGCCTCATCCAAGTAGGCCTAGAGCTATTACTCTTCTTTATATCTCCTTTGTATTTCTCATTGCTGCTCTTTGAGCATCTTAACATTGTTCTGGAAAATGTTAGAGGAGGTGGGAAAAGACATAGTAATACAGAAGAAAAGGCAAAAACTTTTCTTTTTTGTTTATATATTGTTGATCTAGGCACCATCATGAGATTCTTCAAATGAATTCAATAAGACTTCAAAGGCTCAGTTCTAAGAGGGAAATATTATCATATGCCAAGTCCACCCATCTAGGAAATATATTCCCACAGTAATACTGTCTTCTCAATGTTTACTATACAAGCTTGCCTTTTTTGCAATATACTCTTACAGCAGTAATACAACTATCTGAGTATTCCATCTTCTATAATGGGAATACTCCTATTTGACTTGGTCTTCCATAGCAGAGTCATACTCCTATTAGTATCTTAATACTGAAACCTCTGCTCAGGGTAATAGGAATCTCCTATATGTCAGAGTTGAAAACAATAAACTTAGTTTTATTTTATTTTCTCTTTATTTTCTTTTATTTTCTTTTATTTTTCATTGTTGACCAAAGATAAAGAAAACAAAATGAGACACTGTCACATGACACATGTCACTGTCACAAAGTCACATGCTCACATAACACAATGGAACAATATAGAAGGTTCTAGAAAAAAATAATGTTATATAGCATAGTTAACATATATCAACCTCAAGGCAAATACATGGTTATTAGGGTAGGGCTAAAGGAGTGTAGCATGGATCATCAGTAGCTTGTATATAAGGTAGACATTTGTACTTAGAAACTCTATCAAGTTCTCTTGTATTACTCAATACAAGAGTAGTCTTCTGTTCTAACCCTTAGATTTAAGTCATAACACTATATTATCTCTTTATATATAAGACTAGTAGTTGTACTGTAATTTGCTAGTCTGATAATTGACAAAGATAATTCTTATTGAACTCAATCTCCAGTGTTCAACAGTGACATACCAATCAGTACTCACTCTTATCTTGGACTTTTCCTTCCTATCTGAAATTATGATTATGTAGTAGACAGATAGTGTAGCACATAAGCTGAAGCCAAGGTCATTCCACAAATTTGTATTTCCAAGTCAATCTCATGGACTTTCACTTCCAGTATAGACCACACCTGACATATATAATATTATACTAATGTTAAAGTAACTAGAAAAAATCTGTAGAATTTTAGAGTTTGCTTTAGGAGAAACCTAAGTCTATTTCTTACACAATATAACAGACAAGAACTTATCTTTAGGAATAATCTAAAATAACAAAATAAGGTCTTTTGGAAGTAGCTACTATATTAAGTACTCTAAAATATATTCTAATCTGGTAGAAAAGTACTAATCAAACAAGAAATGATAGTGTCTAAGTAGACATGTACTTTGATGGAAATATCCAGAATAGTGTTTGAAAATAGTAAATACCTATTTGATATTAACCAGAGACATATGGAAATAATTAGATAGATATAGGCAGTAGTTGGGACTGAGTAGAAAAAGTACTAGAGAAGGTATAAGAATCTCCATGATTTTAGGATTGGATCTTGGATGTAGGAGTTGGTATTATGAGCTCCAAGTCTTTGAAATTAAACTTTGGAGTTTGTAGTCCTTTTATAGCTAGCTTCTAACTCTAAGTCTAAAATAAGAAGATAAATAGAAAATAAAATAAATAAAAATAAATAAAGTCCATCATTTTCAACTCTGATATAAATATTACTAAAGAATATTTAAGGTCTTGTTAGTAGAAATAGTATTTCTAGAATAATCACTTTAGACTAGTATTGTATAAGAAGTAAGAAAAGAGAAGAGAGATCAAAATATAAAGTGGGCAATTTAAGACTACCAGACTTTCAATGTGTTAAGGTCTTCAGAAGAATATTATATTCTACTATTAGTATTACAACTCAAAGATCTTAGAGTTGATCAATAATTAGGGTTAACATAAGAGAACTCAATAGAAAACTCTGTACAGGATTGTCTACCTTATATACTAAACCTTCATGGTCCATGCTACTACTACTTTAGCCTACCCTAAATGACCATGTATTTACTTTAAGATCAACATATGTTAAACATGCTGTCACAAACTTCATTCAGCTTGTATCTCCACAACCAGTGGACCAATTTTCACAAACTAAGTTGTACTGGAAAGCCCTAAATGAGGGCTATCTGCACATATGTGGGATGTACAAAAGCGGCAACAAATGACTGAGATATCAGGCCATCAGTAGCTGTAAAAGCTTTGTCTGCTAATATCTCATGAATGGCTGAACGGATTCGCACGATTGAACTTGTGTTGGAAAGTGCTCATCAATCCGTTTCCAACGGTA
>Ga0157364_1003265_pt1 | contig 15683 bp, 6 predicted proteins | sample AttsexASBM2_FD_111476 | JGI IMG/M metagenome (GOLD analysis project Ga0157364, IMG submission 111476) | Fungus gardens microbial communities from leaf cutter ant in Ribeirão Preto, State of São Paulo, Brazil - Atta sexdens ASBM2 | ecosystem: Host-associated > Fungi > Mycelium > Unclassified ...
TAAATAATAAAATAATATCATATAGAGTTATATTTTTTTATTCTCTTTTTTTTTATAAATAAAACGTGTATATATATATATATATATATATATATATATATATATATATATATATATATACATATCGATCTTGCGAGCAAAGCAACTCGATTGCAATACGCATAATAGTGAGTGACGCGTAATTACATGCAATAGTCAACATATTCAAACGTATTCGTTGTAAACAATGTATCATGAGTCATAATGAGTGGCCACGTTTGGAAATCATTAATATCAATGAGAGGTATCTCTCATTACCTGTCCGCCAAACGCAAAAACCCGAGCAATTTAATCATCCCACCGAGGGACACCCAGTATGTACTCCGCTTGACTAACGAGCGTCCATCAGACGACTCTTTCGTCTTCATTTGAAGTGGACGTGCACACGGAACAAGACCGAACTTCGGCATTTTACTTCTTCGTTCCTTTTGTCTCGAGATCATACTCGAACGCGCAATGATGACACAGGATATCCGATATCGTCGTGTTAAATCTTTATTTATCGGAAATTGATAAATTATGTAATAATGTGAAAATATCTATCGTAAATTTGAAACATCTGCAATTGAAATTTAATTCGATAGGTGCGCGTGATGTTCTGCGAATTTAGAGCATATTTTATGGCGAAATACTTTGTATAATTAATTTTATGCGTCGTTAATTAAATATTGATACAATAATCTGGCATTCTCTCAATAAAATTTACTAAATCTCTCTATAACATATTAAGTTTTTAATTATAACTTTTTCCACGAAATTCTGACTTTATCACACGCTTGCGTGTCCGGAGACCTGTGAGAATTCTACTCACAAATCACTTTGCAATTTTGTGGACTGAAAGATTAAATAGATTACCCTGTGTTTGTCGACGTGCACCGGTCTCAAGTGACGATCGAAAAGCAACTTGTCCGGCTCGATGTTGATGGGACTCTGCCGCCTTCCTTTAGTGCAAAGAGACCACTGAGGATTTATCAAACCCCAAAACGAAGGTCCTGCAAAAAATATCATATGTCAATATGACAAAAAAAAAGACTGAAAACAATAAAAAATTAAGAAAAATAAAAAACAAGTTTATAATGAATTTGAGAAAACTTTAGAAATTCTAATAGAAAAAAAAGAATAAATTTTAATTTATTTTTAAATATTTTAAAATATTTAAAAATGAAGCTATAGATTTATTGTTAGTTAAATTTTTGGATACTTCAACAAACTCCTTCCTTTTCATGAAAAAATTCCATTTATATAATAATTAGATAGTTGTTATCCAATATAACAATTTTTTTTTTAACAAAAAGAACATTATTGTTAAAACGTTCTTTTTGTTAAAACGTTCGAAAAATATGCTGAATGCGTTATCTCGAAATTTTGTACTTGTATCGTATCTCCGGGCAACTGGGAAGTATAGGAGAAACTCGGTCGTGCAAATTCCCAAGAGAGATTCTTATTTTCTCTGTTTGAGTATGAATCGTCGTGTCACGTGTCAACCGCTCGGAAATCTGAAATTTTTATAATTTCAACTTTTCCGGCTAGTCGCGCCGACCGGTCCATTTCTTGTCCAGCCCGCGACAAGTTTCGCACAGCAGAAGGGATTTTGAACTCGTTTCGCCAGCTTCGTACGCCAGGGACCAACGCAACTCCCTTCCGATACTTCCGTCTTAGGGACCGACCGACGTTCGCGTTTTCCCCGGCACTCCTCTGAGAAATTTAACTTTCTTCACGTCACTCGCAAGGATCGATATCCCGAGAAAGCAGCTTAACGAATCCACGGTTGCGAATCTGAGCGAAAAGGCACGAATTGCGTTGTGTCCCTGTATTTCTCATTACATTCAATATTTACAAATAAATGATGTATTAAATACAACTATACACAAAAATCGATGTTAAGTCTATTCTCATTCATATTTATATGAATTTATTTAGATTTGTACCCAAATCAATGTATCTCTTCATTCACTGAAATCGAAAAAATAACAAATCGCTTTCAATTCACTCACTTCTTCTGAGAAATAATAAACTTTCTTGAAATGTTTTTAACGTAAGCAAAATTTTTATCTTTTTAATAATTATTTGTTTACAAAATCACGGTCCATTAACAATTCTGATGAAACAGCGATTTATGTGCAACATGTTAAAGGTAAACAATAAATTATTAATATAACAACTCATATAAACAATACATCGGGTATGCGGGAATTTGGTAATATAACGGTAAATGAGAAACTCACACATACTGATCATTCGAGAGATATCATTATACACAGAATGCCTTAAAAATGTAGATTTTCATTGTGTCTAATTAGCCATAATTAATTCATTCATAAAAAGAAAACACAAATTGTTCGTGTAGAATTGTAATTAATTAAAATAATTATGATATTGGAAGTAAATATAGCATAATATTCCTCATATTGATAAAATTAATAACTACTATCTCTTCCATCAATTCTGCATTGAGTACACTAAATGTGTGAAACATTTAAACTCTTCAATTTAAGTCTTTTTTGATACTAGTGAAATTTTACTCTTAAATTTCTTCGAAATAAAGAAGAAGAGAGCAGTTTCTTTGTTAAAGTATACATTTTTTTTTTTCAAACAAATTTTTATCTCTTTTTAATTTTTCCTCATATTTAATTTTTATTAAATAAAGATTTTAATACTTAAAAAACTTTGATAATGTAAATAATATAGGGATATTGGAAAAATAATCCTGAATTTTTCTTCATTTTTTGAAAACCTAGAACAGCAAAGAAAACTTGGGTACAATAAAAAGACTCAAATTACAGACAAAAGGAGTAAAAATATGATTGCAAACAGAGGATTAAAATATTATCAAATTAATTGCTCGTTTGCTTGTTTTTATTTGTCAGTAGACAAAAAAACACAAATAGAATCTCTCTTATCGAACTTATTTATCATTATCACACACTGGAAAGAATGTTGTTGCATTAATTGGAATTCTAGTTGAAAATGGACAAATCAAAATTTTCTGGCTGAATCTATTATAATTCTAGTTGAAGTTATCAAAATTTTGATTTATATGATTAGACTCTTCCAGTACGTTCATTTTCAATCAGAAATTTTTCTCAATGTAATTATCAAATTCACCGCGTCATAATTACGCTATATAATTTTCTCGGTTGTACATACAAACAATTACAGATAGACAGTAACATACTATTGGGTTGTCCAGAAAGTTCGTGCCGATTTTGAAGGAAAATTGAAACGCAGAAGATTTAAATTTTAGTATACATTTATTAAATTATATAGGTTAGTCGGCACGAACTTTCCGGACAACCCAATAGATAAGATTAATATTACACAAATAAACCCGAACATTTTAAACTACCCTATGTATGCGCTCAGCGAAACAGATGTGCAAATGCGAATGCGTTTCAAGCTCGTATATTAACATTGCGAATCCTCCGAGCGGGGTACAAGGGATGACACGTAATGACGTGCCGGCACGCGAGCATAATCAAAACTTACGGTCTCGATAAACATGCGTATCGGTTCGATAGCGGACAACCCTGTGGAATACTGTGAATAGGTTTGCGCACAAACACACCCACGCATGCTCATGTGTGACAGCAACAACACGTCAACACTTTAGTGTGATAATAGCGATGCAATTAACCTCGTTATAATTAGCTTTTTCGCGCTAGAACGCGCACTTTTTTTATCCTTGGTCGTTATGTGAGCTTCTCTCTATACCTGACGTGCGTGTGCGGTTCACTTTATTGAACGGAACTCATTTATTAAAGAGCTATAAAGCGTTATATGTTAGATAAAGATTTTTTCTTTTTTTACATGTTGTTAGACATCAAAATAGCAATGGTAGCCTAATCTTTTCTGTTAAATAACATTTTGTCATATCTATCAAAATGTTAATCAATCCGTTCCTATAATATTCCTATATATATTGAATTGCTTAATTTCAAAGTAAACAATGTACATATTAAAATATACGCTTACAAAATAAGTTAAATAAATAAATAAAATTTAACTTTGAAAAGGCGGAGATCTCTTGAAAACTTTTTCTTATAAGAATAAGATTTATTATAATTCATTGTATTATTTCATTGTATTTCTCTTACCTCAAATTGTTTCTGCGCTATTCTGAAGTAAATTTTAATATTTGTTTGAATGGTACTAGCAGAACATATTAAATGTAAATATATATTTATTATCGTCTTATTTGGTATAAAAATCATTAATTCGATTTAAATATCATTTTTTACTTAATAAATATTTATTTACCGTAAGTAAATGTTAAATTACATTTAAATAAATATTTAATTAAATTTTATTCTTTTTTTTTCTCAGTTTATATTGATTTTCCCATCCTTTAAAAGTTGATACATTTCTGTTAACTCTTCTATCAATACATAATTTTTCATCTCTTCTCACTAGTATTGTGTTTCACAAAATTCTCGAAAAAAAAAATATAAAAGTGAAAACGAGATAAAATTTGTGCAGTTCTGCAAAGTTCTTTGTTATTCGAAGAATGTTTTTGAACCGTAAACAAAATTCACGCAAAAATATAAAAATTTTTACTGTTTAAAATTAGATACGAATACCTATTGACAAAACAGTTACATTGTTTAACTTTATTGTTTTTATTAAATTAACGATATATTTGAATAGGAGCAGTGGCGACTTATAGAAATGATTAAAAATAACTCAAATTGTATAATATTTGACATTATAAATTTAACAGAAGCGATATAAAATGCATTTATAATAAAAGCTATTATAATATTATAAAAAAGAGATAGAGAGACATATATGTAAATTAATTTTGACATCTGTTGAAAGAGCATCACCTACTCCCAAGTGTTACTTCCGCTTATGATTTCAATGTAAAATCACTAAACTCTCGCACCATAAATCTCAATCGGTTGCGGCGGCGTGAAAAATGAGTTGATATGACGTAGAGGAATATTATTTTTTGATTTATTTTCTGAACAAGTTGTTACACATTTCCCGGCACGCTCTTTTTACAACTTTCCTCGCATGTAAAGCGAGAACACGCGCGGCTTAAAGAAGGCCGCGGACTTGATTTCTTAACGCGAGAGAAGACTGTTATTATTCACAATCCCGCGACACACATTCTATCGTTTTTCCTTACTGCGGAATTTATGTCGGAGGAAATGGCACGCCATCGCGTTGGCCACGCGAGAGTTTATTAAATGACGCACGCGGTGCATGTGTAAATGCACGCTTTCTCTTTTCTTTCCGGTCTATTCGTCGCGCGACATTCTCGCATTGTGGTAACGCCCGATTTCCGCACCCTTCTGCGATTTTCGCCATATTTCTTTGTTACTGAACGCATACTGCATGGCCACGAGGTACATTTTATATTAAGATTATCACATTTTTTTTATTGAAGTCAGGCGATTAAATAAGGACAGATTTTATTTTCTTTTTTTTTTTTAAATAAATTTGTTTTCCACAGTCGAATTAAAATGTGTTGCGAACATTAAATGGAACGCATCCCTAGTATACTTTTGGAACTTAAAGTAGAATAGGTATGTATTTAATATTTGTTGACCAAAGAAAAAGAAATTCTAGTGCAGTCTAATATAAGAATAAAAGATAGAAAAAAAAGATTTAAAAAATCTGACATAAAACTAGTATTATTTTGTATATTGCTTTATTCTGCTTAATACTAAAAGTATTAAGCGATTATTATTTTCATTTTTATTTTTTAGATTAATTATATTTCTTACATGAAAGAAATTTCTGAAATTTTTTAACTTTTTAATAATTTTATCTTTTATACTAATGAAATATTTGGTTCTTCTTTATTTTCATAATAATTTATTTCCTTGATCCTTTTAGTAAATAAGAAATGTACTTCTATAGTGTTAACAAACTGTGAATAAACCGGATTTTAACGTTAAAAACGTTTTCAATGTTCGCCATTCCTTAAATTACTATCAGTAGGACATAAAAATCCCGGACTGTCCTCGGAGACGTCTGGTAACCCAACCTTACTTTATGCGTATCTGCTTATCAGCATTACACGGATTCACGATTTAATCAGATCAAGATCCTCAAACACACGCCTGCTGACTTGCGTGCGTGCGGGCACGCAATTGCGGAGAGATGCCTGAAGTATTTTGTTGCAATTTAGATTCCGTATCGCTATTCAGATAATAGCGTGCTCGAAGGACATAAAACGTTCATACGTAATCTACGCTCCGTAACAAATACATGCCACAAAAAAAAATAAAAATGTTCCACAAGTTGGTCGTGCGGGTTTATGATATTCATAGTCGTTTTACATCGCACAGTATCGTTACATTTTTCAGTTCATTAAGTCGTGAACTTATTAACGAAATATCGTCTCTTTAGCGGAGTCGTGTATAATATTTATCGTTGCGATAAACACGCTACGTCCCCAGGAGCGAAATCAAGCATAAGGGAGAAACTGTTCTGAGAATGAATTACTTCTGCAAAACACTACAGTGAGATATATTACTATATTAATTTTATTGTGCGCACTTTGTTCGGCACGAAATACATTACGCGTGACAGTGAATTATTAGCTCGCGGAAAGCATCGTATGTATGTACCGGACGTGTAATCTACTATTGGATTATAGTTACATGGGTGCCGTTTAAATCGATTCGCACCAGTGGACGATCGGACCTAAACCACATCGGACCGTATTCTATTAAATTAAGCCCATTGTTCTTCGCGGACATAGTTACGTTGTATTGGTCCGAGAACAGACCAATTTAAAGCCACGGGATCCAATTAGGATCGATCACGCACATTCTATCGCAACGCTAACGGATCCGACTAAAGTTTATTAAATGTTTCACTCACATAATGACGGGACAAGAATGCAAGTCAGTTAATTTTACAAAGAGTCCTAGAGAAGTTCTTGATATAATTGAGATAACAGGATTATATATGGCCTAGTATACAATATTGGCTATCTATTCGCTGTTTGTAGATAATTATACGATAAATTTAACAACATTAGTAAGTCGTACAAGTTGTCTGTCTGACTTGATTACATCAATTTATTACTTAATTAGAAAAAAATCGTAAAACTTATATAGACCATATAGGGTTCAGTTCTTCTTATAATTTACGGCGAGAGAAACTTTTGATATAATTATTTTCTTTTTCAGTAACTTCATATGATGATGGATAAGTTCTCAAACTGGAGAGAGGAGAGACAACTGTCACTCCAGTACGTTTCAAATCGATCCGTTGCGAATGACACATTTAATATGATTGTATTAATCGTAGTAATGTACAGTTCTCTGCACAAATAATCAAGAGAAGTAAATATAATGTCCAAATAATTCAATCGAGATTATTATTAAATATTACTTTCTATGGATTACTCGAACAAATTAGATTTTACGTAACAGAATACGAAATGTAAAATGCGATCATTTATATTTAAAAAATTTGATTTAATAATAATTCAAAAATTTCATTTTTTTTTTTTAGTTATGTGTCATTCTTGTGAAAAAATATCATTAGAACGAATAATATAAAATGTTAGACGCGAATGGTTATCCAATTATTTTCAATCGTTTCTTCGTAAGAAGAAACTTATAATATCTTTCCATAAAAGCAATTTTGAATAAGAGAATGATATATCGCGATAATTCGATAATCACGAAATAAGATTAGAATGTCGCGCCATGTAAGTCTCGGTCGCTACTACGGAAATGCATTCAAATTCACTAAACCGTAAACACCACAGCTTCATCTTCTCGTTGCTAATTCATTGAGTTTTACTTGCGCATAATTGCATAATTACCTCCTCGACCGTTATTAAGAAGCAGCTCGTTGATGTCGGTGCAACAAATAGGGATAGTCGCTCTCGGGGCAAGCACGGGGAAGAGGTAATGAAATAACGGTGGGCAGATGGAATGATTACTTTCTTATCACCCGAAGGCAGGTAGGCTATTATAGCATTCATCACGTAGAACCTGAGGCGAGCTCGACGACGGCGAGGCGGAACTCCAGGTGGCGGAAGGAAGATGAAGGGGATACGTACAGTCACAGGCATCCTCCTGGCCTCGGTATATAACCCGGACTACGAAGGGAGGTCCTGGCGGAGGTGTAACAACCCCATTATTGAAACTTCAAGCGCGGAGCAATCATTCTGCAATTAGCAAAAGTGATTAAGTGTGGAAGCCAAGGTAGCCCGGTCCTCCTCCCTTCTCTTCTTGCCTCAGCCACATTCGCCCCTCGATCCTCGAGCTTGAACAACCGGTGTGCCGGATTTTCGCTTGAGCGGTATTTTCCGACCCTTTAGCACGGACTTGCTCTTTCTCTCTCCCTCCCTCCCTCCCTCCCTCCCTCTCCATTACAGTTGTAGTCCTTAAACACCTGTTTTAATTATTCATCTATCCTAATAACTCCTAATGAGGGAAGGCGGTTACCGGAAGAAAAAAGAAAATTAAGTTTAACCGGCGACGCCTCGTCTCCATCCTCGTTAACCGACCTAATTATAGGCTAACAGGCGCCAGGAATAATTGCCGGAAATTTTTTGTCCTCATCTTTGCTCCATCGCTCCATCTTAGCCCGATTTTCTTTTTCTGCCGTTCAACCGAGCAGAGTCGTTTCTTCCTTCGCCGTCAGATTTCCACCGATAAGAAGCAGCACGTTGCTCGGAAACGGCAGCGGGATTAATCAAGGGTGGATTAGCCCCTACGGGATGGGTCTCTTCGATAAAAACAATTAATCGACGGCTAGAATGTTTGAAAAATGCTGGGATCGAATCGGCTTTGGACTGTGTTTTAATGATTTCCGCAGACACGAGAAGATCGAATAATTGTGATAGAGTTCGTCATATCGATAAAAACCAAGGCAGGAGGTTTAACAGACTTCGATAATAAACTCGTAACTAGAACGAACGAAAACATCGATCACTTGATCTAATCTGTAAATATTTAAATCGCGAACTAACTGATTATTTAAAACTTTCGCATCAATATGTATTTTAATTTAATTCAATGATATATTGAGAAAAATTTCTGTAAATTGAGCAAATAAAAAAATTCTGATTATATCAATCAGAATTCTGATTATTTACTGACAAGTAGAATTATAATGGATTCAATCAGAAAATTCTGATTTGTTCATTTTCAAAATTTCAATTAACCAGACTCTTTCCAGTGTAAAAGTTAATTGTAAATGTAGTTCAATATTTACTAAGGATAAGTACATTAATGTAAATATTGTTTATTTCGAAATTGAGCAATTCAGTCACTGAAGTAAGTTTATTAGATCTGGTTGTTTTTTTAATCACATGTTTTGTATTAAAATAATACATTTTAACATACGTGGAACTTGAGAATAACAAAATGTTATTTAACTTAAAAAAGTTAGTTTAAATTCTTTAATATATATTTAACAGTGTATATTATATGACTGTAATTCATTATAGTTCACAGTAAAATAAAAGAAGCTTTGGATTTTCATAACTCTTTTAGAAAGAAGGAATACGTGGCATGACGTGTGTTTTATCATAAAAATATCTCCCTGGATGAAATAAATAATATACTTAGCTGATGCATGCAATTGCTGTAGCGCAGGATATTAACTCACTCAGAAACAAAACGTTTCCCTTCTGTTCCGCGGTGTGAATTGTGTTATGGAAAACCGTGTAAAGCAATTTTTGAATAGCGTACTCGGGACGCACCGTGCAAAACTCGCGTGGCGGACGTAAACGAGGCGAGAAAGAGCCTCGTGTTTCATCGCGACATTTAAATTTCACGAAAAAATCGTGACGTACAAACTCGTTCGCGCCTCGCTTAGTACAATGGGGACGTAACAACGGGTAGGTATGCCGCATATAAGATCTGAAAACCAAATGCTTGTAAAAACTGTGTTAATGGCACGTCCGAGAGAGAGAGAGAGAGAGAGAGAGAGAGAAAGAGAGAAGTTGAGGGAAAGTAGAGAACGGTTATTTGCATGGTATTCATTAGCATATATATTTACGCGTCAGCAAAGACCCCCCCGGCTGTTACTGAATATACAACGAACTATTTTGATAAATGCGTTGTGCGTTCGCACTTCCATGGAAGCGTGGTCTGAATGCTGATCTTTTCGTTTTTTCCTATATATACGTATATGAGAATGCTATCTTTTTTTCACTTAAAAAAAATTGAAAGAAAAAATTGGAACACCAATTGAAATTAGCATTGTATGCATAAAAATTCTGCCTCTCTTTAAATTTTTGCAAGTATTAAACCGCTAATTAGAAAAGATTGAACCAATTGTTAAATATATAATAAAAGCATGAAATGATTTTTTTAACAATAAAATATCAGGAGTATACTTTGATGATATAATAAAATATTGTAACTGTAATAATAATGTTTAACGTTTAACTTAACATAATGTTAAAATTACATATATAATTAAAGAAGAAAATGAATTTTATAATCGCTTTTTTTTTAATTAATCTGACAAAAAAATTCACAAATGAGAGTACAGGAATTCAATGAAAACATAAAAACATAAAAAGAATGTAAGGTAAAACGTATAAAAAGATTGACGTATAAAAAGATATTTGTTTTTTTTTCTTTTATTTGCTCATTAAATTATTGACCTAATTTAATACTTTATAAAACGATGAAAGAATACATCTTATTTAAAATTTTTTTCTTACATGTAGTTCAATATGATGATTGTAATCTTTTTCGGAATTATATAGCGCACAGTACAAGTCTCTTTATAACATTTAAATCGTCATTGTCATGAAAAGTGTCGCGGTTTCCATGGACACGATTTGGCGATCTACTAGAAAGCCACAGTAAACTCGACCAAATAAACGAGCCGATTGACTTCCGAGAGAGAGGTTTACGTAAGAATTCCGTTAAGTTGCGAGCGTAACACGGGTTTTCAATCTGACTCGTCGATGCTTACACTACCACGATAAAGTGAAAAAGAGCTCACCGGAGAAAACAGTAAAAATTCTTCCAGTACGCTGTAAAAAATATATCGTGGAGGATTGGCTGGCTGGATTCTCGATTCTCTTCGGAAAACTCTCGTTTCCACCCCAAAAGGGAGAAAGATTTATCGACTCCTGTGAGAACATGAAAAGTGTCGCGACCGACCATCGAGGGCGCACCGAGTTTTGCCACGAAGGAGGTAAAGGTCGTCGATATAAGGAATATAATGGCGTCGGAGGTCCTTCATAAGTTGTGGAAGTTCCGGAAGGACGCTTGATTTTATTTTCTTCATAGTCGCCAGCTTCTTCTCGAGATCGTTAAGTCGCTTATATCATAACGGGGATTCTCAAAGGAGGAGTGATACGAATTATTAGTAATAAGAGCAGAATAAATGTTCGCTCTTACAAACGGGAAATGCGGAAAGTTTCTTTCGCTTTTCTTTCTCTTTTTCCTTTCCTAAAAGTCTCGGCGATTAAATATAATTTAATCAGCCCGAAGAGGTTAATTTACATCGGAAGATTAAATTAATTGAAAGACGCGCGTTGAAAATATTAAAATATCTCTCAACCATTAATGTATACAGAATAATTTAATAAAGATAACTTTACTTTTCGCAAACTTTTATATTCCTATATATTTAATTTAATGATTCTAATTTCAAAAAACAAAATTTAAAATGTACACACCTATATGTACATGTCTAAGAGGAGATGAGATTGAGGATTCAAATCCTCCAAAAAACCCTCCTTTTTATTCATTTTTTCATTCTAACTATATAAAAGACAATTTTATTTTTTACTCTGACAATGAATAATTTTTTTAGCTGTAAAATATCTAAAAAAAAGTAATCCATTAACGTAAAAAAATTGTTTACGTGAGTGAAAAAATGATAAAAAGTCCCCCCAAAAAAATCCCGAGTGTGCCTGGATATCCTGGATATAAGTAAATGCAAAAGTTAAAAACAAAAATATGCTTTCAAATATGGTTTTATCGAGAATTCTTTTTTTTCTTTGCCACGATATACGTTAGCTAGATTTATTCACGTTTTGGATTCCTCCGGGACTATCAGAAGTTTGTATAAAAGCCGGAAAAAATTAGTCCCTTATTCTACCCGCTGGGCGCAACCTTTGACCCACTTCCCGCGATTTTTTCTCACGAACGATAAGAGAACATTCGCACCGGATCGTTGCAGACTGAACGAAATGATCGTTAGTTTCTGATAAAAATAAATTACGATCACTAATATCCTTCTATAGAATGTTAAATATAGTATAGATCGCGGAATTCACAATTAGAATTGTATCCATTAAATAATCATTTGAAAGTTTACAAAATTTTTTAAATAGATTAATTACAACAAATTGTTCAATATTAATCGATAGTAATTACGAGACTGTCAGAAGTACGAAATACATATTTCCTGATGTGCGTAACTTGCTCAGCTTTGTGATTAAAAACTCTAAAAGCAGAGATCGCTATTAAAATGTGACACTCTTTAAAATGACATTTACATCTATCATGATTAATGAAAGGAGGACTATAGGGATCAAATATTAAGAATTCACGACTTATTGTCCGAGGATTATGACATCATCTCGAGGGTCTTCGCTTCAGCTTCGACGTCGTTAAAGCTGTCGCATCACTTTCAAATTAATTGCCGTTGTATAATTAATCAATGTCGTCGCGACGTCACGTCCTTTACAAATCGAATCGAACTACTTCCTGAATAACGATATCATCGAAGACGGAACATTTCGCGCCGGAAGAAACCGTAAAGAAATATACTTCGACATATTAGTATGTTTTTCCTTTTTTTAATTTTATAAATTTAAAATTAAATAGATACGAAATATTATTTCATCGATATCTTCTATCAATCTTCATAAAAATAAATTTAAAATAAATATTTTATAAATCACAATACTTTGCATTGTCAATTATATAAATCTTTTGCTTGAAATCCAGAATCTTCTATAATTCAAACAAGATTATGCAAGTTATATAAGATCAATTTGCAAGTTTTTAATAAATATTAAATTAATCATTAAGGTCTTATAATTTATTGAAGTAATATGCATATCTATAAAAAGACATCTATAAAAGATACTATATATCCTATATTATTTTAATTTTAATTTTATTTTAATTTTAATAAAATAAGATAACACAAAGACGAAGAATACATACTACGCTGAATACAATAATCTGTGTCTGGCTGTCAACAGTCGAACACGTATGTTTTTTCATTGTGCATTAAAAGTAAAATTATTAAGAGAGTATTTTTTCATCTACGTGATAATTGAAATAATTAATAAAAATCAAATATATTTTTTATATATATTATTAGTATTTTAATTTTAATGTTCAAATTATTATTTTATTTACAATTTTTCAGTTATAAAAAATATTTTAGTTGACATCGGTAAGGAGCTGTTGGGTCAAATGTGCCACAACTAATCTTATAAACTCAGAAGCTTAAATGAAATCTGTTTTTATCGAGGTTTTTTTATTCTAACAATTAAAGATATCTTTTATATTTAATTTATATCATAAAAAGTAGTTTTTAGTTTTAATTTTATCAATCAAAACATTTAAAGGAAGAATATTAAAGATTATTATACATAAGATAAAAACTTTAATAAAGATTTAATTAGTATACATAATTCTTCATTTTTTAAATAATAATCTTATTAAATGATTATCTTCATGGCTCAATTTACTTTCCTGGGTTATTCAACATGGGTAAGATCCATCGAGGTACTTTTTCTCTTTGTAATCAATAAAATTTTTCTCTTATTTATAAAATATATTAAGGACTTATAAGCTTATTAGATTTATTAACTATTGTATGTGTAAACCAGATAAATATGCAACGTTTTAAAATAATTCTCATTATTCCATCATAATTATGTCAGATTTATAATAATTTGAATAAAATATGTCACAATTAGTGACCGCTTTACCCTACATAGTCCAATTTCTTCCATAACATTTACCAATAAAATATATAATAATGCAAAACTGATTAAAAATTGAAATCACTTATCACGTCTCTGTTAAAATACTGAATCTGAATACGAAAGAGAGAAACTAATAAACCTATGTATTACAAACTAAATTTTTAAAAACATACCTGTTTGTTTTAATTTTTAATAATAGATAGAACCTATTGATATCCATTGAAGGTATAGCTTAGCGCTTAATGACCTCGCTCATTTGTACGTAAAATTTACATATCGATACCGTTCTAGAATTAATCAAATTATCCATCGTGATATGTCCATAAAGTGCTGATTGTTAATGATAATTGATAATATATTATGTTCATCTCCCAAAGATTCTAACGAGAAGTGTAATCAGAGTAAAGGTATGAAACGAAGAAACAGAGTAGCCGTTCATTAGCATGTAGATATTTCATGTTCTAAAAAATATCTAGCCAGGCTATGCAGCAGCCCGTAGACAATAGTTCCGCAGCCGGCTCGCCAATGGGTTGATTGGGGAACAGCGAAATGTATTCATGTATGCATATGAATTCAGTCCTCTCGCGGTAGGCCGAGGCAACGCAGCGATGCAGCACCTAGATACGCCAATGTCTGCGGACTAAAGCCCGACCGTTGAAAAACATCTTAATTGGACTTTGCGCCCTACCGGTTTGTCATCCCCAACCCTCTCGTCCTAAGCCATCTCTATCGCGGATTCAACATATACCAGATCTTCTGTGTCTCTTTCTTCTTTCTCACTCTCCTTTTCTATCAGACCACGATACAGATACTGGTACACAGGATGTCCCAGAACTCGAATCTCAAATCCTTCGACTAAAATTCGAAACTTTGTTCTTAATAAAAGTTCCGAGAATAATACAAATATAATTTCGGAGATAAAAGTAGTTAATAAGATTATATAAAAGAAATTAAAGAAAAGACTTTATAATAGAATTACAGTTTTGTATTACATTATTTAATTTAATTAAGCAGTTATTGCTTCAAAGCTGACATTTATTTAATTATAGAATTATTTTGGAAAACACTTGTAATCAAATTTTTATAGAAGATACTTGTAAAATAATGTACATTTTCATTTGGAAGAATCTATTTTATTTTAGTTAGGAATGAATAAACACACAGAAAATCAGAATTACCCTGTAGATCTACAATAATTCTCTTCCTTATTTCTAATTCTCCTTATGACTCTCCTAAAATCGATATCTCGACGCTCGATAACCGAGAGAAAATGCATCCCCGCGACCGAAGATCGAAAAAAACATATATTTTTCTGAAGCCAGGAGGGAGATGCCGATAATTTTCTTCCCTGTTGCGGCGGAATGGCGTGCCGTAGGTAAATTTGTAGCCGAAGAGATGCGCACAAGATGCGTGAAGGCGGGTCGATGAAGGAATCGACGTTGAAAAGTGGCGAACTACAGGAGGGAAATATCGGGACTAAAGCTAACGACGTCGAGACACGTCAACGGACTGTTATAGCTTTTCACTTGCTACTTTTCACCCGTTCCTCCAAATCTCTCTTTGTTGCTCTTTTCAGTTTAAGATCTTGCTCTTTTTTTTATGTTAACGATATTAATCGACGTTGTATAATTCTCAAATAGTATCCCATTATATCAATTTTTTATTCTTCAATACATAAAATTATTACACGAATGATTTTGCTGAAATATTTATTTAAAAATTTAGATATTTAGAATAACTTTCTCTATTA
>Ga0157364_1003266_pt1 | contig 15683 bp, 19 predicted proteins | sample AttsexASBM2_FD_111476 | JGI IMG/M metagenome (GOLD analysis project Ga0157364, IMG submission 111476) | Fungus gardens microbial communities from leaf cutter ant in Ribeirão Preto, State of São Paulo, Brazil - Atta sexdens ASBM2 | ecosystem: Host-associated > Fungi > Mycelium > Unclassified ...
GGGGGAGCTTTCGCAGAGCCTGATGATGGATGGGGTCAACGTGTGGCCTGGTATGTTCATTCCAGTCGCTCAGTTGATTTATGGCTATTTCCTGATTGTATATAGGCCTTCAGGAGACTGGGGTAGTTTACCCTTGGAAGGTGGGATAGAAGCAGCGTACAAGCGACAACTGGATGCTGCACAGACTCCAGAAGAACGTGAAAAACTTATGAACGACTTACTCACCCAATTTGAACAAGTCAGAGATCCAATCAAGACGGCACATAGCTTTGGAATTGAAGAGATTATTGACCCCAGGGATACAAGGTCGATAGTCTGCGAGGTCAGTTGGATGACCTGATTTCAGTCATAGCAAGCTCACACGGTTTAGTGGGCGGTTCATTCATATGCGAACGTCTTACCCCAGCTGGTTGTACAGAAACAAGTGAGAATAGGGCAGGATGCGAAGCCATCAGGTGGAAAGGGATATAGATTATGATTTTCTTTTGGATCGAATAAATCTGTCTCACAGAATTACAGTATCCAAAAATGTATGCATCACGTGCCACGATAAGTTTGATTTTTTTAATTTTTTTTTTAAAATCAGCAATTTATTACATGGAGTGTGAAGGCAGGCCGTGGCAAGTACATAGTACCTACTTAGATAAGGAGAGAGGAGAGAAAGAGAAAAGGAAGGAAGGGATAAAAAAAAGGAATAGAGAAGGAAAAAGAGGTGATGGAGGCTGTGCTTCTGTTCTATAGAGCTGTGCCACAATGGAACCTTATCTGTTGCCAAAGCTAAATGCTCCAGGATTATCCACAAGGAAGTGGATGAAGCTGTTGATGTTGTTGTTGCATGGACACATGGAGGGGTCATGCATGTCACATTCCATGATGATGTGTTCTTGGGTTTGAATTTCAGCTTCACCACATGGATAGCTGGTAGGGAAAGAATCTTTGTCTATATTCTCTGATGGGGGCATGTCCAGTAGTCATGCAAGTGAATTGAGCACATAGAGAATTTGTGAACCCTATGACAGGAAGCCATGAGCTGCCCTTAGTGTAGGTTGGTTTGATGACTTGTTGCTTTTCATCTTCAAAATTTAAGAAGTAATAGCCTTTTTTGAGGCTATTTGCAAAAGACATTTGCCATTCGTAAAGGATATTGTTGCATTCTTTCTTCCTGCTGAATAGATGCAATTCTTTGCTAGAGAACGTGGGAGTACATCTGAATGCTTTGACTTAATTATCAACGAGTTGATGTCTGGGCCATTTTGCTTTGCTGGGGCAATACCAGAAGTGGATTTTGTTCCTGCCTTCCTTTCTAAGGTAGGCTTCAATAGTAGAGGCTATTGGAATAAACATATTCTGAAGAGGGTTGACTTTAGACTCCAGGATTTTTCTTGCTGCAGAGATGGAATTGGTGATGATGATAATATCATGGATATCATTCATTTCCATGGTAGGTATGAGACCAGTGCATATTGCCATGAGTTTAGCCTCAATTGATGTAATGTTTATGGAATGGACCTAGAGTTGTTTGACGATGGTATTATTGGACCAGATATGAGCAACTGCTGTAGCAACATAGTATTATCGAAGAACTATGATAGTTCTTAGTGATCACCCTAGGTGGATGTTCAGGAAGAACTCGATGGAGTTCTTCGTTGCATTAGGCTATTACTTATACTATTCTACAGTGGCTATACTACTATGAGTCCATGGTCACATGTTCTTCCAGAATATTCTATGATCACCTGACCTTGTCATGTGATATGATTACCTAAGCTCCTATGCTTATTTATATTTCTACCCCATTGTACGCCTTGAGGTTATAGATCAGGTGTTTAAATACACAGGAAGTTATTTCCTCTTTGGAGCTCTCATAACACATAGGATGTTTTAATGCCACCATCTACAATGACAGTGGTGCTATTGGATGATACTTGAGACGTTCTGAAGGCATGGTTAAGGCTTTGAAGATGTTGATATAGGTCCTTGTCAGATGAAGAAGGAGAATGAAAACTAATTCTACTAGAGAAATGATCAACTATCCTTGAACCAGGAGAAAAGAGAGAATGAAGAGGGTTAAAACAGTTCCTAACACTGTTAAGGCATTTGTTGACATCTTTGATGGGGCTCTTGAGGATGGCTTGTTATTTCATAGTAAGTTTTGAAGTAGCAACTCTATGAGGTATTTGGTTCTTAGCGTGTTCTGAATCGAGTAGCAAATTGATGGCATGTGAAGGGGGAATAGAGGCATAGCATAAGTGATGTCTGCCATTTAGTTTACAAAGGTGTAGAGTGATGGGAATAAGGCCTACAATGGCTTCAATACCTTCAGATGATAAGGTTCAAAAAGCACCTGTAATCCAAAGAGCTGCTCTTCTCTGCATTTTCTTTAATTCAGTTATATTCTTGGCAATGGGAGCGCCTTTCAAGAACCAGAGCTGAAACCCATATAGGGCAATAGACAGGATGCAAGTTCTGTACAGGAGTCATTTTTGAATAGGGAGAAGACCTCTTGAGGAGTTCTCCAACATCTTCATGGCACTGAGGGTGGAGAGGCACTTTGTGGTATAGAAGTACATGTAGTAGTTGAAATTGAGTTTGTGGTCAAAGTAGAAGCCCAAGTATTACCAAATAGGTTTAAGGGAGATAACAGGGCCTCCTATGAATAATAGGTCAATAGAGGGATTGGGAGGATGTCGAGCTCTTGTAAAATAGAAGAGTTCTGTTTTGCTATGTTTCATGATAAGACTAGCGTCAAAGAGGATTTTAGATATAATATTGTAATTACAAAGTAAGAAAGAGAAAGATAGTGAGTAGTTCTTCTCCTGAGAAATTAAAAGACCGTCATCAACAAAGGAAAGAATATCAGTTGGAATATTTTCTTTTAGATTTTTTCTTTTTTTGAATGTTTTAATGATTGGAGCGAGGTAAATAGCAGAGAGGATAGGGGAGAGAATGATAAGTTTGATTGCAAAGCCACTCTACAATGGAAACAAATAATTCACTCAATTTCACACAATGTGTATACAGGAAGCAGAAAATGTGTGACAACACTGTAAGGTCGCTTAACTCCAAGCCGGAATCAAGCCAACTGCTCTTTGTTTAGCGTTTGACAAAGAGAACTCAATAGAGTTCCCGTTAGATTCTGTATACTATTTATACATGAAGAGTAATCCTAACCCTCCCTTTTGTCCCACGCTTCCTTATGAGTCACTTTTCTCTTGTGCGTCCATCGGTAAGAAAATAAAATAAATGAAAATGAAAAAAAATATAAATATTCACTTAACTGTTTTGCCAAGTCATAACACCACCTCTCTCTTAAGTTTCCTTGTCCCGAGGAATTTTCTTACAACTCATAATGTAAGTTGATCATATTGCCCATTTCATCATCGTCTCCTTCTGTCCACTCCCTTAATCCCAAGTCTCCTTGCTCAATTTCTTCTTCCTCTTCGATTGTCTTCATCATCTTTCTTTTCCTTGGTTGTTTACCTTTCCATCATTTCCAATTTCTCTTCAACCTTTCCCAATATTCTTGGTTGTACTGTTTATCCAATCACCCAAATAATTTCCTTGCCATAAATCTCCCTGGCAATTCTCCCCTTCTAAACGTTCCTTTCCCGTGTTCTTGTTTCGCTACGTCTTCCATGTCTCACCAATATTCCTTCTCGAATTCCTCGATCACTTCTTTAGTGTTTTCTAAATTCTCCCTTCCTTCCCAAGTATCGGATTCTGTCATAAACCCTTTCTAGTATACTAAGTATTTGTCCTTCCCTCTAACTCGTTGCTTATTTAGGATTCTTTCTACTTCCCATTCCTCTTCTCCTTCAATTATTACTGGAGCCAGTTACTCCTTTCTTTTCCCCTCAACCTGCTCTACGTATCTACATATTCTACTACCATTGACTACTGGGTGTATTTTTATTGTGCTAGATAGTTCTAATTCTACTGTGTTTGACAATATAATTTTCTTTATCCTGTATAAGCCCACAAATTTCTCTGTGAACTTCTCTGTCCTCCTCCCGACCATTTGATACTTCAGGTCCTTAGTACTTAACATCACTAAGTCCCCTACTTTATAGTCGTTTACTTCTCCTCTTTTCCTGTCCATATATTTCTTCATTTCCTCTTACGCTTTTCCTAGTGCTGCTTTTGCTTTCTCTTGTATCTTCTTCATTTTCTCAATGAATTTTTCCACTCCCTGATATTTCCTCTTCTTTCTATCTTTGAACCCCATCCTGGGATCTTGTCCATAATTTGCCTTGAAAGGCAACGTCCTAGTACTTGAATGCGCTTTGTTATTATATGCAAACTCTGCTGTTCCTCTGGCTACTGCTCTTGCCTATGATCAATGAACATCCTTAAGTACTGTTCCAACTCCTGGTTTACCCTCTCTGTTTGTCCATTTGTCTGAGGGTGGAATGCCGTTGACAATTTACTTTTAATTCCCAGCATCCTGTTCAACTCCTGCATTAGTTCTGCTGCAAACTGAGATCCTCTATTTGAAATAATGCTTTCTGGTAACCTATGCAACTTCTACGTGTTATCTCTAAACAACCTTGCCAATCCTTCTGCCGACATTTTCTCCGTAGTAGGTATGAAGTGTACCATTTTTGTTAGCCTATCAACTACTACCAAGATTGAATTGTATCCCTGAGCTAAAGGCAGTTTCATGATAAAATCCACTGATATATGCGTCCAAGGTTTTTCTGGAATTGAGTTTAGCATTAACTTTTCTGCCAGCTGTTCTGTGTGGTTTTTGTTTTACTGGCAAGCGTCATATCCTTCCACATATTGCTTTACCTCCTTTGTTACTCCTGGCCACCAAAAGTTTCTAGTGACCAATTCCACTGTCTTCCACTGCCACCCATGGCCTTTTATAGGCATGTTATGATATAGCCTAATTATTTCTGCTCTAAGCTTATCATCTTTTGGTATGTAGACCTTTCCTTCTTTGTACATAACACCATTGGCTTCTCTCTATTCTTCATCCCTTAACATTTTCACCCCTGTTTGTTTTATCTCTTCTACCGCTTTTACTACTTCATCATCTTTCACTTTTGACTTTCTTACTTCCTCTAGTAGATCTACTCTGTCTACTATAATTTCCACTGTCTCAGTTCTCCTTACCTCTAACCACTCCAGTTTCACCAGCGTTTTATTCTCATTATCTTTTTCTACCCCTACTTCCCAGTTTGGTCTCCTGCTCAGACTGTCTGCCTTCTCTGTTAGGGAACCACTCAGAGGCGATCTCCCTTAAGCTGATAGATAGTCTTAGAAGCTAGTATGAGATTCAAGTAAAGTAGATCTATAACATATTGCTAGTATATATACTACACTAGACGATCACATGGGCAGTCACATGCACATGGATCAGTAATCACAATTGTCCTAAATATAGATAGAAGGTATCGTACTGCATGACTATTATGAGAGCCCCAGAGAGAAAAGAGTTTCCCACACATTCAAACATTTGATCTCTAATATCAAGTCATATAATGGGGTCAAGATATAAATAGCATGGGAGATTAGGTAGTCATATCATGTGACAAGGTCATATGATCATAGAATGTTCTGGAAGGTCATGTGATTGTGTAATAATAGGGACACAGCCACTTATAAAGTAGTATAAGTAGGTAGCCAAATTCAACAGAGAACTCCATTGAGTTCTTCCTAAACACTCATCTCGAGTGATCCTTGAGTCGTCAAGACTTAGTGATAACAATGACACAGACAGAAGAAGTAAGGAACAATAGAAATGCAATACATGATCTGTCAATGGGCCACTAATAGATTCAGACCCTCAAAACTTACTAAGTATCATCCTAGATGTCCTCTTACATTCCCTATCTTGCTTTCCAGAACATGTTTAAGTGTGAAATTAAGTCTTGATAGGTATAGTGTAAGGGCACACTCAGAGGCGCACCAGAATACACTGCAGTATAGTAAAGCAGGTGTCTTAAGTTAGAGCATGTGTAGCCCAGGAGCTCAAACTATTGTTGAGGTAAGGTATCCTACTGTACATCACTAGCTACTTATATTAGACTAGCCAGTCCATGCGCCAGTTGCTATGGCCACGTGCATCCGGACAATAATAACTACACTACCAGATATAGCTATGTAGTACCTATGATGGAGACCCGAACTAGAGAGAAGGGAACTAGGCACCATGGACTCTGAGGATCCATAGGAACATTAGACTACACGAACCCTACCAAGTTATCTAAGCAGTACTATGGTAGTCCCCTTACATATAGGGCCCATCTAGCTTGCCTTCAATTTAACTTTTGTGCTTTCATGAAATATTCAAGGTTTTTGTGATCTGTCTAGATCTCGAATTTAACTGTTGTTCCTTCTAGAAAGTGTTTCCATGCCTCTAAGCATCTGACTACCACTAATATTTCTTTATTGTGTATCTCATAATTTCTTTTGGTATCACTTAGAGATTTTGAAATAAAAGCGACTGGTCTCTACATCTTATCTGAGCACTTCATCAAGAGTACTCCTCCAGTTGCACAATTAGAAACGTCTGCTTCAACCCTGAATTCTTTATCTAAATCTGGGGCTGCTAATATTGGTTTCTTTGAGCTTATTAAATGCTCATTGTTGTTCATCCCCCCACTGCCATTTCACAGCCTTTCTTGTTAATGTGTTCATTGGCCTAGCGATTTACATGAAGTCTTTAATGAATCTCCTGTAGTAGTTTGCAAGGCCCAAGAACTTCCTGACATCTTTTATGTTTTTTGGCTCTGGCCAACTTAACATGCCATCCACCTTTTCTTTCTCCATCTCTATTCCATTTGGTCCTATTACTACTCCTAGGAACCCTATCTTCTTTATCTTTCACACATATTTTTCTGGCTTGACATACAAGTCATTTTCTTCTAATCTCCTCAGTATTTCCTCTACAATCTCATCATGTCCTTCTTCCATCTCTATTCCCACTAATATATTGTCTACAAATGCTGCAACCTTTCCTTCATTGATCAGGTCCCTCAGAATTTCATTCATTATAGCCTGAAATATAGCTGGTAAGTTCATCATTCCAAAGAACATTACTGTTGGCTTGAAGGAGCCTATATACATCATGAATGCTCCCTTCCACTTGTTTCCTTCCTTTATCCTTACATTATTGAACCTCTACCTGAGATCCATTTTAGTGAACGCCTTTTTGCTACCTATGTTGTTGATTAGCTCTGTAATTAGGGGTAGTGGGTAGTTATTTTTCACTGTCTGGTCATTTAGGTTGCAGTAGTCCATTACCATCTGCTTGCTTCTATCCTTCTTTCCTACAAACAAAACTGGCAATGTTTGAGGGGATTTCAACAGTTTGATGTACTCCTTTCTCAATTAGTCTTCCACAAAATTCTGGACTTCTTCCCTCTCATTTTTGAATAGAGGATAAATCCTTCCTTTCCATGGTTTAAATGTCTCTTTGAGATCTATGGCATGATCCCAAACCTTCCTTGTTGGCATTCTTTCTGACTCTACCTTCCCAAACACTCTTCTTCACTTTAGGAATTTCTTTGGGACCATTTCCTCAATTTTTCTGTGGTCCTCCTCAATTTCCTCTTCTTTTCCCTAGTCTTTCTTATCATCTATCGCCCACCTGACCATTTTTTCTTCCTCCAGAGTTGCTATTCTCTTTTCTCTTTTCTTTCTCTCCTCCTCTTTTAATTTTGCCCTACTACACAGGAGCAGATATCTCGTCATTTTAACCTCTTTAGTTTCCCAATTTATCTCAGGGTTATGTGCTGCCAGCCATGGCATTCCCAAGATTATTTCCATTCTTCCTAGGTTATATACATCTATCCTCATCCTTTCTACATGACTTTTGTAATAAACATTCACCTCTACCTGGTAGGTAATTGCTCCTCTGCTATTGTTCATCCCATCTACATTTTTAACTATTATTGGCCTCTCTAACTTTTTCAGCTTGAACCTATGCCTAGCCACCATCCTCTTATCCATAAATATCCTTGTGGCACCACTATCCAAGAGTGCCTTTACGGTTACACCTTCATGCGCATCCAATTTTTCCACTCCAATATTTATCCATACTTCTCTTAGCATCTTGAAGGTTCTCCTGACCTCCCTTTGACTATCCCCCTCTCTTGCTGTGCCTTTGCCTTTCTGGGCCATACCGCCTTCTCTTCCCCTTTTCTCTTGCATCCACACCAATTCAATGTTTCTAACTTCTTTCTGGAGATCACTCCCTGTCCCCTGTTATCCTCCACATGGCACTCCTGACTTCTGCACCTTTCACAAGTTAGGTACAAAACTATTGCTTCCTCTGTGCACCATCCTAATTCCAATAGATGTGCTTCCTCTAGCATTCCTTTGCCACAATGCTCCTTTGCTCTCTTCCTTAACTCTTCCACTGGACTCCTCCTCCACTCTTGCTGCACTTTTCATGGCTTGGCCACATATGCCACCTCGCTTTCCTCTACTCTCCTCAACTTCCTTTCTCCTTCCTGTACCTTTTCCCTAGTGGGATACACCGGTCCCTCCTGTTGGTGTGCCTTTTGCAGCTTCGCCAAATGTGCCACCCTTTCTTTTCTCTCCTATAATGGACACTCCCTACACTTATGTCCTTTTTCTCCACACTTGAAACATTCTACTACTATTGCCTCCTGCCTTCTGATTGTCTTCTCTTCTACTCCACATTGCATCACTCTACTTTTCAGCACTTCAAACTTATTTTGGGGAACAATAGTCCTCTTCTCTTCTTCTTCCTTATTCCTGCAGTTGCAGGCCAGGTGTCTGAACTTCTTATAACGTCTACACAATTTTCCTCTTCTTCCTTCTAATTCTTCCCTCAGTTTGGTGAGGGAGTGTTTTTCTCTGAGAAAATTGCTCATCAATGAGTTGTATTGGTCTAGAGACATTGTGCTACATCTTCTGGACAGGGTATAGAGTTAATGGTTGATCTCACTTAGAGCTATGTCTGTTGGGACACAAGATCTTCACCCAACCAGACATTTACTACCCTATTAACTACTGCCCTAATACTATAGTTAGACTATCACCTTATGGGAAGGATCCCTAATCTAGACGGCCTTTTAGAAGTAACCATCACTCCTCTGCGTATACCTGGTCACAATAGACAGTAGCACGAGGTTTATACTGAGAAAAGTACAAGTATTCTACTAAATACCACTTGATTACGAGGTCAGGTCTCAGTAGTAATACCCAAGCTTGGTACTATACTTCTATCATCAATCCCTAACTGATTGACAAGTCCCCTTAAGCCAAGGGCCTAGCTATGTATGGAAGTGGCTCCTGATCGTGATAATCAGTGGCCAAGGGTTGATAAGATGAGCAAGGTCCAAGGCAGATGGTGCTCGCGATGTGAAATTGAGTTCTAGTGTAAGGTCGCTTAACTCCAAGCCAGAATCAAGCTAACTGCTCTTTGTTCAGTGTTTGACAAAGAGAACTCGATAAAGTTCCTGTTAGATTCTGTACACTATTTATACATGAAAAGTAACCCTAACCCTCTCTTTTGTCCCATGCTTCCTTATGAGTCACTTTTTTCTTGCACATCCATTAGTAAGAAAATAAATAAAATGAAAATGAAAAGAAATATAAATATTGACTTAGCCATTTTGCCAAGTCATGACAAACATGCTGGATAATATACAGCTCGAAAAACACTATCCACTCGGTAATGACCACCACAATTGCACACCTATCTCTACTGGTTATTGATCAGCTCGATAGGCTCCTGCAGAACTCCTGTTGCATGTCATATGATGGAAAATAATCATTTTAATAATATAATTTCTTTTATATTTTATATTATTACTAAATTCCGCTTCTGAACTCCTATTGTCTACTTCTATAGGATCATGATTTAGACTAGTTACTTGTACTCCTCCTATTCCGGACTTAGTATAAGTACTCCATTAGTTACATCCTAGTTCCTTAGTTCGTAGATTAACGTTTATAATGTCCTTAACATCTTTTACTTGTTCTATCTTCACTCCTATCAATCTATACCACTCCACTCCTGAACTCCTGGCAACAATTCAGTCCTCCTGAAATATGCAACCACACATGTGACAGCAGATCAAGGCACAGTGCACGAGCTGAGACCAAGGTTGTTCTCCCACTTTTGTTGTCAATTTCCCTCTACTCTGGAGTAATTCCACTCCACTCTGGGTCACTCTGTTTCCACTCCACACAGTCCTTGACATTATAGCTAGACATTCCTTTCTTCACTTGCTTCCACAGGCTCAACACCCATGCAATGCAATTTGTCAATTCTGTCAAACACCACATTGCAATTATCAAGCATTTGCCCTAACATCATCTGCGCCATTGTGTCAAGGATAGAACGGACAGAAGATAGAGGAGAGGAGTGATAAGTAGAAATATACTCCAGAATGATGTACTGTACTACTTTGGAGAATAGATAATACTTAGCGATAATGGAGAAACCAAAAGGATGGCTCTGGCAGACAGAAAAAGACGTCAGAATGGAGTATGACTTTGATGAATGACTGTCATGATAGTGACATCATGATGTGCACTGCGCATGCATGACATGCATGCATGGCTTAGTCACCTGACTATCAGCCATCCCGGAATCTTCTGAATTATTTAAATAATCCCATTTATTGTAATTTACCTTAGTTTCATTCTCCCTTGGGAAAACTCCACTCTGCTTGATACTTGTACTTCTTCCTCTCAAATATAATCCTACTGAAATCCAGAAGGGGCAAGTGTAGAGGTGGGCACAACTTGTTGTTGAGGCCAAGCCCCCCTAGAGTAAATTTCCCTCCTGGAGATATTCCTGACAATGATCTTGGCTTCAACTTATGTGTTTCACCCCAGTCTCTGGTCATGAGGTTGGTTGCTTATTTCAGAGTGGAGGGAAGTCATCAAAACAAAGGTCCTAAGAAAGAAGAATAGGAACCAGAGTGGACAGGGATAGAATTAGGACCAAATGACATTAATTTACACACTGAGGAAATACACTGTAACTACTCAGTACTTATAGGAAGTCTGGAATAGGAGGAGGAGAGTAGTCTACTACACTATCCTACTATTTATAATTTCAGAAGAGTTATTAGGAGAAATAAATTACATAATTGTCAGATTTCTGGAATATGACACATTATCAGCATCCAGGAGAATGCCTTTGACTGACATACACTTTATAGAATGCTTTGTATAACCCAATATTCCACATGTAATTGCTTTGGCGATCATCTCTATCTATATATAGATTGTTGCCACATCTGCTACTTCTGTTTCACCTGGCACCCAGAGTACTTCCCCCTCATATATTGCAAAGTACACAGGCTTTTTACTCTCAATGCTAAGCCACATAGAAATCCAAAAATCCTCTACAAACTCTTCAAGTTGGCAAAATTACCTGGGCTGTACTGTATTGGCTGAAACAACAGTGAGGGGAATGTAAGGGGATACCCTAGGAACAGCCTAAACTGCTGAGTAAGCTCCAATCTAAAGAACTAATCTAACTTAGTAAGTTACCTTCCCACCTCTCCTTTACTCTCTTATCTGGCATCGCCTCAATGGTGCCTGTTTTATAAATAGGACTAGTGGTATTAATAGTTAGTGCTCATGTGACTGCAGCACACGAACCATTGGTTATAGTATATATAGTTGCTTGTATGGGTAGATCTATTCTTACTCAAATATCACCTTAGCTTTTGGGACTCTTACCTAGCTTTAGGGTTAACTGCCTCTGAGTGATTTCCTAACAGGGAATTTGCAGCAGAGGCAGCATCAACTCTACAATTGCTCAGTAGAGTCTTGTTGGCAGTGGCCTTTCATGGTTTAACAAAACCACCAGGGAACCTAAGCAATTTATGACCATCATCACAGCGCCGGTCCTGCTCAATGGTGGGTGACAGGTTGACTCTTCTGCTGCAGCTACTGCAACAAGACTGACAAGGGACCCATTAGAATTAAGTACACAACAGAAGAGATCTTAGAACACATTGTGAGTTATAGACAGTTGGTAGAAGGCAGATTTGTATATGTTAATTTAAATTTATACAAAGTATGTGTTTCATAAAATCCCAAGCCCCTGTAACTTGCCTTCTCTTGACTCCAGTGGCTGTCAAGGTAGAGTGTATTTCTGTAATTTTCCTGCTCAGAGGTATAGCAATTTGCAAAGGGTCTTTTAGGTCCATAGGTTCAAATTCATTACTGTTGGTAATTGCTAATGTTGACTAGGGGAGGAAGAATTTGAGAGGAGCTAGTGAAAGTGTGCTTTCTAAGATACTGTCTAATCTCTCAAGGAAGATATTCCAGGCAATTGATATAAGAGTGAGTAAATGTTTCCTAGATGACCTAGAAGCAGTTGTTTCTCTCTTTAGTACCACTATCATTGATGGCAGAGCTGTTATAAAGTGAAGCAGTTTCATTTTCCTTTATGCATCTCTAAGCTCTAATGTTCATCATTTTTCATTGATTATCTAATTCACACTTAGTAAGCATGTAGTTATGCCGTATAGTAGAACCTAGAAACCTTAGTTCAGTGTTTATAGGAACTAAGGTATATTTCAATTTTTATTATTTGATATTGAGATAGCTGATTGTATCTAGACTTTTGTCTGACAGATACAATAACCTGTAGAAAAAATATCTGCATTAATTCAAAGCTTTCTATTCTATATGTCACGAACTTCATTTGACTATATCTCTACCAATTCTTTGACAATTCTCATGGTCTTAATGGCACTGAAAAGCCCTTAAGGAGAAATTTTGATCAATACTAGTCACATCTTGAGGCAATTAATATTGGTTGAGCTATTGAGCAAATCAGTAGATAACCACTATAGTACCACATATTAAATTGCCAATATCTCAGAAACCCCCATGATCTAAGCTTTGCTTTTAGGTATCAGAAAAGCTCTCTTTATACTGCTCAGAATGAGTTTAAAACAATACCAAGGCAATTAATATTAGTGGAGACATGAAGTCCTTAATGTTTATACATGGACTTCATTAATTACCCATAGATACTCATCTGTCCTTTTCTTAGAACAAAGGACAGCCTCCATATGGTTAAGTTATCTCTATTTCCAGTACAAAAGCACTACCATATGTAGAACAATAGGTAGTAGCATGTGATGATCTGTTCTAGTGCACAGACTATTACAATTCTGTATATAAGGACTCTCTGTCTGAGAATTAGACCTTAGACTTAACAATATCTTTTGTTACTATCTAAACTTTGCTTTTTAAGCCCTTTTTATTATCAAATCATCAGATCACAAATCAGTAAGTGACCATTTATGATACTATAATTTTTCCAACCAATCCTTCACCTTACTAGATAGCTCTCTGCTAACCAAAGACTAAGCTAAAGTATATACAAATTCTAACAAAGCGAGACCTCTTTCCTAGACTATGTCAACTGTGCCTAGTAGATTCCAGTGATTTCTAGAATACACTGAACACCTAAAGGTAATCTGGCAATTCAGTATGTGGTACTATAACAGTTACCTACTGATTTGCCTAATAGCTCAACCAATATTGATTTTTTTGAGACATATTAGATATCAATTGAAAGGTCTTTTTAAGGGATTTCTGGTACCATTAAGATAGTAGAAATTGTTAAAGAATTGGTGGAGATAGGTCCAAATAAAGCTTATGACAACCTAATGAAGTTTATTCTGGAAAGTTCTATTACCTTTCATCATTACTCCTCTCAATTCCTAGTTGTATTCCAAATGATGCACTCTAAATGTTATCTTCATTCCTTTTACTCACATTAAATTCTTCCTCTCTAGCAACATATATAGAGATGCCTGAGACTTGTTCATTCCTAGGTAAACAATTACATACTTGTCTCATATATAATATATCTACCCATAGACCCTAAGACTAGTTGTTTCTGTCTAGCTTTAGACCAGAGCCTTTTATAGCTATCAAAGATGTTGTGAGACCAAAAATATATTTAGGCCTAAAATTAAACAAATTTCATGACTTCACACTCCAAAATTAGGACTCAGATAGAACTACCTGCTAGGTAGCAGAGAAGGCACAGAGAACTTTACCAACAAAGCTGGCTGCCTAGCTGCATAGTAGTATTCCCAGGGATATAAGGTCACTACCACCAACAGGCTAATCACTCAAGAACTAAAAGAGTCGAGTTTGAAGCCCTACAGCATCATTGCTGAGAATAGCTTAGTCAGAAAAAAAAGCCTTATGTAGAAAAGTCTGGAAAGATACCTATCACCAAGAAACAGGACTAGCAGCCCAGCAGGAAATAAGAATAGGATATGGCATCACCTGATCAGTGATGGCTAAGAATAGAACATCAATCAAAACTAATCTACTGCAACTAGAAACAAAAAAGTAACAACGAGCCTCAAGGAGATGTAAAAATGGCATCTGAGACTCCTTAGGTAAGAAAGGCAGAAAACAGGTCCCAAGTTGCTAAAATAAGCCAAAGACAGAAGAGATTGCTGTGGGGTTGGTGGTAGGTAACCCAGTAACTCAGCAAGGGTAGAATAGACTTAGCAAAACCATAGGATATAATTGAGAAAAGTCAAAGAGGCATGGAATTCTCCACCACTACCAGAATAATTGTTGTAGTAATAGATTTATGACTAGGTTTATTATTTTCTCTATTTTTCTGTATTTTTCTTTTGTATTTTTCTAAACATATAAAAACCTCTACTTAGTAGAAAGAGGGCAAGCAATCTCAGTCACCTCTTTTCTCTATTTGGGTTTTCAATCTAATTTTAGAGTGATCAGATCAGTGATTAAGGTGCTTTGACTCAATCTTGAGTCAAAAACAAAGAGACTACAGGGCAAGTGACTTAGCTGCAAGAGCAATGTCATAGAAGCTCTAAGACAGAGTTTGGCATTACTAGGAAGTTGAGTTATACAGGGAGGATTCAAAGTCTCATATCTGATCACATAGTCAAGAGTACTACTGTGAGGATAGTCTGATCTCATAGCCAGAGAGTACTACTGTGAGGACAACTTTGAAACAGGGCATTAGGATGACACCAGGCAGGCAGGACTCAGGCATAGGGCCAAGACAGTAGTCTAGAATCAAGAATTGAGTTTTGAACATCACCACTACCACAATACATTGGCAGAATTTCAATTTTACAACTTCCTTTCACCTTCAACTTCTGAATTCATTTCCCCATGAGTTTTGCATAAGGGACACTGTGCTGATACATAGTGTTGGCTAGGGTGCTTTCCTTAGCAGATCACATACTTTATTTATTAAAACTTTTATATTCACCACTACCTAAACAGTAGTTGGGGAACTTCAATTTAAAAGGAAAACAGGAAAACTCCTAGCGCTAAACAGCCTCTTTAGTGATGTCCAAGTACTTGAGTGCACTTTATTGTTGTATGCAAACTCAGCTGTTCCCAACCATTCTGGCCACTGTTCTTGTCTATGGTCAATAAACACTCTTAAGTATCTTGGTTTACCCTCTCTGTCTGTCCATTTGTTTGAGAGTGGAACACCATCAACAATTTACTCTCAATTCCCAACATTTTATTCAACTCTTGCATAATTCCTGCTACAAACTAAGGTCTCCAATCTGAAATGATACTTTTGGGTAACTTGTTAGGGCACTAAGTCACTCAGAGGCGATAGACCCTTAGGCTAATGAATAGATCCTGAAGCCAAGGTGATATTCGACTGAGGTATATCTACGACAGCCAACTAGTATATATACTACTAGGTA
>Ga0157364_1003267_pt1 | contig 15678 bp, 5 predicted proteins | sample AttsexASBM2_FD_111476 | JGI IMG/M metagenome (GOLD analysis project Ga0157364, IMG submission 111476) | Fungus gardens microbial communities from leaf cutter ant in Ribeirão Preto, State of São Paulo, Brazil - Atta sexdens ASBM2 | ecosystem: Host-associated > Fungi > Mycelium > Unclassified ...
TATATATATATATATATATAATTAATTTATTATTAAATACATTTAATTAAAACAGCTTAGTTTTGTTTAAAATCAATTTTCTCTTGAAGAGTTTAAGAAGTGTATATTGAAAATTATTGGTAATTTCAATAATTCTGCCAACATTACAAATTTTGTGATAATTTAAATGAAAATTATATATATATATATATATATATATATATATATATAAAACTTAAATATATAATTTAAATGTTTTATATATGTATATATATAGTTATATATATATAATGACGGTCATTTTCGTACAAGAATTGATTCCAAATTAATCGGAGGTGTTTGCAAATTCTTTCACAATATTCTGGAAATATTGCATATTGAAATATCGTACTACGAACACGTTTTACGAAGATCCGAGTCACAGCCAAACTGGTTTCCACGAAGTGACTAGGATTCTCATGGAACGCTGAGTTTCATAGGGAAACTCACGACATGTACATATCGAATCAGGCTAGTTGAGGAAGGTAAATCGAATCAATCACGGGAGATACACGTGGTTATTTATAGCTACCGATCGAATATTCCGAAGACAAGCCACCTGATGGACGATCGTGAGAGATGTATGCGGAGAAGAAATAGTTACCTTAAGAGATTCCAGTTTATTCGAGTTAATTATTCGATACTGCGAAGTAACCGGATTTGCTAGTCATAGTAGCATGTGCTAACGGAGAAACGGTTTTTTCCTTGCTTGTCGATTAGAAATAAAAAGAAGATATTGATGTTTTTCACGAGCTCGGATTCGCAATAAAGTTGTCTCTGTAAATGTTTACCAAGAACGATATATCTCTGTATAAAAATTAAAAGAAATTCTATCAATAAATTTGATAAAAAAATGAATTTTTTATAAAATTCATCTCTCTTTCAGAGAGAGAGAGAGAGAGAGAGAGAGAGAGAGAGAGAGAGAGAGAGAGAGTTTAATACAAATATGTATTCTTCCGATCGCAAATCATCGACTGACGAGAAAATAATTTTATTCTTCCATTCTGCCAATCGAAAATCTACTGCGTGCGTTATTTCATTTTTGCACATTTTTGCATCGAATAACTTGGACGTGTATTTTTCGCGAGAAATTGCGCAGTCCAGCGCAACAATTGACTATTGGCGATGATCGGCATTGTTTGAACGAGCACGTGACAACAAACAGGTGCCTAAAGCGCCAATGTGGGCACTTAAACAAAGCCCCAAAAGCCTTCGACTACCGCGGAAAGTTCAAGAGAGGAGAAAGAGAGAGCGAAAGTGTTCGACGATCGATCATTCATAACGTATTATCCCTATGCAGTTTCGTGTCCGGATTGCTGGGTTCGGAAACAGCGGTACTATGATTCGCAAAAGTGGATATTTATAATGAAGCGAACGTGATATTAACGTAATAATTTTAGTGAAAATGAAATGGGGATTAAATGATCGACGATTTCTTTTTTTTATTCTAAGATTTATTCAAATTTATTTCAGTGAAGATTAAATCTAGTTTATATTTTCGTCTTTTTTATTTGCATTATCGTTCTTGTACGATAATTATATTAAATATTGAAAAAAATATTAATTTTTAATAAATATTTATTTTGAATAGAGTTCTAAGTAAATATTTATCAAATGTAAACATATATCTATTTGATTCAAAAATCATTTGATTTTGAACTAGTATTTTTTTATTAAATAAATAACTTGTAAATAAATATTCATTTAGTGTTATTTAAAAAAATTATGTAAAATAAAGTAAATAAATAAATAATTAAAATAATGTATTAAAATAACGTATTTAATAAATTTTTTTCAGTGCGTTATTATTCTTCTTTTAAGTAAGAAAAGGGCTGTTATGATTGAGAATATATTTTGATGCATAATATTTTTATATGTAAATTTATATGTAAATTCTAAATTTATCTTTCGGTTATATAAATTGCCGCTCACTGTCGGACTGGAAAGGAATAAAACAAACATGAAGCTGAAATAATAATAATTAAATTGATCATCGATTTGATAATGTTATTACTAATATCTTAAAATACTGCATTAACATTAATCCGTTTTAATTCATTATGTGAAAAGAACTTATTGCGAAAAATATTACCTCAGCCAAAATATTTTTCATAAAAAATTAAAATACAATATTTTAAAATATTACATCATTATCAAATCGATGATCGATTTTATTATGATATTATTATTTTAGCTGTATATATAATTTATGATTGCGTTTTAAGTCTGTTCGACAGTAAGCGGCACACAATTTCTACAATTAAAATATGTATTTAGAATTAAAATTTACAAATAAAAATATTATATCTAGATATTTCGATCGCCTTGTATTTTGAATTATTAAAAATTTAGCAATGAACGGTAAAAGAATTTACCGCGCAATCGCAGTTTTCTATGAAAATACGAGAAATTAGAGAAATAGAGATTAAAGAAATAAGAGATCAATCGAAATTCCGATAAAAACAAACATCAAAAAGAGTCAAAATCAAGCTATTTCTTATTCAAGATTTAAATAATATAACGAATTTTATGAAAAGAATCTCTATAATATAAAACAATATTTCGAATTTTATAGATTTCGAAAATTAAATATTGTAATATATGTATTATGAAATTTATAATTAATATCCAACATTTTTCTGAATTCTTTATTATTAACGCTATTTATTTATTTTTTAAATCTTTCAGTTTTTTTCACAATTCTTACACTGTAAAGAACTTATTGCGAATTGCGAAAAATATTATCTTTCAATCAGAATATTTTTTCAATAAATTCTTTAGTATTTTAAGATGCTAATGACATTGTTATTAAATCGATAATAATTTTAATTATGATATATATATATATATATATATATATATATATTTTATATAACTGAAAGATTTCTTTCTATATAATAGTATTTTATATAATAGTATCGCACGTGATTTATTGAATTCGATATTACTGCAGTAACGAAATATCTAAAATGGAAGGTTGCATTGATGCGAATCGCTTCAGTTTTTAATCGACTGCCCGCTGTCAGTTCGACCGTGCAAAGGTGAATGAGAGTCTCTGGCTCGCCTTGACGCTCCTTACTAAATCGATCCAACTCTGGCAAAGGTAGTGCCTTGTGCGTCCATGTGTATGTATAGATATGAATGATAGCGTGTGACATGGATGTCGTCGACTCGTATTACATTTCATTTCCAGCATTAGGATCGTTCACACTTGTTAAGACGAATTGTAAGAGTGAGGGAGAGCTCCTCGACCACGTGTTACGACGATCCGTTTTGACACGAATTTGAGTGAGTTTTAGTTTCCTGAAAAAAATGCGAGTTAAATCTAAAAATATTATTTATGAAATTTTATTATAATAATAACCAGCAATAAATATCCAGCAACGTTTGTAAATAGATATTTTTACAAGTTTATAGAGAAATTCGTGTAGACTTATGCTCCACCAATATAGATCAACTTTAATTTTGATTTAACTTACTCTTCTTTTTGTAGTAAGAATCAGAAATAGATGAAGAATAAGTAGAGCCGAGATTAAAGTTGATCTACATTGATGGAAACAGACATTAGAGTGATCCTGCGCTTAAATATATAAAAAAGTTTATATAAGAAAGATAGTAAACATCGTATCCCCGAAGTTATCTTTTGAAAGAGCCTTTATCTGTGTCAAGGTTGATAGCCTTATAAAAATCTGTGACATTTATAAGATATATTTACGAGACACGAGATAAACATAAAGAATATTTTTCAGTGATTTTTTATTGTTAAATATTAAAAAATGAAATTTGAAACAATCCCTTAAATTAAATAATATTATAATATTTTATTTTTAACTTTTAAATGTGTCAAAATGTATTATTTTAATACACAACATGTAGTTAAAAAACAGCTACATCAATTTTTCAAATATTTCTCTGATTGAATTGTTTAATCAAAATAAACATTAGCGCTCAAGTAATAAATTAAATTCGAGTCAAATTAATTTTTTGAGTTAAATTGTTAACTTTATTGTTAGTTAAATTAATGACATATTAAGAAACAGTGACGATTTTATTAAATGATTAAAGATTATTCAAATTGAGTATAATTTAACATTATGAATTTAATAATAAATTAGAGAAAGCAGATGTGTGTAAAAATTATTTTTCAGCATTTATTATTTCGTTTTATGCGAAAAATCTTTATATTGCTGAAAAGCGTGTTTCTCTCACGAGGAGTACATTTGGATTATGAATCAATCAATTTATATCTTTGATGATGCTTTTAGCTCAGGCAACGAAGCATAATTAACTTTATCTCAACGGCTTTGTGGCGGCTTTGCATTTCGAGGAATCGAGCAACAATTCGCTGAATCCATTTAGGAAAATATATATATTGTTCATTTTACTTTAATTTACTTTAATTTACTTTAATCATTTTTTTTAATAATTAATTTTTATGAGACTGTACGGATGAAGAAATCATAAAAATTTCTCTTTTACTTTCGATATTGGCTATTATGTTATTATATACTGTAAAAAGTGCAGTGTTTAAAATGTTTATATTTGAAACATCTTTGCAAAATAAACGTTTAATAATAAAAGATATTTCAATTTAAAACGTTTCAAATCCACATAGTTTTGTTTATTGAAAAATTAAAATTAAAATATTTTTAAATATTTAAAAAACAGACAAGAATAAAATATTTTAATATTTAAAAATTAAACATTTTTTTTTTAATGTATACAAAACATTTCCGTAAAAAATTTAATTGAAAGAAATTTATAAGCGATAATCCCATGATAATTACATTGATATTTAATGCCTTTTCTGAAAACAAATGTTAATTTTCTTTCTAATTAATGTTATAATATAAATTACAATTATAAATTAATTTCTGCAGTATAATAATTTTATTATATTATTATTATTTATTTCTATTTCTGCGATGAACTTCGCTTGGAAGTTCAACGTAAACAAAACTTTACGTAACCTTCTGAGAAATGCAATTTTCTCATCAAATCTTTGGTTAGCGTCTTATATATGTTTAAAAATATTTATCTATATTATATATGTTAAAAAATATTCACAGATTTTTCTGTAAACCTTTTTTGAAATTTTTCAGGTGGCGTGGGGCACAGCCGTAATGGAATTGCAAAGCTGGTTACTCTATCATTTAGTAGCTGTCACCGATTGTAATCAAGGTAGCGAAGATTCGCCATTCATCGTGTCTCGCGCACTTCCATGAAACCGCAACATTTGTGTTACGCATGTGATTGTTAACGACTCGTCATTTATTAACCCTTGGTTATTTTAGTTACGTTTGCCTGAGTTTGCCTGGACCATTATTTACGCACAAACAGTTCGCCGCTTCTTTATTTAATTTACCATCCCGCTATCACGATCCAGAGGAAACGGTAATCTACCGATGCTTGATGGTAAGTTCATCGTACGAAATGTGCAAACAGAAATATACGCACACCGAACTATAATTGTAAGACCTCGTTGAGATGCACAGCCACTTTCGCGCCATTCTCAGGAGGTTGAAATTGTAACGTTCCGTCTCTCCCCAAGTTGTCAGACTTTCTACTTTTATACCACATTCAAACACGCAAGCCTTTTGTTCCCTTGTTCACGAGTATAAGTTGTTCGTAGATTTGAAGAAGTTTTTTTTTCACGGAATATTTATCGCTAGGTGAAATATGAGAGTTCACGTTAAACGCAATCTTGTATGACGTAACGCCCATTACGCAATAATTTTGAAATATTGAATTCTCGTGTTAAGATAAATACAAAATGTAAAATTTATATTAAATTGATATAAATTCGATTTTTAAATAAATACCGATTATATACACTGAGAGAAAAGTGTTTTCGCTATTTGTGATTATAATATATATATATGTAAATATATTTTTATATGTAAATACAATTTTAGTGAATTGTTTTTTTAAATTCACTTTTTATTATTTAATGGTAATAATAACTAAAAAATATGTAAAAAAAAAACTTAAATTTTCAAACATTGTGTGACTATTATTAATAGCACAATTGACTGTATTTACATGACTAAAATCATTATAAATTATATAATTGTCCCAAAAAATTTATAATAGCTGATTATGATTATAAATTATGGTAATTGTAGTAATTTTTTTCTCTCAGTGTAATATTAGATATATACATGCTTATAATACAGACATCCAACGGACGTCCTAAAAACATCCAGAGACATCTTTATATCTAAAGGGCGTTGCCAGGATATCCCTTGGATGAAACTGTGAATAGCGTCATTTATAACATTAAATGACGCTAAATATTGATGTTATTATAAGAAAAAATTCGTTATTTGCAATATCTTAACGGTTGAAGACTTTTACCGGATGTGAGCTTCGTCTCAAACGAATAAAGCCCGAGATCACACGGTCGCATTTACCACTAAATAAAAGCGAAAACGCGGACGAACGCGCACAATGCACACGAGCAGCGGTCGTTCACTGTGCGAAAATATTGCAGTGATGCAGTCGGCAAACACAATCGGAAGTGGCGGCGGAGGTGGAGGCGGCGGATCGTATTCCGCCGGTGGCGGGACCGGAAGTCGCACCCGCGATTTAGGGCTACGCGCCCAGAAGAAGCTTCTCGGCCGCATAATGTCCACTAATGCAGGTCGATCGCTCTTCATCGACGACGCTACGACATCGTTGCTTGATAATCTCTACAAACTGATGGAAAGCGTCGCCAAGAGCAACCCACACTTGGACAAGAAGGAGCCCGAGAAGGTCCTCAAGAATATCGTCAAATTGTCTATCAAGGTATACATAAAGCATTCCAGATTTTAATTTTTGATGATAGATCCTGTAATAAATTTCAAGCCGATTGAGAAGAATAAAACATCAATAGAAATTGTATATATTATTTATTCCTGCAAACTTATAGATATCTCAAATTGAAAATCTTAAAGGAGCAACTTAAATGTAAAATATAATTAAGATAAACATGAACAGTTCAATGAACTGTTTTGAATTGTATCTTCCATAATTAAAAATTCAATAATTAGCATCATTATTAACATGAAATAATAAATACATTTATTTTAATGCAGACACATTTACTTCGAAAATTTTACTTTTTTTTTACTTTATCTTACCTGTATGTAATAATAAAATTGGAATGATTATTATTAAATGCTAATAATTAGCATAATAATTAGACGTATAGTATAAACGCACAATTAATTTTGTATTTGTATGATATTAATTTTCAATGAATGCATAAATTAACTCATGGAATGTAATTCGTAGATTGGACTTGTGCAGCGTAGTCATCAATTCCGTTCGAACGACGCCGAGAAGCTGGAAGAGATCCGAGAGGCTCTGGGGACAGTGGCGATGACTGTCGTATCATTCTACGAGGTGGATTATAGTTACGATCAGGAGTATCTGACAGGTTCAATGGAACGTTGCCGAACGTTGCTCCAGCAGTTAATAAAACCGCATCTTACGGACAAGTCATCACAGCGTTGCGATCAGGTGTTCGACTTCCTGGCGTATCCCAAATTTTTGGACTCGGTGTTCCGATACGACACTGAACATAGACCCATTCTCGGCATGCTAGTCAGTGACCTCAACAAGGCGTTGGATGCCAGGCGGCTTTGATTCTACAAGAATGATATTCACATAATGTTAAGAACGAATCGATGGTCAACAACACGGTTCGATTGTCGGGAAGATGTCCATCTCTCTCGGCAACGGCGGTCTCGCGATCATGATCGATGATAAGTTGATCGACGAACACGGACGATCCGTTGGACACGCGCGCTTCGTTGCACTTTATTTCACGGCGAATAGACAATGTGCTACATACTTTTTCAGTGTGACGATAGATAGTTTCTCATAGCGATAGAAAAAAAACCGCGTTTTTTACTCGCGATCACCCCCCACCCAGTAGCCGGGTCGGGATACTCAGTGCGAATTATACTCGCTCATTGATTTATGCAATAATTGTTTAATACTCCGCTTATTTTAAGGACACGGCGTCACTTCACCTACATTATGCAATGTATGTACCCAAAAATTGATGCGTTATGTGCAGGATCAATTGTTAATCCATACCAAAAAAGGAATATATAAGCTTATCATGAAAAATGATAGAAAAGATAGAAATATTAATTTTAAAATTATACATTTTTTAAACTGCATATTAGAGTCTAACTTAATTTGGGATTTTTGTTTTCATTATAGTTTATATAAGCAAAAAATTTTTTCTTAATTTTTTCCACTCGGACGAAAATTTAGTTTTGCTTATACTAATTCAATTTATTGTATAGTTAATTTTATTTTTAATCCAAATTCGATATCTTTATTTGGCAAATATTCTATTCGTGTAATGAAACTATGCAGTCACAACGATAATTGAAGAAATTAAAACTAATGATTTTTTTTTAATATTCTATGATATATTCTGTACTCAAGACTTTGAGTTAGACCTTAATCGCGAAGGAATTTCATGAAGTTAAAATCCTGTAAAAGCAGATTTGTGTTTGTTTGTTTTTACATGTATCGCGACGAGTACAAAGAGTAATGGAAGAACATTTTCGAAAATTACAAAAGTCCATTCGCTGACCAAAATAGTTGAAGTAATAAACATCTACGTAATGTAAATTGTCTTTCCCATATTAAACCGCGCGTGTGAGGATGCTAGTATTGTCGCGTGCAATAATAATGGATGCCCGAGCAAGGGATTTCCTTCTTCTATCACATCGAACTGGAAACTGACGGTAGTCACGCGACACATCTTTGTACTCTATGTAATCTCCAATTTCTATGATTCCTCTTTAGATACATTTCAACGGGCAAAGCCGGGATTTTAATTTTAAAACAGCGTTATATTTAATTATTTAATATATGTTTTAAAAGAGCTATAATTTCATAACGTCAAGAAAAATATTAATATATTGACAAGAAAAGATTTTTTTTTTGATAAATATTTTAGAAATAAGTTAGATTTTAATCGCGCCATGATACGTTTCAATTCTTTTTTTCGATTTTTATAAAATGTGAATTTTCTCAAAACGAATAAATATATCATCTTTCTTCGTACGCGCAAACAGTAAGACGCATGCATTGCGAAAATATCAGGATGTGTATTGCGTACACAACTCATTGTTAGCGCTATTGTACATGCACATTTTTTATAACACTCGATTAAAGAAACAATTTTTACATATCTGATTTCATCGCGATTTTATCCCGATGATTATTAACGTAGCACAAAGAAGAAAAAAAAAAGAACTCTATCGACATTTTGCGCCTTTTGTACTCGGTGTACACGCACTTTATACGTTATTTGTGATGATTGTCTATGTTAAGAAATGTATAGGTACCAAGCCATTATAATAAATTATTAACAAACAACAATCTCGTTTGTCTCTGCTATTTGCACTTTATATCCTGAAAAAAAAAGGTGAACGACATATCAGTCTCAAGAGCTTGGTATATTTATTTACATAGATATACGAAGTCGCACATATATAAAGTCACAATGATATAATTTATCCGTCGTTTTCCTCATTCGATTGAATTACAGTTCACGTGCAAAGGTATCTTCATGTCATGAAAAATTATCAAAAATCACCGGTCACAAACTCTGCCACTGTGATAGTTTTATGTTCACGCTGTTACATATAGCTGTTCTTTCAACACGGGACAAGACATGCGACAGACTGAAACATTCAGATCGCACTGCCGTCGATGCACTTACAAGTATGGATTTCAAGTATAAAATTATCAATTTGTTATTTTTGTATGTTATTTGTTACAAATTAAGAGTGCACTGGAAGTGGCAGCAGTTTGAATTCGAATTTCTATCTGCTCGTCTTACACATTTCCAAACAATTTGAGAGACGAGAAATGATGCCAAAGGTCTCGAGAAGCTACCCGTTAACTATTGCTTGTTTATAAAAATAGGCTATCAGAGATGTTTGTGAATGTATGGTTAAAATATTGAATCTAAACGCCTGTCAGAAAGAGAGAAAGAGGGGAAGGAGAGAGAGAGAGAGGAAGAGAGAGAGAGAATATGACTTACAGATTTTTACATACAGTATTTTTCCGCGCAAAAATATTGGATTTAAACATCCGTAAGAATCATACAATGAACGCATGATGTGGTACGCTATAGTGTTCTCTGGGTTACATGCTAAACGATAATGAATTCTTTCTTTATCCTTCTTTTTTGGCGAAACAATGCCCGTGCGGCCTCACGTCTATCGATGAATCCTAATGTATGTATGTATGTATGTATGTATATATCGGCTCATTTATATAGAGAGATGAACGTGTATCGATGAAACTACAGTGCTATCGGATACAATGCACACATTTATCTTAACGTAATATTGTGAGACCATAATTATTATATGTTAACAATTTGCAATTTCTCACTCTCACTTTTATAAATATACGGGGAACGATCGGGAATATATTTTTTTAACATACATGCTCATTACGTACTATGACGGTTCAATGACGATGACGCCGATCACTTCGTTTCGCCATTGTACTATCTTATACTAGAATGCGGCAATCGCGATGACTCGTCATACGATGATTGAATGCATTTAACAATGTGGATCTTATTTCGTTTAAGTACGCCGCGTTACACAGCATATTTATATTTATGCTAAATCGAGGAGGCTTACTTCCTGAATCGTATTTGAGCGTGTTCGACTAAAAATCGTCGAACTCTAATGTTACCATTGTAAGATACTTGATGAGCTGATGATGGAAATACAATATATGCAGCGTATAATGGAAACAAATGCTGTCTCGATTGCACACAACACAAACGCGGTACTTTTATATAATAATCACAGGTCGACATTCTTTGTTACTAAATGCTTAATTCCATAATTCTCTCCAAATATCGCGGCAACATCGAGCTTGGTCAAACTTAAACAGTCAGATTATACGTGTTAAACTCAATAAATTCAAAAGCTTGCAAAAAATACAACTAATTTGAAACTAGTAATAAATGGTACAGTCCACGTGACATTATAAAAGCTTCGAAGTATTTGATCATTCGGAAGAAGGACTAATTAATCAATTAAAAAATCCTTCGCATTTGTAACATCATAATCAAAGGCGAATAAATGTAAAACATATATTCCTAGATGAAAATATTCCTAGATTATTGTGCTATTGATGTATTTAGAATCTTCTTGTTTAAGCTATTATTAAATAACGTTTTTTGTTGGACACGTTAGTAAAAAACTGATGCTAGCCAGGATTTCTTTGCGATATTTATAATATGTGAGATAGTAATATATAGGTCAAAATGGATATCGCTACGTTTAAATAAGTATGTACTAAATAAAATTCATTGCATGTGTTGTTTCGAGGCCGGTGTTTCAACTTGATAAGTTTGAAACTTAATATTTATTACTATAATGTTCGTTGACAATATATTTTTGTATCGCATTATATATATATATATATATATATATATATATACACACATATATATATACATATATGTATACATATCATGCTTCATTTCAAATTAAATTAAGAATAAATAAATTTTCTTGAAGAAAATTTTTGCGATTTGCAATTTCATTCAATTAATTTCATTGTAATTAATATTCGGAAAATTGTAACAACGCATACAATACATATATTATACTTGCATGCAGAAATTATGAATCACATTTTCGCTTTTTTATTAACAACAAAAAATAATTTCACAAAAAATAAAATTTCACATATCATCTGATATGTTTGTCTCATTCTGTTCGATCAAAAAAAAAAATCTAAAATATTTATAGTCATTGCTTTTACAGATACACATTATTTTGAAATAATTTAATATTGCAATAAATTTACCACAATGTTTGGATAATTTGGAAATTACATATAATGCAAATATTTGTTTATAGCAATGATATTTTTTCAATAATTTAAAAATTAATCAAATTAATTTAAATTTATTATACTCATAGTTATTAATAATCTTTTTTAAATCTTTTATCATGATATAAATATATCGTCCATATGAAAATTATTTACATTAAAAAATTATTATATTCGCTCAAAATATTAATGATGCTTATAGAACGCGATTTTCTTTCATCATGTAATATTTAAATACACACACACAATATTGATATTATTTTTAAATTATTATTTATTCATAATAGAATAGCGACCAGCGTTAATTTTTTATAATCTGATATTACTTATCAGATCATTATTATTTTTTATGATTCAAAATTTACTTATAATTAAATTTATACAAAAAATTTATTTATTACATCTAAAAATATTCAATTTTTGAATTTTAAATTAGTGAAAATTAGTGAAATAAAAAAGTAATTTTTTTAGTTTTTTTAAATTAATTATCACATACTATGTTATAAGGTATTGTATAATAATAGTATATTTTTGTGTCCTTTCAACAAAACATTTTTCTTTTATTATTTATAATTTAAAAAATATTATGTTTTTATAAAATATAAATATGTTTTGTAACAGGTTCAATATAATCGTGAAATTATTTTAAATACAAATTATTTTTACTTCCAAGTTTTCCATGTAATACGTAGAATTAATCAATTTTCTGGAAGAAAAAAGAAAAGAATCAACGAATTAAATAATTTAGAGAAAAGTTAAAAGTTCTTTGACAAGTTTATCGTCTTTTCGAGACCTAAAATATTAAATTAATATAAAAAATTTCAAACATACGATAGTCTGTAATTCTAAAATCAAGCAGTCAAGCCTTTCATGACATATACATACGACTTATATCCTAATTATTTAATTTAGCAATTAGCATACTTGTTTCATTCGCTTAAATCTTCATTGCCATAATCCTGCGTAGTTGCCGTATAGATTTGCAGGCAACGGACCACCTGCTGTAAATAATCGAGTACCCGATGCATCATAGCAATGTGTATAAATGGCGGGAGTGTATTTCACATTTTGGAAACCATCTATATATTCTTCATCCGGAAACTGGTAATGGAATAAATACATAAATCATTCCATATGTAAAATGAATTAAAGTAACAAAATAAAAAGTTAATAAAAAGTTAGATTTAAAATTGGAACATTTCTAAAAAAAAATCGCACGTGATTACTATTTACATTGTCACTAATATTTTCCTATACATGACTCTTTGTGGACATGTCATATGATGATGACACATATAAAAATTGTGCTAATCAATAAAGCACTCTCACATTATTTTTCAGTTATAAAATGCAACAATTATCTAATTATTTATGAATTTGAGGACAAATATATGACTCATTACCTTTAAACAACACAATAAAACTTACCACATATCCTTTTGAAGCTTTTAACACAACAGTTCTATTTGAATTTATAGAAGATTCCAGATATTTTTGAGCTCTAACATCATAGAACATAAGCATTCCTAATCCAGTTCCAATAGTTAAAACAGATCCTTGAAAACTTGCTGATCTGATGCCACAACCGCTATATCTGTACTCGGAATTTGTTGATATTATTAAGTGACTCTAGAATACTAAAAAAAAAGATTATTTAAAAAAAAATTAATTTACCTTGATGGTATTTTTTTAATTGGTTGCAATGTACGTGCGTCCAGTAGAAGAGTATAAGATCTGCATCCAATTGCGTATACACCATCGTCTTGTACAGCAAGACAAACATTTTCCTGGCAGGCTGGCAGTTTTCTAGATATTTTCTGTTTGAAGGATTCGGCCGACCAGATATGTATAAAGCTATTGAGAGTCAACGCTGCGATTTCCTTGTATGCTTTATTGAATGCTAGCGCTCGGACTTTCTGTGCGGATTTGCATTCCTTCACGCAGACAGGCTGAATCAATCTAAATAGATTTATTAGAAGTCATTTTTAAAGATTAATTAATAATAGTAGTGAAATTAATAATAGTAAGTACTAAAAGCATTTAAAAAAATAATAATGATAATTATTTCCAGTTTCAAATTTCTGAATTTCTATTACCTCATTGGATAAAAAAAGATTATAATTTTTTATATCTATTATAAAAGGAAAATTATTCTATTTTTCTGCTTTAGTGTGACTACAATTTTAATTGTATATTCGATTTTACCTATGTGTAGGCACATCTGCTTTATCGGGAGCTTCAGCGAGATCACTATCAATACGCCATAGAGCCATTTTCGTATCTCTAGAACCCGACACTAAAAATTCATCATCCAACCAACACATATCGAATACCCAATCCCTATGGCCACTTTCACCGACGCAAACTGGATCCAAAGTCGGTAATCTATAGATCGCTATTTCATTACTATTTCTCGCGCCGGTGGATAAAAGAGTTCTGTAAAACAAAGATAAAAAATAAAATAAAAAATCTTGTTCTTTTTTTATTTCTTTGGACGATAAGTGATAAAAAGAAAAATCCAGAAATTACCTCGAAGGATTAATTTGAACGGAATGAATGCCACATTGCTGCTCGGGCATAACGTTACCGCCCGGACTGAGCTGTCTTCCGTGAAGAGACGGAATCTGATCTAATTTTTGCGTCGCTACGTCATAAACCATAAGCTTATTGCACTTTGTACCGAACACTACTTGTCTATCACTTAACCACTGCGAACAGAATACTTTGTTCATGTTGTTCAAGCTGACTGAATATTCCTTGAATAGATCGTGCGTCAATATATGACGGGAACCGTATTCCTGATTGATATTCCGCACTTCGCGCGTATTCGTTTCGCGTGCACGCACATAATCTACGAAATTAAAGGATGTTCTCAGGAACTGTTTGCCTTCGGTCACCGTTTCGGCTTCATCGTCACTTGACTCGTAACATACGAAATCATCCGGCTTATCCGGCTTTCTATTTCTTTCATGTCGTAATGCCATTCTGGAAAAAAAATTAATTCAATGATGCACTGATGATGATATGATTACAGCATATAATTAATAATTTTTACCTTTTAGATCGGCGATCGTCTAATCTGCTATTATAAGCACACGGAGGATGTCTTCCGTATACAGTCATTCTTTGTGTTTCAGCCATTTTTATAATTTAATGTTTAACGGACTTTACAATATTCAGGCAACTTGCAAGGAACACTGAGTATTATTATTGAACAGGAAAGTCTTATTAGCGAAAATAAAAATAAAACCGGTAATAATTATTTATCAATAATAAAGGGAAAAGGCAAATAAAGAGAAAAAAGGTTCTATATTGACAACAATATTTGCGACTTGAACAATACTTTTTACTATGAATATAAGCAGTCTCTTACAAGAGATATTAGCTAGTTTTAACGTCTCCTCCCTTCTTTCTCTCCCTCTTTATAAGCTTCTATTTTTTTATCTAAGTGTTTATTTACAAAATTTTGGCAGATTATATTAAAATTAATCAATAAAGTCACATTCAAATTATAATATAACCTAAAATACTTCAAAGATTTCCAGAAGTTCACAAGAAGCTTTCCTTCCTGTTTTTCTTCCGTAAGGTTTGAATAAAACAGGTTTTCCTGTCGAGCAACTAACAGTGATAAAATAAGGAGGCACTCTATATATATATATATATATATATATATATATATATATATATATATATATATATATATATATATATATATATATATATATATATATAAAAAATTATATATATAAATATTTATTTAATATTTTATCATAAAAA
>Ga0157364_1003268_pt1 | contig 15672 bp, 6 predicted proteins | sample AttsexASBM2_FD_111476 | JGI IMG/M metagenome (GOLD analysis project Ga0157364, IMG submission 111476) | Fungus gardens microbial communities from leaf cutter ant in Ribeirão Preto, State of São Paulo, Brazil - Atta sexdens ASBM2 | ecosystem: Host-associated > Fungi > Mycelium > Unclassified ...
AAAAAAAATGTTGCCTTTTTTTTCCCACCAAACAGGAATAATTAAATTTTTGTTGTTTTTTTTTTTATTTTTTTTTTCTTTTCGCCGCCTTTTTTTTTTTTTTTTTTTTTTTTTTTTTTTTTTCGAAAATCCGCTCGGGGAAAAACGTCGTATTCAGTCCCCATAGTCTGCTCTAAGAGAGCAACCTAGCAAATGTCCAAACATTCTGGAATCCAAATTCTGCGCCACTTCAGACCAAGCAGTCGTGCTTGATGATACAAGTATTTTGCATCTACTGTTCCTTCTTTTTTTTCTCACTTCTCATCCCGAAAATATAGAAGTATTCTAAGATCCTAGAATACCTAAGTGAGACGCAAAAATTCTCTGTAAGAATTTAATCCAAGAATCTAAAGACCGTAGAACCTAAGGATCCACAGTTCCTAGAATCTAACACCTAATTATCCAAAGACCCTAGAATCTAAGTATGCAAAGATCCTAGAACGTAAGAATTCAAAGATTCTTAAAATTTAAGGAGACACTTCAACGTTGTTAGAGCATAAGGATCCAGGCTATTTCGCAAGGATGCGAAATCCAAGATAGAATCGAGCATTCTCGAAGATTCTAGAATGTAAGGATTCAAAAGAGACATTATAAAATCTAAGTATTAAAAACTAATCTACAACGTACTCTTTGCTTTCTGATTCGTGGTTTTTATCTCTTACCTTGGCCTCCTGTTTCTTCGTTTTTTATCATCCAAGATAAAAATTGATGAACTCCGAAAGAAACAAAAAGCTCGATTGTTGATTAAAAAGTCACGAAGATAGAAGAAGAAGTAAAAACCAACAGAAACAGAAAGCAAGGAGCACATTATAGATTAACTTCAACAATCTGACATAATATATCCCCCCCTGATTAAATGGAGTTTTCTTTGGCGAATTTCATTAATCATAGACGAACATCATTACGGGCAATTATTATTGCTGAGATATACAGCCGAGAATATATACATATAAAAAAGAAGAACGCGTCGAGAAAGTTTTACGTTACGATTAAAATATAATAGAGAGAAGAAATAGTTGGATGTCTCGATGACTGATCTCCGAATTCTCTTGAGAGAAGTCGGGACACGCTGGAAGATGATAAAAAGACATTAGTCTATTTTGTTACATTGTACGTATCATCAATGTCGCGTGAGAGTCACGCGAGTGAAGGGCGAGGATCGATCTCGTCACCGATCATCCTTGTGGTCAGGAACGATGCGTAGGAGCTGTTTAGTCGAGAGACCGTACATCGCGATGCAAGATCTTGAGTACTTTCCATTTTTGACACAAGCATTTTATCTTTCTTGGCACAAAGATGAAACGACACTCGTATCGACTTGTGGCATCAAATGGAAAGCATTCCTTAGTAATCAGACGACGAATGATGTCAACGCACGACTTTTTTTATATCTTTCTCTTTTCGTTTAACGTTAGTTGGCGTAGCAAATATCCTCATTTTTTTAAATAAGAAGAGACATGCTGCGTACAGGAAATTTGTTTTGCTTTTGAATCGACCCGACTGTTGCAGATTAGATCGGCTACCGATGGACTCGTTTCTCGCCATAGTTCTTTTAATCGATGATAGGCTCCTTATCTTATTCTTTCTTTTTCTTTTTTTTTTTTATGGAATCGTACGATAGAGTGACACGTTACTATTGCTGCAACGAAGATTCTTCGTAGACCAACAATTTCGTCTCTTGTGTTTTCCCATTTCAATAAAATTATTTTCGTAAACACCCATCTTCCGTAGTATCTTTTATTTTTATTGAGTTTCCTTTTTTCCTGCTTCGTTAATTTATTTAAAAGCTCCTCATACGCACGCAGAGTCGCTCGAACAATCATGAAATTCCTTGTCTTATTTTTCCTACTTCTATTTTATTTTAAAGATCATGTCGTTGAAATAATTAATCATTTCTCGAGTTACGTCGCACACTCCAATTTATACATGATCGAAACGAGAATATTGCAAAGTATTAATGTGATACCTTATTTAATTATTTTCTTAAAACGTTATACTTTGCAATCCTTTTTTACGAATTTGACTTTGTTATTTTCTATAATATATTTTATATTAATAACAGTTTTCTCGTCCCTTTTTGTCATTAATCATTAGATTCAACGACTTCTATTACATAAATGAATAATAAGATCAATCGATGTGCGATAATAAGATAACGCAGTTAACGAGAGAGTACAAATAATTAATCAATATAAAGAAGTTTAATCGATAGCGATGTCGACAGGATAGAAAGAGAAAAAAAAGGAATATGCTGTAACACATCGTGGAGTGTTACTCTCAGAAGCATTACTATTCGTTGCTAATAGATCACTGTTGCATGCTAAAATAAATAAATTTTTGTGTAAAATATATCTATGAAATAAAGATTATATTTAGTCAATGAAAGTGTCACGCAATTTATTGCTCGTCCTTATTCCCTACATTGATTTTATCTCTTCAAAGTTCTTAACTTTTTCAACAGTTAAAATTTTTCTTTATATTCTAACATACATATAATTATTTAAAAAAGAATGATTTATATATATATATATATATACACACATATATATATATATATATATATATATATATTCATCTTCCTTTCAACTTATATACGAAAAGAAAAATATATAAGCTATATTCAGCAGAGAAAGCAGTTTTGCAACTATTGTAAAGTTTTTTAATATATTTGATTTATATATTTAGATTCAATGAGGAACTAAGAACAAAACCAATCACAATAAAGAATCTTACAACTATTGTAAAGTTGCTTTATCTGTTAAATGCAGCCATATATTTCTCTCTTTGTTCTGTTTCATTCGATATCCCTAAATTTGTGCGTCGAGAAAATTACGAAACATTTTTGAGAGGTTCGTTTTCATCTCTTCATATAGGACATCAGAGAGCGATCCATTGTCGTTAGATCGTAGCGTTCAATTCCGTGTGCTCGCGTTGATTGAAACGCACACGCATCCCACTGAACACGGCGTTAAATCTGGATCGAAAGCCTTGCTGAGCACTGTGCTCCATTTCCGTGCACTCCTTTGCTATCGCGGACGTATTCTTCTCGTATTCGTTTCGAATTCTGTCCAAAGCTGCGATGCGAAGAGCAAGTTAAACTTCCAGTATTCTAAAACATCTTCTGAGAAGTTACATCAAGATGAAAAAGAAAGGTACCATATATAAACCAAGTTGCAGAGGTTACTTACCCTGATGCAAAAAGACTTATCATAAAATAAATACTTTCTCTCTTATCTTTATAGGAATCCCTAGAATATGAATTAACAAACAAGTTTTTCTCCGCAGAAGTCTTTTTATCTTTTTCGTTTTTTTTTTATTTAGCGAATTTTACGATATTTATTCTATCATATTTATTGCCTTTCTTCTTTTCCTCTTGATTAACTAAATCACATCGAATCTTCATAGTTCAATCTCCGAAGAGGTAATTACGTCATTACCTTTCTGCAGATTCATCTCGTCCATCTCCGTGTTGCTGATCTTCGAGAGCTCGTTCCGAAAACTCTTGGTGATTTTCTTGCGAATGTAATCCGCCTCAATCTCCTGCTTTGTTCTGGGCACGCGAAAGCGAATGCAACAACACAACCCGATGACGATGCTTAGCAGAATGGACAGAACGATGCCGGCAAGCTGCCAGATGCGAAAGCCCGGTATTGCCTCGTTCTCCAGCCACTGCATTTCCATTTCCTCCATGTCCTTCGTAGAGACTTCATTTGGCGAGCTGGAAGACACGGACAAAAATGTTGACAGCGTTGTCTCCTCCATCACGCTGTAATGAACGTTTAAATTCCCAAAGATATTCCAAACTCCAGATATCTGATATGAGACTTGGATCTGATATGATCCTCTTATTCGCAATGTCGGATCTTATCCAAGAAGATAGATCTTCTGTAATAATCGATTTTAATTAATTAATGATATGAACGTTTCGTCGGCCGTCTTGCCTGACGCACATCTAATCCTCGGCAAGATACTTCTGACTACAGGAAAAATACATGGCTATACCAAAGAGTTGGGTGTGGTTGCTTAATTGGACGACCTGTTCCGACACTCCCTATTTTACGCCACTTACTGATTACAGATCAATACTACAGGTGTGGGAGTATACTTTGTAGATTGTTAATGTCGTTTTATTATCTCTCACAATAATCGAATGTATAGTCATTATGTAGACGATAAAAATATCGAAAAAGGGAACAATTGCGCTATTATTTAACAATATTTATTCGCTCGACAATCCGCTTATCGAGTCGAAATGCAATGTGAAATTGTTAATCTATCTTTCCTTCAATGATTTTTTTTATTCCAGTTACTTTTGGCGATTCAAATGTTGCTCTAAAAATTTCGCGACAAAATATAAATCACAGACTTAATGGATTGAGAGTTTAAACATATTTTAACTTTTTTTTTAAGAATATTTCGTGATTTCTAAGAGATATCATCATAACGCTAATCTGTATTCGATGTATTCGTCCAAAATAGACATAGTTCAGAATGTCGTAACATATAATAAATTGTTTGAAGTAACAACTAGTGTAATATGTAACTGAATACGAAATTCTTGAAGCGGCACCGTATTTGAACCTTAAATCACTGTAAAAAACGTTTTGCAACGAGCGATATTCTTCGCAGTAGCAGTAACTGTCAACCATTAGTACACAGATGCAACTCCGACGTCTTCGAATATCCCTTTCTGGATAATCGAGACATAGTCGTATGATCCGGCACAAATTTCCGATTCTCCTTTTCCATTTTCTTCCTTATTCGTTTAACGCGGCTTTAACTACGTCTTTCCGAAATATTGGGCACTGTTCGAGAAAGGTTGAAACTCAAAGCACTTAGCTCGCCGATAGCGCACGAATCGAAGGATATCTTCGCAAGAAATCTCGTTCTTAAGACGTTTCAGACCACATTAGCCACGCAATAATCCTTTGCTCTCTTTTCTTGAAAAGTGTTAATACTTTCGCTCCTACAGCACATTCATTCTTTCCTGATGAATGTCCGTCCCCTGAAAAAAATTATAAATAAATTAAATAAATTATACAATAAATTTGACAATAGAATATTGTATTAAATCATAAACGTATAAGAATTTTACAATTGATTTAAAAGATCTAAAAACAAAGCTAATATGAGGAATTGCAATAACGCAACGAAAAATTTACAAAAATATTAAAGAATTTATTTCAATTATTTTATCTGATAATTTTTTGAATGTTTTTAAGTAACTTAATAATTAATATAAAAAAATATATAATTAAATAAGTAATTGTATATATAATTATGATAAAAGATTTTAAGTAATTATAAACAATAATTATTATATATATATATACATATATTATTATTAAATTATTTATTATGTATTTGGATTAATTTTTTATTTTTATTATAATTTATTCTAATGTTTTGCGAGTAAAAACTTACGTGATAGTCTTCTTCTCAGTGTTTTTGGATTGAGATCGCGCTCTATTTAATACCTTGAGAAAATCTGTTGTCTTGGTACGCATTCTCGAATGAATGTAAACTTTACTGCACTTGATATGATAGTGCAAATAATTCCTAAACATGTGTATCAGGTCGATAGTGTTGTCGCGAGCCTCTCGATTGGTATGACGTGGAAACAATACTGTAAAAATATAAAATATAAAATAAAGCGATATGAGTTTAAAGGTAATATTACATAAATCTATCGTATGTTCAACTTGAAATATTTAGAACAATAGAAAATGTTACACAAATATGCATCAGTAATATTTCTCTCAGATAATTTTTAAAACAATTCCTTAAAATTTAAAGATTTGCTATTAAAGTTGCACACATATAAAATTTCTTATATATCTTTAATATAAAACATATAATTCAAATCTGAGTTTTCTAACAGATTTTTTTTTTTCATTTTTCTTGATGCAAATAAATAAAAGAAGTTGATTTATTAAGTGCAAACAGTATAAATATAAACTTTAAAGTTTTTTCACCGAATGTGATGTAACCAATGCAATCTCCGACTGCCGCCTCGGAATCTTGCAATTCTAACGGCGGCTCACGGTGGTTGAACAAGACTTGCGGAGCAGTGTGGCTCGCGCGCCTGCCTTCTTTCAGTTCTTGAAGAAACAGTTTACCAATTACCATGTCGTCCTCATCCTTGAATATTGTACTGAACACTACAGTGACCCTGTCGCTCTTAGCCTCCACATACCTTGATGAAAATTAATCAGAGTTAATAATAATGAAATAAATAATTATAAAATTTACAGAAAAATATTAGACATCAAAATTTGCTTAGATCGAATGAAGATCTCTCTTCGCTTATTTGTATTAATCATATCAATTGTCACTTATTCATTGTTAAAATAATTCATTGTTAGAAATAACAATTAAGTCATGTCACATACATAGAGATGTATCCCTACTGAAAAAAATCACGTCACATTGCATGATGAAATCATTAAAACACATCAAAACAAATCATGTAACGGATTGTTCCAAGTCAGTATATGATTTTTTAAATTACATAATTTGAAAAGTCACATGACATGTTCTTTTTTCTTCTATTTTTATCATTCAATTCTTTAAAATTTGACAACTATAAAATCACATGATGAATAAAATTATCTCTAATATTATGATTTTTCAAATTACGTCATTTAAAAAAAATCACATACTGATTTGGAACAATTCGTTACATGATTTACATGTTTTAATTACACGATTTCATCATGTAATGTTGTGACATAATTTTTTTCAATAGAGATTTCTTACATTGTTTCCTCATCTCGATATTGAATTACAGCTCTCTTCTGTACTGGCCTGCCTGGAGAATCGCAGTATTCTTCCTGGAAGTCAAAATATTTCTCGAAGACACTGGCAAAGCAATGCCTCTTCAACAGGGCAACTTTCCTCACTAATGCCTCCCAATCCTCTGGTAATTTCTCTAGATCTATGAGAACTGATACATTATAACCTGTAACAGTGATAGCCAATTTCAAGCGGTTAATTATATTCGCCCAAAAGTTGAAAAACGATTAAAATTAAGAATCTAACCGCTCTCCGGTGCAATAAGATGAGCCCCATACTCTCGTTTGAGCAACTCGTCTGCGCCATGCTCTTGCAACTGTTTATAAAATTTGAGCAATATACTAATCTGCAAAAAAGGACGAATATTAGAAAATTAGTTATTTTAAAAATGAAAAATAAGTATGTCCACTTACTCTAAGCTTCGACTTGTCTCCACTGAGGTTTGAAATATGAAACAATACCCCATCAAAGTCTGCTATGACTACGTCCGTCGACTCCTGCTTATGTCTATAAACAAAAGGTCGCTAATCATAAAACTCAATTTGACAAGATTTTAAACTACAGCAGATCTGGATGAACCAAAGGAATAAAAGCTGAGAAAGATATGAGAACAAAATTCTAGAAACAAGATCAAATAAAAAGGTGAAATAACATGAAATACAAAACACAAAGAAACATGAAGCAAAAAGAAATTTATTTTTAAATTATTTGGAAAGACGAGGCTTCACAAAGATAACACACAGATATAGATTACAAGTTAAAAAAAATACTAAAAATAAAATTCTAGAGATAACATTTTAAACAGAAAATAATGCAAAGCGAAGTTCAAAGAAGTTCATAATGGAAGAGATAATGAGAAGACAAATAAAAAAAAATCAAAAATCTTTTAACAAAACATTTCTTATCCAAGGGATGTTTTAAAGACGTCATTCAAGAATGTCTTAAGGACGTATTCTGAACATCCCTCTAATAAGTGTGCCACATAGAAAATATTAGAAAAACGAGGTTTCGTAGTAAATCCAGATGGGAGGATTAAAGAAGCTGAAAGAAATACTTGGAATAAAAGAAAGAGATCTCGAGGCGGAGGATAGATGAGGTAAGATGAGATGAACGTAGCCAAGAACGAGAAGACGAGGAAAAAAGGGGAATTGAAAGAGAAGAAAGTCTAGATTCGACGAATCTTTTAGGATAGGAATTTCTCGCGGACGCGGCACCGCCCCGGCGCCACGTCTTCCGGATTGAGGTTAGAATACGTGGTGATCGAGACGGGCACCGGGATTCCCGATAGGATCGCACGACACACAAGACGCTTACCCCGACAGAGCATTCTTAATTTTATTCGTCAATGTTTCCTCGAGTATCCTGTTGTGTATCTCGAGCAGGATCATGATTACTACGCCTGGCAGGAAGAGTCGATACGTGATACGTGGCGATAACGATAACCCCCGGATAGATCCCGCAAAACCGCGACGGATTTGTCATCCGTGCGTATGTATGTAACGCCGTTGACTAATGCCCGCTGCCCGCCCAATCCCTCGCGCTCTGTCGGTATAACAGATAGCAAATATACCACTCGTTACTGTCGGTAAAGCAGATTTCGCACTCTCGAAGCAGAGATCAATCCTTATAGATTAAATTAATACTCACTTTTATATTGAAAAAGAATATAGTTATTAATTACTTATTTTAAGTACTAAAAGTTTACACTATTGTTTAGAGTTTAATAAAAAATTAATCATTATCTTCCAGAAAGAAACCCCTCCTGATTTTATTGGAACCATGTTAAAATAATTTTTTTTTTAATTCAATTCAAAACATTTTAATTGTAAACAGTACTTTTAATATTCAAAATAAGTGATTAATAGGTTAATACTAAAATCATATTTCTATAAAAGTAGTTATTATATTTTTTTTATAAACTTACAGCACAAAATTGCAGTATCTGCACTGCTGCAATATTGCAGATTTTGTAGCGATATTGCTAAATTTTGTGCCGAGTGAGAAGTATCTCTCCTATTGTTGCGATTATCTAAAAAAAAAGCTAAGAGATTGTTTCTTGTTATCGAATTAATAAGACGCTGATTAGATTTTTATAATTTTTTTATTGCAAAATTATTACAAAATTTTCTATTTTTTGAGATTCTCAAAAATACTTTTAGAACAAAAATAAAACAAAAGTTTATTTAGTAAAAAGTCGGAAATCAAAAAAATTCTTTGTATTACCCGAGTTTACGTAACAAAAAATTAAAATGTAAAAGAAGTATATTGGATCAGTGCAAAATTCGTGCCCGATTTGTAAATAAAAGTCAAGCAGTTATTATTATAAAAAACCACCTTTATTGATCAATGTATTCGCTACCATTTTCGACAATCATTCTCCAACGTTCAACTAATTTATGGATACCATGTTTGAAAAAAATGCGTGGTTTGGCGTCAAAGATTGCGGTGAAATGATTTTTGACAGCCTCCACAGAATCGAAATTCTTGCCAATTAAATCGTTTTGTAATGACTAAAACAAATAAAAATCGGAGGGTGCGATATTCGGAGAATATGGTGGATGCAATAAAATTTCCTATTTCAACTGTTTCATTTTGTCCAAATCATTTTCGAAGAGTATGGTCTGGCATTGTCATGATGGAAGACCCTCTATGAACTAAGGTCGGGCGTTTTTTTTTATTAATGCATCCACTTTAGTTAGTTGTTGGCAGTACTTTTTTTAACTGTTTAGCCAACAGGAAGCAGCTCAAAATATATAATATCTTGGTAATCCCAGTCAAACGTACAGTAAGATCTTCTCCAGATGCAACTCGGCTTTAGCAATTGAATTTGCCGGTTCATTTGCTTCCTTCCAAGTACTTGCATTTGACGTTGGTATACAAGACCCATTTTTCGTCGCCAGTCACCAAAAAAGGACCTCTTTTTCCAGGTGCCTGAGCATAGAAATGGCTACGGAAATGCGATTTAATTTGTTTTTTTTTTTTCAGACAACGAATGTGGTATCCAAGCGTTGAGCTTCTGAGTCCCATCTTCCTTAAACTCCGACACAGGTTGATCGATCGATGTTCAGAGCTTCAGCAATCTCTTCCGAAATGCGTGCATTGTTTACTATTAATGCGCGTAGAACTATGATGGCATCGATGATGAAAGGAGGAGATTCTTCGAGATTAAAATCACCACGACGAAATCTAGCAAACTACTTCTTTACCGTTCGAAAGGCTGGTGGGACTGGTGCACCAGCCAAATAAACCTCCTGAATATTTTTTACCATATTGTTAATGGTTGTTCCTTTCCGAAACTCATAAAGCATCACATGTCGAAGATGCAATTTCTCTTTGTCCATCTTCAATGATTTTTTATGACGACTTAAATTCAACCAAGATTCTATTATCTCATCGGTGATTTGGTTGAATTTAATTAATGACTAAACACTTCTGATGCTCAAATGACACTTATGATTGTGTTATCTTTCCAACATATATAATATGCATACATAAACAACAACAGAATCGCCATGCTACTTCACCAGTTCCATCTATACAAATTGAACACAAACTTTGCACTGATCTAATATACAGGGTGTCCCATAATGATTAATTAATATTTCAAGGAGTGAACGAAGATGTAATTTTGAACTAAAAGTTCCTTTGCCTCATTTCCTTTACACTAAATTTTGGTTCAGACCATATTTATTTATCATCTATTTATTGATTTATTGATTTATTTATTTGTTAATATACAAAATTAGAATAAAGTTTCAATCGGGATAATACATAGCAAGCGCGAGGAGTTCCATGACACACTACGTTCCTGCATATTCCAGCCGCATGCTATTTGATTGATCATCTTTAATCGTTAATAACTCGATAAGTCAGCCAAAATTGGCAAAGGAACTTTTAGTTCAAAATTTCATCCTCGTTCACTCCCTGAAATATTAACTCTTATCGTACAAGTATAGGATATATCACTATCCAGCTAGCCAAGCGAGATTTAGCATGGAACAAATTGATGCACATATTGTTTTCTTTTCTTGTCGACAATTTGCTGTCATTGGAATCTAATGTGAACTGAATTAGCATTAGGAGGGCAAATAAATTTCATGAGTTTACGAAATTGTAAGAGTATACATTGAAAAATAATAAACTCGTCACGTTGACAGCAAACTGACGCCATATGACAATTTGCCTGCTGAATTCTAAGGAAGACTTTATCAGAACAATAGACAGTTTGTAGAAACACCTTGGCTTTAGTTTAGTGAAATTGAATGTGGATTAAGTGGCAACATATTGCCCTTATTTGGTTATCTGGATAGTAATCGAATGTAGTCCTGTTCATGCAAGTTTCTTTAAGTCTTTCGGTAATTATAAATTAGATATACTACATTTTATTATTTTTCAAAATAAAGTTCCAATATTTAGTTTAGAAAGTTGAAAGTGTATTGATGAACTTTTAGAGATTTTTTAAATCATTTTGAAAAGGTAAAAAAAGCAGACAGATCTATAATAATGACCTATACTTGTATGGATGAGGCACTAAATTATATCTTGTATGGGTTAATTAATCGTTATGGAACACCCTGTGTACAATTGTAAATATAAGTAAATAATAAAATAAAATTATAGTCATTAAAATATTAAAAATATCTAATTATTAATATTTTGTAGTAAAGATTCAGATTTATAAAAAAAAAAAAATCAATCTGCGCGCGTGTACTTATATTATTTTAAAAAATTTAAATTACTTTGGTGGAAAAATTTTACGAAAAACTAGACACAGATTGAGATTTGAGACAAGATCTTAGAAATGTAATGTAATATTGAATGTCGTTGTTTGAGGGCGAAGGATTTCTTGGTTTTTCAAATAAACAATGTCACTTTACATTCCACTACAAATATCTGCGAAAAACTAAGAATTTCTAAGATAAACAAACCTCACTCTACATTCTACTACAAATATCTAAGAAAAATTAAGAATTTCTAAAATCTTGTCTATCTATCTATTGCCAATCTATGTAGTTTTTCTGTACTTTTTTAATAAACATTTTTTTTCCGCCAGAGTAATAAGTGAGATATTGTTTATTAATTAAATCTTGTTAATTTACTCTGGAGTTATTGTATAATTTATGTTGTATAATTCCAATAATGCTGTTTTAGCTATTTTTATCTTTGCATCCTTTTTGCTTGCAGCTGGAAAATAAAAATGGTTATTATTATATATATAATATATTTTATTATTATATATATAATAATTTCAAAATATTTTATGATAATTCGTAGAATATATATGTATCTATTCCTGAAAATTCCATTCTATTAATTTTAGTAGTTATAGTAAATATCATGTGGTACTTTACCAATACGATTCACAACATATTTTAGATTAGGTTGCATATGACTCAGTAACTGAACTGGAGGTATGCTTGTAGGATTATAGAGCGGAAATCTTTTGACTGTCTCTTGACAAACTTCGTTTCTGAATTCTAATATTTCCAACAATAGGATTCTCTCATTATTCCAATCAAGTATAAGTTTATAAAGTGCAAAATTGACCAATGAACGTCATAAAATCGCATTTTTAGCATTCGTGACTATGGCGTTTTGTGCGTCAATCTTTTCTTTGTTTTTATCCACAGATGAATTAACAGTTTGTGTATTGGATTGACTATATGTACATGTTTCAGATTTTACTGCCATTTTAAAAAAAAAAAAATCTTTTAATACCTTTTCAGCTACATCTTGACGAGTAAGTGATTTAGATAGTCTTTTTCCATAGTAATGTTTACCATTAAACTGTAAATAAATATTAAGTAAATAAATATTATTGGCTGATTTACATCTATCCTTGAATATTATTAAAGCATTTTAAAGATGAGATGACATACAGCATAATATTACAAATAATATCTCTCTAATATTGTAAGAATTATAATAAATTATTAATTAAAATAATTACCTCAACATGAGCGATAAAAGACGATTTTGTAGGCATCTTCAATTCTATTGTTCCAGGATATACATTTGAGGTTTTAGTTATTGTATATAATATCACGTATGCATTTTTGGGTTGTATAGGTTTCTTTAGTTTTATTTCTAGACGACGTAATCTGTTACAAATGACTTTAACAAAAAAATCGTCATATCAGTAACATACATATTACATAAACAATTACAATTATTTTATATATCAATAAAAAAATTGATTGAGGACAGGTCTCGAACTGTGAATATTCAATGCTCTTAAATTTTCAAATATATGCAGTGAAATGTCATCTTCAAAAGGAAAAAATTTAATTTCATATTGTTGTAACTATGTTCGCAGGATTCATATTAGAACTGTTATTAGTTACATTTGGAGCAAGTATTGGAGGAGACATACAAGGCTGAGAACTTATCGGTGTAGTTTGTTCAATCGTTGGTTGCATACTTGGATTTAAAATTGAATTCAACTGCTTTAAAGCCGAGTCCAATTGCTTTAAGATTAATTTCGATTGCGGCAATAATTGTTGTGCATCTTGCGAGTTAACATCTATGTTCTCAAGATCATTTTCATTATAATTATCATTCGTATCAGAATAGCTATCCGTATCAGAATCATTATTAGTTGAGCTTGGAGCAAATATTGCAGGAGGCATATAAAGCTGAGAAGTTGTCGGTGTAATTTGTTCAACAGTTGATTGCGTATTTACTGTACTTAGATTTAAGATCGAATTCAATTGTTTTAAAATCAAGTTCAATTGCTTTAAGATTAACTTCAATTGTGGCAATGATTGTTGCGCATTTTGTGAGTTAACATCCTTCTGAAGATTTATATTTCCACCATAATTAACATCTGTATCCGGCTTCAATTGTTGCGACAATGGAATTTGACATTTGTTGCTGCTGTGCTTGCTATGATCTGTTGGTTTATTTGTTTACTGTATTGCATATATATTGCATCTCTCCTACGATCTGTACGTTTATTTGTTCTTGCGATGGTTGGATATCTTGCAACACAAATTCGGTATCTGATATGATTTCAAAACTTCCATTATCAGAATTGTCATCCATATCAAAATCATTACTAGCTGAGCTTGGAACAGATACTGCAGAAGGCGTACAAATCATCGGTGTAGTTTGCTCAACAGCCGGCAGTGTAGTCGCTGTACTCCAGTTGTTGCAGCAATGAAGGTGAATTTGATCGACTTAGCAGTTGATTTACTTGTTGTACAATCTGATTCATCGATTGATTTAGTGATTGTTCCGAACATGTTCTCAGTAATTGCTGCTCCATAGTTGTAGTTTTCGTTACTGTTGTAAGTGCAACTGTTCTTGCTGCTGCTCTTGTTACTGCTGTAACAATTGTTTTAAAGTTATTTTAGTTACTGTGTGTATGCTATATTATAGTTATAATACAGAATCGTGTTAATGTAGCTGCTAACATCTACGTTTGATTTTGTTATCTTTATAAGTTCTTACATTGTTTCATTCACAATTATTTTATTGAATCGACGTAGATTGCGATGCTTGATGACTTCTTTATTGTATATGTACGTGTATTATATTGTAAAACAGTTAAGGATAGGATCATACAATTCTATCTGGATAATTCTTAATAGATTTTCTTATTTTTTAATATTATAATAAACATCCTTAAAAATAAAAAAGTTTTATAATTATTCGCGATGTTGTTATAAACAATTATACGCGAACTGATTTGTAAAATTTTAAAGTCGCCTTTAATTTGTCGCACGTTAAATATCTTTAGTACGCGGAAATATTTCGACAGCCTCGAATATTCTCGACATAATGACCAATCACTCTTTAGCATACCACTCTTTCTCGATAGCGTTAATTCTTAAACAGTCACGAACTATCACAAAAACGATTAAAAACAATAATAATTACAAATGAACTCTTAAATTCTAAATAAATAAAAGTAAGCTAATAAGAATTAGCGCGGCACAAATTATTAGATATTAGATATTAGATAGAATAATTTTAATACTCTGTAATTATCTTTATTTGAACGATTCATTTTTGGAATCCTCTTCAGAAATGTAGACACTTACAAAAATATAGATAGCTCACACATCTATAATGATCAAATCACTTACAAATTGACAAAGATAAAGCGTTATCATTATAGAAAGAGAAGCGTGAAACTTTGTTACATATTTAACAGTGAAATTAAATACAGATTGTAATATCAAAAATTCAAATATATAGATTGCACATGTTAAGATCAGGTCTTTAATTTCGCTGTTGAATATGTATTGTATATTTGAATTTTTGATATTGCAATCTGTATTTAATTTCGCTGTTAAATGTGTAAGCAAGGATAGAATCATACAACTCTATCTGGAAATAATTCTTGATAGATTTTCTTATTTTCTAATATTGTAATAAACATCCTTAAAAATAAAAAAAGTTTTATAATTATTCGCGATCTTGTTATAAACACTTATGTGCGAGCTGATTTGTAAAATTTTAAAGTTAATTTGTCATGCATTAAATACCTTTGATATCTCTGTCTATAACGATAATTCTTTATCTTTATCAGTTTGTGACTTGATGGATATGTGAGCTATACTTTTATCTCTAAATCTAAATTGTTGAGGAGGAACTTCAACTATCTTTCTCCAAAGAGAGTTGAAACGTTCAAATAAAGAAGATCATTCTAAATATAGAGTAAAATTATTCCATAATAATTTGCATTGTTTAGCCGCGCTGACTCTCATGTTAACCTACTTTTATTTATTTGTATGTTATTTAAAAACCATTAAATTCAGCCAAGATTATGTATCTTTTATATATATATATATATATATATATATATATATATATATATATATATATATATAT
>Ga0157364_1003269_pt1 | contig 15668 bp, 13 predicted proteins | sample AttsexASBM2_FD_111476 | JGI IMG/M metagenome (GOLD analysis project Ga0157364, IMG submission 111476) | Fungus gardens microbial communities from leaf cutter ant in Ribeirão Preto, State of São Paulo, Brazil - Atta sexdens ASBM2 | ecosystem: Host-associated > Fungi > Mycelium > Unclassified ...
TCACAGAAACTTTTATTGAATACCGCCGCGGGCGATGCGTTCCAATTGGATGAACAACAGATTCAAGCGGCATCACATAACTCAAATTGCTCACAGTTTATGGTGGGGATGAGTAGTCATTGACTAATTGTAGGGGGTATCGTTATAGGCTGTCAGTATCCCCTACACCATTGATTCAAGCATGAGTTAACCATTTACACAAACACACTGGAAATCAAATATCTGATAGCACAGTATCTCTGTCACGATGTCCCCAATTCAGTAAGCTCTTTAAAGGTACACTATTTTTTATTACGGGAGATTTAATGACAATGTAACTGAAATACTTATCAATTCCCAAATTTGCATCTAATAGCTCTTCGACCACTTCTTGGTAGTGTTCAATAGTTCGAGTCATGAAGCGAAGTAAATAATCGTAGCCACCAGTAATTAGATGACACTCCATTAACTCATCCACTTTTTTTATTCCTTGTTCAAAACGTTGGAAATCTTCACGACGGTGGCCAGCCAGAGTGACTTCCGTGAAAACATTGACAAAATCAGTCATCTTCACAAGATTGAGATGGGCCTCATACCCTATAATCAATCCAGCTGCTTCCAGACGCTTAACTCTTTGTAAACAAGGGCTAGGAGATAAGCCTACAGCATCGGCCAAGTTGACATTGCTGATTCGTCCATCTTTTTGCAGATGAGAAAGGATACTGATATCTAATCGATCGAGTTTAAGTAAACCGTTCATAGCGCCTCGTGATAGAACCTTAATGACTTTAATTTATATTGATATACCATGCCTTCACAGTAAAAATACACTATTAGCAGAGGGTATATCATTGAAAAGCCTTCAGGATTATATACGCCCAGTTGCTTTGGCGAGAGCAATATCAAAGATATGAAGGGCCTCTTCTAACTGAGAATCAGTGGTAACAAGCGGCGCAAGGAAGCGAATAACATTGCGATGAAGGCCACATTTAATTAAAAGTAGCCCTTTCTCGAAAGCAGCTTTTAAAATTGCTGCAGTCATATCAGCATCTTCTTTACCAGTATCGGGATCGATGATTTCTACTGCCTGCATAAAGCCTAAGCCGCGCACCATACCAATACAGGGATATTTTTCTGCTAATTGTTGTAGGCGCTCGCTAAGTTTTTTACCAGACTTGATGCTGCGCGACAGTAAGTCCTCTTGTTCCATAACATTCAATACCGCTAACGCCGCTGCGCAAGCCAGTGCGTTTCCGCCATAGGTCCCTCCTAAACCACCTGGAAGTGGACCATTCATAACTTCTTTTCTACCTACCACGCCTGAAATGGGTAAACCACCTCCAAGACTCTTCGCGACAGTGACTAAATCAGGAATAATATCTGAGTGTTCAAAAGCAAACATTTTTCCAGTTCGACCAAATCCAGTTTGTACTTCGTCGCAAATCAACAAAATTCCGTGCTTTCGAGTAATATCCCTCAGTGCTTGTAGAAAACTCCTTGGCGCAGGTAAAAAACCCCCGTCACCTTGAACAGGTTCAATAATTATCGCGGCGACTTGTTCAGGAGACACTTGTGCAGCGAATAGTGTATCGAGAGCCTTGAGGCAATGCTGCTCAGTAATTTGACGATACTCATTCGGAAAAGGTAATCGATAAATTCCACCTGCAAATGGGCCGAAATTTTGTTTATAAGGCTGGCTCATTCCCGTTAGAGTAGTACCAAGCAACGTTCTGCCATGAAATGCGCCATCAAATGCAATAATTCCTGGACGGTTCGTATAGCCACGAGCAATTTTTACGGCATTTTCAACTGCTTCTGCCCCACTACTGAAAAATACGCTCTGAAAGTCGATTCCTTTACCCATTAACTGATTAAGTCGTTCAGCCAGGCTGATATATGCTGGATAGGCCGCTACCTGAAAACAAGCATGCGTGACTTGAGAGAGTTGACGTTTAACCGCCGCTGTAACAGTGGGATGATTATGCCCCACGTTTAACACTCCTATGCCACCTACGAAATCAAGATAGCGTTTGCCATCGGCATCCCATACTTCACTGCCGCTTGCATACTCAACCACTAAAGGATGGGCAGTCACTACACCACGGGGGACGCTTTTATCTCTACGATCAAGCCAAATTTCATTATTCGTAGCCGTTACCATATCGCTCATCGTCAACTCCTGTTATGAATATAGAGTAAGTCATTATTTATACCTTTGATATCATTGCTATCGAACGTATAAACAAGGTTGATTTCGGCATAAAGCACTTAATTCAAAGGCAATAAACCATTAAATTTTGCCAAGTTCCAATTGAATGACTTCACAGAACCAACGCATACCGAAAGGGATTACCTCATCATTAAAATCATAACTTGGATGATGTAAGGGATAGCTTGGCCCAGATCCTAACCACACATAAGCTCCAGGCTTTTCTTGCAACATAAAGGAAAAATCTTCTGAAGTCAGTGCCGGATGCACAGCTTGCTGAGCCGATAATCCTGCTTGCTGTGCAGCTTGGAGTGCAACACCAACTTCTCGACATGAATTATGTGTCGCTGGGTAATAACGGTTATAACGAATGCTGGCTACTAATCCATACGCTGCAGAAATATGTTCAGTTTTCAAACGTACTTGATGTTCTAGAATATCCCTAGCCTCGGAGGTGAATGTTCTGACAGTGCCAGTGATCGAAGAATCACTCGGAATCATGTTATGCGACGATCCGCCGTGAATTTGCGTGACGGTTAATAATGCAGATTCATGTGGATTGAGCGTTCTTGATACTAAACTGTTTAATGCTACTACCAATTCACTCGTAGCCAATAAGGTATCGGCTGAGAGGTGAGGCTGAGCCGCATGACCTCCACCACCACTAAGCGTTATATCAAAACGGTCTGCTGCTGCCATGATAGGGCCCGTGCGAGTACGAAGTTCACCTACTTCTAGTTCAGGCCAATTATGGATAGCATAGATGGCATCACAAGGATAACGCCGAAATAAGCCATCCTGGATCATTGCTTTTGCTCCGGCCAGTCCTTCTTCTGCTGGTTGAAAAATGAAACAGACACTGCCTTCGAAATTAGGATTTTTTGCCAGATATTCCGCGGCAGCTAAGAGCATCGCGGTATGCCCGTCATGACCACAGGCATGTGCAATCCCCTCATTGCTACTTCGCCATTGCTTTTTCCCCTCATCTTTCATCGGCAAGGCATCGATATCGGCACGTAACCCAATCATACGCTTGCCTGGATATCTTCCCCGAAGGACCCCTACAACTCCGGTCTTACCGATACCTGTTTCAACCTCTACCCCCAACTGTTTAAGTAACTCAGCAATAAGTGCGGCCGTTTGCTGTTCGTTAAACCCAGTTTCTGGGTTTTGGTGTAAATGATGACGTACGTCTACCCACTTTTGAATATTCATCAATACCCCCTATTCATATCGATCAATCCATTCATAGGCCGACCTTGTTCGTGACGACGAATATTATCGAGTAATACTTTTATCGAGCTCTCGGCGTGGGTCTCACTAGCAATATGGGGGGTTAACCATAACGACGGGTGAGTCCAAAAAGGGTGGTCTAAAGGTAGTGGTTCAGGATCCGTAACATCGATAACCGCATGACTAATCTGACCGCTCTCCAATGCATCAAGTAAATCTTCATGATTTAATTGCTGTCCCCGACCAGCATGGACAAGTCCAGCTCCATGGGGCAATTGTGTGAAGAGATCGCGGTTTAATAATCCGCGTGTAAGATGAGTCAAAGGTAACAAACACACCAGAATATCGCTCTGTGCCAGGAAAGCGGCTAATTGGTCATCACCAAAATAACTTGTAACATTAGCAATATGTTTTTGATTACGACTCCATCCCGAACATTGATACCCTAATTGGGTTAGAACTCGTGCTGCAGCGCTTCCTAGGTTACCGAGTCCAAGAATACCGACTCTACATTGCGAGGCAGGAACTGCATCATGTTTCAACCATAACTTTTGTTGTTGCTGTTGGAGATAGCGAGGTATCTCCCGATGGAGACTGATCACAGAGAAGGTCACGTACGCTGCCATATCATTGATTAATCCCGGCTCAATCATTCGTACCACGCTGACCCCTTCCGGAACGTGAACTGGACTGAATTGATCAGCGCCCGCCCCGACCGAAAATATCACTTCTAGATGAGGAAATTTTAAAAGAAGATTGTCTGGGAGGTCCCATGCCACGAAATAGCGAACATTCGTTGGGTCACCCGTTTCAGGCCATAGGTACATTTCGAGATCTGGGGCATTTTTTGCCAGCCATGCCTGCCAGAACTTTCCACGCTCAGCGCTGGAATAATAAACGATACTCATTAACCCATAGCCTGTGACATAAAACTGTAATCTGACATCGCACCTTCAGGCCGACTCCAAGGCTCTCCTCGTATCATCATAATTGGCGCATCAATACAGGGTAATCCCTGCTGCACTAACCAGTCAGAAAAATCAGTATTACCGTGGGTATCAACGCGCACAAATTTGCCAGTGAGGGAACTGGCACCATAACAGAAGAGTTTTTGAGCGCTATTCTCATCATGCGCTAATAAGGGGCCAATGACATAACCACGACCGAACTGACGAACTGCCACATACCCCTGAATAATTTTGCTTTTCTCCAATACCCATATATCAGCGCTCTCAAATAGGTTTTGCCACAACGTTGGACGATGCAATCCATGAGACTGGAAATCATGCTCAATTAAGGTTGCTAACTCCTCTTCTTTCAAAGATCTTATCAGTTCACCTGCGACTAATTCTGGTACGGAAATAGTGGGGAGTTGAGCTATTTGATGCTGAAAAATGGTAGATTTTTCCTTGAATCCGTATTTTTCATATAAACCTTTACCCATTTCGGTGGCATGCAGGCGAATAGTCGCTTCAGGTACTTTCTCGAGTAAACCCTCCATTAATAGCTTACCAATACCTTGACCTTGGTAAGCAGCATCGACAATAACTAATCCTAAGGTACTGCGCTGTTCTCCCCAAGGCCATAACACCGCACAACCTACGATGGCTTGTTCTGTCTGCGCAACAATTCCTTCACCCAATGATAGCGCTTGTTCCCAATCGTCCAGACGATGGGGCCAGTTGACTTGCTGACTTAATCGAAAACCCTGTGATAGGTCATCGTGATGCATAGTACGTAATTGAATATTCATTAAATTTTCCTTACATCATTCCAGGTGCGTCAAGGTTACTTCCGTCGATAAAACGGGAATATCGATAGGGTGTTGGATCCACAATCGGTGTCGAATTCATGGCCAAGTCAGCTGCAAGGCGCCCCGCTCCTGGGCCGATACCAAATCCGTGACCGCTATACCCTGCCGAAAGAATTAGCCCAGGTAACTTATTTACCTCACTGATAACTGGTATGGCATCTGGTGTACTATCGATCATGCCACCCCAAGACTGGGCGACTTGAATCCCCTCTAGTTCAGGAAACTCATTGACCATTGCGGCGAGACCTTCTTGTACTATTTTTTGGTCTGCAGCAGGGTCAAGAATACGCATTTTTTCAAAGGGAGAAATACTATCGAAAGACCAGTAACCCAAAGTCTCAGGTCCTCGAATAAAGGGGATCAACGATGGCACGATAGTGAGATTTTTACGGCGCGCTTTAAAGGTTGAATAAAACTGACCGCTATATTTAAGACCTTGAAAGCCAGCTTCTAGACGACCTCTGCCGGAAACAGACACGGTATATCCACCATCTAACTGTGGTCTGACAGCAAAGCGATCTGTATAAAAAGGTAAGGCAATAGCTTGTTTAATTGGCCGTGTCCGAAATGCTGTACCGATTACATTTCCCAGAGGCAGGTCGATGCCGTGTCTACGGCAAAATAGTGAGGTCCATGCCCCCGCAGCACAGATAACCCTAGAAGTTTTGATAATTCCTCGCTCGGTAATAACGCCACTGACTCTTCCGGCACTGATATCCAGTCCCCTCACCGCACATTGCTGAAAGACCTGTGCACCTTTACGTACCGCCGCTCGCACTAATCCTGGTGCTGCCATTGATGGCTCAGCATGCCCGTCGTCGGGAGAATGCACCCCACCTTTCCACTGCGTCGTGCTGCCTGGTGTCATAAACTTCGCTTGTTCGGCATTCAGTATATTACTGCGAATATCATAGCTTTTTGCCATGTTGTTCCATCTATCCCAAGCAGCGATATCTTGCTCATTACAAGTGGCATAAACTAGGCCTGTTTTACGGAAACCTAATTCCTCACCCGTTTCTTCATTGAGTTCCTGCCAACGTTGTAAGGCGTGGATAATTAACGGTAGCTCTCGTTGATCACGGTTTTGTTGACGACACCACCCCCAATTACGACTTGATTGTTCGGCACCAACCAGCCCCTTTTCAAGTAAAACAACGTTGATCCCTTGGCGAGCAAGTTCCCAACACGCTGCAGCGCCCGCGATCCCCCCACCGAGAATGACTACATCAGCCGAATCTGGCAGATATAAACTATCCTGAACATATTGAATAAGTGTGGGCATAGTTATCCCGATCCTCTGTTAATAGTATGATTCTGCTTTACACATTTCCTGTTGCTCATCAAGCCAGCCCAGACGTAATTCTGGTACAGCTCGCTTCAGGCGCTCAAAGTAAAGGTTACTGGAGGGCTTGTCATAATCTTCACAGGCAAGTTGAGTGAGAATACGTCCTTGCTTCATCACAACGATATCGTCACATACTGCGCGAATAGCCTGCATATCGTGACTTATGAAAAGGACTGATAAATTCAATTTACGGCGTAACTCTGAAACTAAATCGAGAATAGCTGCCGCAACAACACTGTCTAATGCAGAAGTGACTTCATCGCAGATGATAATTTCCGGACGAGCGGCAAGAGCTCGCGCTAAATTGACTCTTTGTTTTTGCCCACCGGATAAGGAAGCAGGTTTACGATACTGTAACGATGAAGGGAGCTTAACGAGCGCTAATAATTCATTGATTTCTTGTGATAACGCCTCGCCCTTCAACTGGCGAAAACTTATCAGAGGACGACTGAGTATATCGCCCACTGTATGTGCAGGATTCAGTGCGGTATCAGCCATTTGGAAAACGTACTGGATCTGTTGAAGTTCTTCTGGAAGACGTTCGTTGAGATGACTGGAAATATAATGATGATTAAAGAGAATATGCCCTGCCCAAGCCGGGTTCAAGCCAGCAATAGCATGGGCAAGTGTCGTCTTACCTGATCCTGACTCTCCTATAATCCCTATCGCCTGCCCACGCCATAACTGTAGATGAATCTCCTCGAGAACACGGACTTTGGGTACCCGGTTACGGTCGCATGTACCATAACCAACAGCTAAATCACGAATCTCTAGTAAGGGTTGCCTATCGTCGTTATTTCGTATCCAGCTAGTTATGCGCGGTTTATGCTGCGCTGCGTTCATTAATTGGTGGGTATACGTCTCTTGGGCATCGGTCAAAAGCTTAGAGGTTGGTCCGTACTCAACGACTTTCCCCTGCTGCAAAACCATGATGTGGTCAGCTACCTGAGCAACAACCGCAAGGTCATGACTCACATAAATAGCTGTCATGCCACGCTGAAAAATTACCCGACGGAATGCTTTTAATACTTCTACTTGTGTCGTTACATCTAAAGCTGTTGTCGGTTCGTCAAGAATGATCACTTGTGGGTCGCCCATGAGTGCCATTGCAGTCATCAGTCGTTGTAATTGACCACCGGAGACCTGATGGGGGTAACGCTCCCCAATCGTTTCGGGCGAAGGTAATGCTAACTCTCGAAATAAGGTTATCGCCTTCGCTCGAGCTGCAGACCGCGACAAGACATTATGGATCACTACCGGCTCTATGACTTGATCCATGATTCTCATACCAGGATTGAAGGACGACGCCGCACTCTGTGCAATATAGGCAATATCGTTACCCCGATACTGACGTAACTGTGTTGGCGACATTTCTCGTACTGGCTGAGCGGAAACAGAAATATTTCCCTGTGTGATATGACAACCATGGCGTGCATAACCCATTAATGCCATCGCTATCGTTGTTTTTCCTGAGCCAGATTCACCAATCAGCGCGAGAACTTCTCCCTTTTTAACCGAAAAGCTGATATCACTAACTAAAACAGTTTCAATACCTCTATTGATAGCTTTAACCTGTAGGTTGTCGACCACAACTAACGGCATTGCCGAAAAATGAGTACTCATGCTTCCCTCCGGATCAGTGAGACTGGGCTCATATTTTGGAGACTATCAATAAACAAATTGACTCCTATAGTCAGGCTTGCAATAGCGATGGCTGGCATCAAAATAGCGGGTGATCCGTCAAATAAGCCCTGTAAATTCTCACGCACTAAACTTCCCCAATCTGCTTGAGGAGGTTGTACACCCAATCCTAGGAAACTTAAGCCGCTGAGTAGTAGAACGATATATACAAATCGCAGACCGAAATCAGTTAACATTGGATGAATCATGTTTGGTAAAATTTCTCGAATAGCGAGACAAAAGCGATTTTCACCTCGTAGTTTGGCTGCCCTGATATAATCCTGGTTACGCAACTGGCTTGCCAAAGCAAACGCGATACGGTATGCCCCTGGCCAGTAGGTAAATACTGCAGTAATCACTAACATGGTGAGCGAAGAACCAAATACTGCAACAATCATTAGCGATAACACTTTACCTGGAAGTACCAGTAATGCATCGTTGAGACGGCCAAGACCTTCTTCGATCCAACGTCCAGCCACTGCTGCAAGTAACGCAAGTAAGATACCAACAGCACTTGCAAGTATCGCTGCAGTAAACGCTAAACCAATTGAATAGCGACTACCGGCCATAATACGAGTGAGCATATCTCTGCCCAGATAATCCGTCCCTAACCAATAATCTTTAGAAAATCCGCCAAATAGCGGTCCCCCACCAATATCATTAATCGAATAAGGCGCGAGAGTCTGACCGAAAAGCGCAATGAACACCCAAAATAATGTAAGAATCAGCCCCAACCGCCCTGCTGGTGTTAACGCCCTAAAGAACCACAAAGGAGTACGTAAATAGTTCATTAGCCTCTCCATTTCGGGTTAAACGCAATAGTAATTATATCTGCCAGCAATAAGAGCAGCAGGTAGCATCCAGCGAAGAGCATTACGCAAATCTGTACAACGGGAAGATCGCGGTTGCTCACTGCATCCACCAATTGACTAGCCAGTCCTGGGTAGTTGAAGATAGTTTCGATGATAATAACCCCACCGAATAGATAGGACAGACTCAGTGAAATGGCATTGGCGATTGCTCCTGCAGCATTAGGTAATACATGCCGTACCACTATTCGAATTGGCGAGACTCCTTTCAAAACAGCCATTTCCACGTATGCGCTATCAAGTTGGCTAATGATGGCAGAGCGTGTCATACGAGCCATCTGCGCCGTTAGCACGCAGCATAGCGTTAGTACTGGCAGTGAATACGCCTTAATGAAGCTGAGCATATCTGTACTGGGACTTCCGAAAAACATTGCAGAAGCCCAATGTAAACGAACTGCAAAAATCACTACTGCTACCGTTGCAATTAGAAACTCTGGTACTGCAACGGTTGCCATGGTGCAAGTGACCAACAATTTATCTAACCACGTATCTCTTTTCATCGCCGCTGTAATACCAATGAGTAATGCAAGCGGGACTGAGACTAATGTGGTGACACCTGCTAATTCGAAGGTTGCAGGGATACGTGAGGCAATTAATTGTGCAACAGGTATATGGCTGGTAAAGGAGGTACCAAAATGACCAGTAATGAGGTTAAAAAACCAATGGTAATATCGGACCAGCAGCGGCTGGTCCAACCCCAATTCGTGGCGCAATGCATTAACCGTCTCCGCTGTGGCGTTCTGCCCTAGGATCATCTGAGCGGCATCGCCGGGTAGTAAACTCGTAATAAAAAACACCACCATTGAAACAATAATCAGTGTCAATATTCCCGCTCCGATACGTCGGACAATCAGCAACAACATAAAGTGATTCATCGCGCACTCCTTACTGTAGATTAAGCGGATAACCAGATATTCTCACTGAAGCGATAACCCATCATCATGCCCGCTGGCCACGATTTAAGTCCTTTTACCTTATTACTGTAACCATCCAAAGAACTGACAAATATTGGGATAAGCGTGCCACAATCGTCGTAAATCATTTTTTGCATATCGCCATACATCTGTTTACGTTTAGCTGAATCTTGTTCTCCACGCGCGGCAACTACTAATTGGTCGAACTGTGGGTTATGCCACTTCGATTCGTTATTAGCAGAGCTTGAAAGATAAAATTGTGAGAACGATAGATCGATTGTTGGGCGGGGATTAATCGATCCATACCCTATCGGATCTTTCATCCAGTGTGCTGACCAATATCCCTCATAAGGGACACGCCGTATATTGAGATTCAGACCAGCCTGTTGAGCGAGACCTTGCATCATTAGTCCACCTTCAATAGCTGCATCGATAGTCGTAGTCGTAATAACTTCAACTTTCGCCCCAGCCATGCCAGCTTTTTTCAAATGAAAACGGGCTTTATCGATATCGATAGGACGAGGTTTTAGATCTGCATTGTACAACGGATGCCAAGGAGGGACTGGAGTGTCATTAGCCACCGTTCCATAACCTTGAAGAGCAGTTTTCACCATCATTTCACGAGGCTGTAAATATTTCATTGCCATGACAAAATCAGGATTTTTACCAGGAGTGACATCCGTGCGGATAATTAAATTGGTATACATTCCTGACTTACTTTCTAAGATCTTGAATTGTCCACCTGAACTCGTTATCTGTTTGGCATAACCAGGACTGATTGCAGAACAGATATGTAAATCTCCTGACATTAGCCCGTTTACTCGAGCGGCTTGGTCGGTTACCCCCAATAATTCAATTTCATCTAAATGAGGTAATCCTGGTTTCCAGTAATTGACATTACGCACGCCAACGGTGTGCATACTTGGTACAAAAGTTTGGCAAGTGAATGGCCCAGTACCAATTCCTTTATCAAAATCCGTAGTTTTAGCTGGGACAATAAGGAATGAGGGAAGCGCCAGCATGAGCGGTAAGTCAAAATTTGCTCCCGTCAATACAATAGAGAGCTCTTGAGGCGCTGTTACAGTCATGCTTGAAAACTGCTGGGCGAGTGAGAATACATTAGAGGCCACACTGGGATCTTTATGGCGCATGAGAGACCAAACTACATCCTCCGCAGTTAAGCTTTTACCATTATGAAAAGTGACATTAGGGCGTAGTTTTATCTGCCAAGTAATACCATCGTCTGAGTGAATTGATGAAGCAAGAGCAGGGGTAGGTTCTAATGAATCGTTGATTTCTATCAGTGCGTTATAAAACATAAACTGACGAGCATAATCTGCACTATTATTCGCTTTAGCTGGATCGAGTGTATCGGTTGCGGAGGAGTTAGACATCGCTGCTCTCAACTTCCCTCCTTTAACCGGATTGCCTTCCGCCATCGCCAAATCAGGAAAGCTCAAAATTCCCGAAGACAATACTGCCCCTGCCGATAAAATTTTCAGCATATCGCGGCGAGTTAAGCTTCCGTTTTTCAATAGCGTGCTTAGCTGACCATTATGAAGATACTTCGCATCATCTTTTTTCATCTAATTCTCTCCAATTGATATGTTTATCAAAACAGACGGTCTTTGGTTTTGTAATACAGCCCAGTGAGAGGCAAGAACCAAGGCTTACCAAAATACCCAGGTACTGCTGGCCAGTAATCCATACCCCATGGATTGCTATCTTTCTTTTCCCCAATAAGATCAGCCATGATTTTTCCCATCCATACCGACATTTGAGTACCATGGCCGCTGTACCCCATCGTGAAGAACACGCCATTTTCTTCTCCAGCATGTGGCAATCGATCAGCGCTCATATCCACTAAACCTCCCCAGCAATAATCAATGGGTACTGAAGCCAGTTGTGGAAAAAGCGTTTTCATGGAGGCATGTAAGATCACACCACTGCGAGCATCTTGTGTTGGATTACTCATAGAAAAACGAGCTCTGCCACCAAACACTAAGCGGCTATCTGCCGTTGTACGGAAATAGTTGCCTATATTCATTGAGGTAACATAAGTACGATCATGAGGTAGGAGCTGTGCTAGTTTTGCTGCAGGTAAGGGGACAGTAGTAATGATGAAGCTTCCGACGGGTACAATCCGACGCTGAAACCACGGAAATGGCCCTTTATTCGAACAGCCCGTCGCTAATAAAACTTTTTCTGCAACGATGGAACCCTTTGCTGTTTCAACACGATGCTGATAACCGGATAAACGCGTTAATGCCGTAACAGCATGAAACTGATAAATTTTAGCACCGGCGCGGACGGCTGATTGTGCCAACCCAATACCAAATTTTCCCATATGCATTTGGCCGCCACGCTTTTGCAATAGCCCCCCATAAAAAGCATCGCTACTTACCTCATCTCGTATCTCATCAGCAGAAAGTAACACCACTTCTGGGTCGACAGTTTCACGCATTAACTTTGCTGCTGTTTGTAATGAAGCAAGGTGTGCAGGTTTACTGGCTAGTTTTAGCTTGCCACATAACCGGAAATCGCAGTCGATTTCCTCCTCGTCAATTACTGATGCAACATAGCTGACAGCATCATCATAAGCGCGATAAAATTCGGTTGCCTTCTCGAGGCCTTTACTCGCAACGAGACTGGCAAAATTTTGTGCAACACCGGTATTGCAATGCCCACCATTGCGTGCAGAGGCTTGGCTCATTATCCTTTCACTCTCAAGCACCACAACCTGCAGCCCTTGTCGTGCTAGGTTTCTAGCGGCCGAAATCCCACTAAAACCTCCACCTACAATCACTACGTCAGCTGTGGCTGGAAGCGGCTGTTGGCACTCTCCAGTAAAGGTGGGGGCCGTGCTCTGCCAAAAGGATTCCATTTTCATGTCGTCTTCCCCCTCAGAGTCCCACGACACTTGGTAGCTCACTGATATCATGGATTTCAGTGTAACCATATTCAGGACACCCCGGTTCATGTCCCCGATTAACAAATACCTTGTGAGTGATACCGAGGTCATGCGCTGTCATCAAGTCATATCGTAGGCTTGAAGAAACGTGAAGAATATCTTCTGGACCACAATCCAATTTATTAAGCATCACTTCAAAACCCCGCATCGCGGGTTTGTACGCCCCAGTTTCCTCTGCCGTGATCGTCATATGAATCGGCGCTCCTAAACGAGGTACGTGATGGGTAATTAAGTCATCCATTGAATTAGTCAGTAGGACCAACGGAATATGTGGCGCAATTCTGCTCAAGCCTGAGGGAACATCTGGATGTGCCGTCCACGTTTTGCAATCCTCATAAATAAAGTCACTATCTTCTGGTTGCCACTCAACTTTCCACTTGCGACACGTTCTTTGAAGTGCACCATCGACAATGTTGTAGTAAGGTTTCCAAGGTCCTAGAACTTCATCTAGTCGGTAGCGTGCAAAGTCAGTAATAAATAATGGCATTAAATCGGCACCGACACGGTCGGCATAACAGCGGCGTGCCGCGCCTGCCATATCAAAATTTATTAAAGTTCCATAGCAGTCAAAAGTGATATATTTGGGGGTAAACACAGCCATAGCGTTGTCTCCATTTAGCAGAAAGGAATTAAAAATCGATGAGCACACTTTTCTGACGCTGGCAGGCTTGGAAAGCCTGACGCCCCAGATCTTTACCAATTCCAGAACCCATGAAACCACCTGTTGGAATAATAAAATCACCGCTACGTCCATAACGATTCACCCAAACTGTTCCAGCATTCAAAGATTGCATTGAACGCATTGCGGTCGTCAGACTTTGGGTATGAACACCGGCACATAAGCCATAGGTATCGTGTTGCGCGAGGGCAATACCCTCATCTATTTCATCGAAATATTGTACAGTGAGCACTGGGCCAAAAATCTCTTCCTGTACGGCGCAATTATCTTCTCCAACATTGATGAGCAGTGTTGGCTGCCAAAACCAGCCCTCTTCGGTATGCTCGAAACGCTTCCCCCCAGCCAACACTTCAGCACCTTCAACACATGACTGCTGAATAAGGCGTTGCACCTTATTGCCCTGACGACTATCAATTAGAGGAGAATAACGAGAATTTTCTAACCAGGTATAACCTGGTCGACACTGCTGACACAAAAGGATGAGTTGTTCTAGTAACGCTGGGGCAATAGCGCGCTGAACAATAAGCCGCGTACCGGCCACACAAGCTTGACCGCCATTTGCAATGAATCCGCGAGCAATACGTTGTGCAATATCAACGGGGTTACCGGCATCGTTAAAGACTAATTGGGGACTTTTCCCGCCTAGTTCGAGGGTAACTGGTTTCATACCATAAAATCCCGCATCGCTCATAATCTGCGCCCCTGTCACGGTCGATCCTGTGAATGAGACTTTACGTATGAGAGGGTGTTTAACTAACTCGCTACCAGTACGAAGACCACTACCCTGGACTATATTGAGTACGCCCGTAGGCAGACCGGCTTTGACCGCTAATTCTGCGAAACGTAGTGTAGAGAATGGGGTGAGCTCGGAGGGTTTTAATACCACCGCATTACCGGCAGCCAAGGCAGGGCCACATTTCCACGAAGCCATCGATAATGGAAAGTTCCAAGGGGTAATCGCTCCAACAACACCATAAGGCTCAGGAATCAACATCCCTAGGCTATTTTTTCGTGTCGGTAATAAATCACCACTATATTTATCAGCGCATTCCGCATAAAAACGGATTGCCTCTGCCGTAAAGGGAATTTCGTGGTTGATAACATCAGTTATTGGACGTGTAGACCCTAATGCTTCGAGTTGTCCGAGATAAACCGCGTCCTCTTCAATCAAATCAGCCCATCGACGCAAGATGGCTCCCCGCTGACGGGGTGAACAGCTTGACCACCCGCTACTAATTCTTTTCGCTTCAGCAGTTTCTACCGCCTGGGTAACTCCCTCAATACCGCTTTCAGGGATTAGCGCATAGGCTTTTCCATCTGAGGGGCGATGGACTTGAATCTGATTATTGTTTGATGGGATATGCTTACCATCAATGTAATTCCCAGTACAAAAAGAAAGGTTATCAGGATCAAAACTAAGCATACGTTCACCTTATTAGCGGGTGTAAGAGAACTCATCAGAAAGAAAAAATGCTTTCTTTAGAGTTATCTAGCAGGATGTGTGCCAACGTTGCTCAGAAAATTTTATGCGATTTCATGACTTGTAAAAAAATTTTATGCCGTTAAGAAAAAATTTTCAAAATCCGCAAAAATATCGCTTAAGAATTTTAAAAATAAGATTTAAATGCGCACGACAAAATAATGCAGGGTTGGGGATAACTGCACTAAATTGATGCTTAGTTATGTTTCGTCATTTTATAAAAAATACCAACTACAAGATTACTGTTAATCCCTTCTAGGAAGTGGGTAAGAGTTCTGAGATTTGAATACGTAGGTTGGAGTGTGATGCAATGAGTAATAATGCGCTGTAATTATCTATAAAAGAGGATTTAAGGTGGAAAAAAGATGAATAGTACAGTCTCTCAAAGCAGCTATATGAGAACAGAAGGACGCTGGAGGGGAAGTTTTTCGGCAACAAAAGAAAAACCGCCTTTCGGCGGTTAAGCAAATTTGCACAGAGTGCTCATTTTTATACA
>Ga0157364_1003270_pt1 | contig 15663 bp, 12 predicted proteins | sample AttsexASBM2_FD_111476 | JGI IMG/M metagenome (GOLD analysis project Ga0157364, IMG submission 111476) | Fungus gardens microbial communities from leaf cutter ant in Ribeirão Preto, State of São Paulo, Brazil - Atta sexdens ASBM2 | ecosystem: Host-associated > Fungi > Mycelium > Unclassified ...
CCTGCGTCATTTCTACTCACCCTGTTACCACGAACGATTATCCGATAGCTGTCGGTTTTATCACTGCCACAAAAGCGCTGCAATAATAAATCATCCTTAAGGTTGAATTTAATGAATATCACCATCAGGCCGCCGCAGTCAGGGGGATTATTCTGTCCTGCCAAACAGAGGAGCGGTAGTCGCAGAGGGCTTTTTCCAGACAATTTTCGCCGTGGCCGATAGCCGCCACCGGATAAAATCCGTATCATTGACCGTTAACAGACCCCTTTATCATACTCTGGGAGTACGCGGCACTATGACGCACACTTTTATTCCAGGCAAAGATGCCGCATTAGAAGATTCAATTACCCGTTTTCAGGACAAACTTCAGGGGCTGGGCTTCAACATTGAAGAAGCCTCATGGCTAAACCCGGTTCCCAATGTCTGGTCGGTTCATATCCGCGACCGTGATTGCCCCTTGTGCTTTACTAATGGTAAAGGTGCCAGTAAGAAAGCCGCGTTAGCCTCTGCACTGGGTGAGTACTTTGAGCGTTTATCCACCAATTACTTTTTTGCAGATTTCTGGCTGGGTAAAGACATTGCGGAAGGTGATTTCGTTCATTACCCGAATGAAAAATGGTTCCCGCTGACCGATGATGACAGTCTGCCAGAAGGGCTGCTGGATGCGGACCTGCACGCGTTTTACGATCCCGATAATATGTTGGGTGCGAGCCTTTTGATCGACCTGCAATCCGGGAATGACGAACGTGGGATTTGCGCCCTGCCGTTCACCCGCCAGTCTGACAACGCACAGGTGTACATCCCGATGAATATTGTCGGTAACTTGTATGTCTCCAATGGTATGTCCGCCGGGAATACCGCCAATGAAGCTCGGGTTCAGGGGCTGTCAGAGGTATTTGAGCGTTACATTAAAAACCGCATTATCGCAGAGTCCATCAGCCTGCCAGCGATCCCTGACAGTGTAATGGCACGCTATCCCGCGGTTACCGCAGCTATCCGTCAGCTTGAAGCGGAAGGTTTCCCCATTTTTGCCTACGACGCCTCACTGGGCGGAAAATATCCCGTTATCTGTGTAGTCCTATTCAATCCAGCCAACGGAACCTGTTTTGCCTCCTTTGGTGCACATCCGGATTTTGGAGTGGCGTTAGAGCGTACGGTCACTGAACTGTTGCAGGGTCGCAGCCTGAAAGATCTGGATGTGTTCACTCCACCGACCTTCGATGATGAAGAAGTGGCTGAACACACCAACTTGGAAACGCACTTCATCGATTCCAGCGGCCTGATCTCTTGGGATATGTTCAAGGATACGCCGGATTATCCGTTCGTTGACTGGTCTTTCTCCGGAACGACCGAACAGGAATTTGCCACCCTGATGGCGATTTTCCGTGACGAGAACAAACCCGTCTATATCGCCGATTATGAGCATCTGGGTGTCTACGCCTGCCGCATTATCGTGCCGGGAATGTCTGACATTTATCCCGCCGAAGATCTGATGCTGGCGAACAATAATATGGGCGCTGATTTCCGTGAGACCTTCCTCAGTCTGCCGGGCAGCGAATGGCAAGCTCAGGATTATCTTGACCTGATCACCCGTATCGATGACGAAGGTCTCGACGATTTCACCCGTGTTCGCGAATTGCTGGGTCTGGCCACCGGTAAAGATACTGGCTGGTCAACGCTGCGCGTCGGTGAATTAAAAGCGATGCTCGCCTTGGCGGGGGGTGACCTGGATCAGGCATTGATCTGGACAGAGTGGACGATCGAATTTAACGGTTCAGTGTTCAGTGCTGAACGCGCCAATTACTATCGATGCCTGCAAACCCTACTGTTACTGGCGATGGAAGAAGATCGTACTGCGGTAGAATATCTGAATGCCTTCAATCGCATGTATGGTAGCGAGACCGTAGAAGCGGCCTCAGCGGCCATCAGCGGTGAAGCTCCATTCTATGGCCTGCAAGCCGTGGACAGCGAACTGAAAGCCTTCCCGGCTCATCAGTCTCTGCTGGCCGCCTACGAAAAACTGCAGGTGGCGAAGCGCCGTTTCTGGCAACAGGGCTAACCGCATTCACCGATAACAGCGCTGCACAGCCAGCGCTGTTTTTTTCTCTATAACCCTCCCTTGACCTGACCGGACACCACCGCACCTCAACAAAATAAGCACTTTTTAAAAAATTTTTTAACCATTATAATCAGCAGGTTACCTATAAATCACCCTTATTTTGGTGAGTATTCCCCAGATCTTCCTCGCTAAAATGATCCACATCAATACCCACCAATGACCCATTTGTTACTCTACTTGTAGTAGAGAAACCGTAGAGGTTAGTGTGAACACTGACAATTCTTTTGAACTGTTACCCCCCGCTGCCTTAGCAGCAGTTGCTGAAGCTAACGGCATCACTAAAACGCTGAAACACCCCTTACACACTTTTTTGCTGGCGATCATGGCTGGCGTATTTATCTCCGTCGGATTCACCTTTTATGTCACCGCCACAACCGGTATCGATGCGCTGCCCTATGGACTGGGTCGTCTGGCAGGCGGGATCGCCTTTTCTCTTGGTCTTATGCTGGTCATTGTCTGTGGTGCCGAACTGTTTACCTCTGCGGTATTGACCGTTGTGGCTAAAGCCAGCGGAAAAATTACCCTTGGGCAACTGGCCCGCCACTGGCTAAACGTCTACGCCGGCAATCTGGCCGGAGCGTTGCTGTTTGTCTGCTTAATCTGGCTGTCCGGACAGTACCTGGTCGCGGGTGGGAGCTGGGGAGCGAATGTCCTGCAAATTGCTGACCACAAACTGAGTTATAGCTTCAGCCAAGCGCTGTGCCTCGGTATCTTGGCGAATCTGATGGTCTGCTTGGCAGTCTGGATGAGTTATGCCGGTCGCACCCTTACCGATAAGCTGCTAGTGATGATCCTGCCAGTGACCATGTTCGTGGTCTGTGGCTTTGAACACAGCATCGCAAACCTGTTTATGGTGCCACTCGCGATTATCATCAAAAGCTTTGCAGGACCTGAATTCTGGCAACTGAGCGGGCTTACAGCAGAGCAATTTTCTGCCCTGACGCCTGGACAGTTTCTCGTGAATAACTTAATTCCTGTCACCCTCGGCAATATTCTCGGTGGTGCGCTGTTAGTGGGATTAACCAACTGGTTTATTTACCGGCGTAATGGGCCCGTCAGCCACTGACATCCCCCTTACATACCGTTCATTTTTGACCCAGCAGAGGGCAGCTCCCTGCCCATATGCTGATATCAACCTAATAAGGCAGGCGTATCATGACTGAACTTAATGAAAAAATGGCCCAGGCTTGGCAGGGATTTACTGCCGGTGACTGGCAGAATAGCATTAATGTCCGCGATTTTATTCAGGCCAACTACAGCCCTTATGAGGGGGATGAATCCTTCCTCAGTCAAGCGACCCCAGCCACCAGCCAGTTGTGGGAACAGGTTATGGAAGGGATAAAAACCGAAAACCGTACCCATGCGCCGGTGGATTTTGATACGGATCTGGCCTCAACCATTACCTCTCATGACGCCGGATATATCGACAAATCCCTAGAGAAAATCGTTGGCTTACAGACCGATGCACCGCTGAAACGCGCACTGATCCCCTACGGTGGTATCCGTATGGTGGAAGGTTCTTGCCAAGTTTACGGCCGTGAATTAGATCCAGCACTGAAGAAAATCTTCACCGAATACCGTAAAACGCATAACCAAGGTGTGTTTGATGTCTATACCCCGGACATTATGCGCTGCCGTAAATCAGGGATCCTGACCGGCCTGCCTGACGCATACGGACGTGGCCGTATTATCGGCGATTATCGTCGCGTGGCCCTGTACGGTATCGATCAACTGATGAAAGATAAACTGGCACAGTTCACCTCCTTACAGCAGGATCTGGAGCAGGGTAATGATCTCGAAGGGATCATTCGTCTACGTGAAGAGATTGCTGACCAGTATCAAGCGCTGAAGGACATGAAAATCATGGCCAGTCGTTATGGTTGTGATATTTCAGGCCCAGCCACCAACGCCCGTGAAGCGGTTCAGTGGACCTATTTCGGTTACTTGGCGGCAGTCAAATCGCAGAACGGGGCCGCTATGTCTTTCGGCCGCGTCTCCACGTTCCTGGATATCTATATTGACCGTGATATTAACGCCGGTACCTTGAACGAAGAACAGGCCCAGGAGCTTATCGACCACTTAGTCATGAAACTGCGGATGGTACGCTTCCTGCGTACCCCAGAATACGACGAGCTGTTTTCCGGTGACCCTATCTGGGCCACCGAATCGCTGGCCGGTATGGGGCTAGATGGACGGACACTGGTGACCAAAAATACCTTCCGCTTCCTGAATACCCTGTACACTATGGGTCCTTCTCCGGAACCGAACATGACCATTCTCTGGTCTGAACAGTTACCGCTGAATTTCAAAAAGTATGCCGCCAAGGTCTCCATTGATACCTCGTCGCTACAGTATGAGAACGATGATCTGATGCGCCCTGATTTCAACAGCGATGACTATGCTATTGCCTGTTGTGTCAGTCCGATGATTGTCGGTAAACAAATGCAGTTCTTCGGCGCACGGGCCAACCTTGCCAAAACCATGCTGTATGCGATTAACGGCGGTATTGATGAGAAACTGAAAATTAAGGTCGGACCAAAACAGGCACCGATAACCGACGAAGTGCTGGATTTCGATACAGTGATGGCACGGATGGATCATTTTATGGACTGGCTGGCCACTCAGTATGTAACAGCCCTCAATGTCATTCATTATATGCACGATAAATACAGCTATGAAGCGGCGCTGATGGCACTGCATGATCGTGATGTCTATCGTACTATGGCTTGCGGTATCGCCGGGTTATCGGTGGCGGCGGACTCGCTGTCGGCCATTAAATATGCCACCGTTAAACCAATCCGTGACGAAAACGGACTGGCTATTGACTTTGAAATTGAAGGGGAATATCCGCAGTTCGGCAATAATGATGCACGGGTCGATGAACTGGCCTGCGATCTGGTTGAACGCTTTATGAAAAAAATACAGAAGCTGAAAACTTACCGTAATGCGGTCCCGACTCAGTCGGTACTGACCATCACCTCTAACGTGGTGTACGGTAAGAAAACCGGTAACACCCCAGATGGTCGTCGCGCCGGTGCCCCCTTCGGTCCTGGTGCTAACCCAATGCATGGCCGTGATCAAAAAGGTGCTGTGGCGTCCCTAACCTCAGTGGCTAAACTGCCGTTTGCTTACGCCAAGGACGGGATCTCTTATACCTTCTCCATCGTCCCAAATGCGCTAGGCAAAGACGATGAGGTGCGTAAAGCCAATCTCGCCGGGCTAATGGATGGCTATTTCCATCATGAGGCCACTATCGAAGGTGGACAACATCTGAACGTCAATGTCATGAACCGCGAAATGCTGCTGGATGCGATGGATAACCCAGAGAAATATCCGCAGTTAACCATTCGCGTCTCTGGGTATGCGGTACGCTTTAATTCGCTGACCAAAGAACAGCAAAAGGATGTGATCACCCGTACCTTTACTCACGCTCTTTAAATAATACCCATGGCTACCCTCCAGGCTCCGTTTAACGGAGCCTGATTAATCTGAAGAGTTAATACGGTGAGTAGTGTGCTCACCGTTTTTCAGTCCATTTCAACCGGCCTGCCTGTTGCAGTTGCCCATCCGGAGGAAACCAGAATGTCAGTGACTGGTCATATCCATTCGATTGAATCCTGCGGCACCGTAGATGGTCCGGGGATTCGTTATATTGTCTTTTTCCAAGGTTGCTTGCTTCGCTGCCTGTATTGCCATAACCGGGATACCTGGGATACCCATGGTGGTCAGGAAATCACGGTGCAGAGGCTAATGGACGAGATGCTTTCCTACCGCCATTTTATTACCGCTTCTGGTGGTGGTGTCACCGCATCAGGGGGAGAGGCTATCTTACAAGCGGAGTTTGTCAGAGACTGGTTTCGTGCCTGTAAAGCGGCGGGCGTTGAGACCTGTCTCGATACCAATGGTTTTGTGCGCCGCTATGATGCCGTCATCGATGAGCTATTGGAGGTGACTGACCTGGTGATGCTAGACCTGAAACAGATCAATGATGATGTTCACCAGAAACTGACCGGTGTACCCAATCATCGAATGCTAGACTTTGCTCGTTATCTACAGCGTATCGGTAAACGCACCTGGATCCGCTATGTGATCGTTCCGGGGTATACCGATGATGAAGCCTCTGCTCGCCAGTTGGCCGAATTCACCCGTGGTATGTCTAACATCGAGAAGATTGAACTGTTGCCTTATCATGAATTGGGTAAACATAAATGGCAGGCAATGGGAGAAACCTATCAACTGGACGGGGTCAAACCGCCACCAAAAGAGACCATGGAGCGGCTGAAAAACCTTATTGCCAGCTATGGACATAAGGTCGTCTACTGATAATAAAGGGCCACTAGGCCCTTCATTATTTAGAATTTAGACGCTGTGCTTGAGTTAGACGCTGAACTCAGGCGTGGGCCAACGGTGTCTCTTGATGATGAGTCTTACGCAGCAGCATCAGCAGATAAGCAAAAGAAACAGCACCAATAGCGGTAAACAAGACTCGGTCAGAAAAGTGCTCCATCAACAATGAAATCAGTAATGGCCCGAGTAGGCTGCCGGCGGTATAACTCAGTAATAAGGTCTGATTCATAGTAATCAGTTCATGATGAGCGACCTTTTCACACGCCCAGGACATCGCCACCGGATACAGCGTAAAACAGGCAGTTCCCAGCAGAAATAATGCAGGGACCATCGCCATCTGCGTCAGCATCGCCATCGCCCCCAAGATCACCATAAAGACCTGTACTCGCAAGACCAACAGACGACCAAAACGGTCTGCCAGACGACCTACTGGCCACTGTCCGAGAATAGCCGCGCTGACCAGCAATGCCATCCAATAACCGACCTGAGCATCACTCATTCCCTGATGGGACAGATATAGCGGTAACAGACCATATAAACAGCCGAGCAGTATGCCAGAGAGAATACAGCCGTTAATGCCAATTCTTGAGCTGTGGCGGGTGAGCATCTCACGGATAGCTGGGTGGCTACCATTCTCTGGTCCCTGAGGTGCAGACACTTTGGCGAACAGCAACGGCACAATCGCGACTAAGATACACAACGTCATCAACGGAACGATATGTTGAACGTCATCGGCGAAGGCACTGATCATCAGTTGTCCGGCAACAGTGCCGAGATAATAGACAATCATATAAGCGGCCAGCAGTGCTCCTCGATTAGCTCGGGTTCCCGCACACAATAGCGCACTCTCTACTACCACCCAGATAATGGCACAGCCGCTGCCGGCGAGAAAACGCCACAGCACCCAACCGCTGAAACCGCCACTGAGTAATAGCGCCGCTGTAGCGACGGCAAAAATGACCGCTGCCAGAAAATAGCTGCGGCTAAATCCTAGAGAGTGGATAACTTTTCCGGCCAGAAAAATCCCCAATAAATTTCCCGCAAAAAATGCCGAGCTTACAGTACCGGCCTGCCAGGTCGCATAATGTTCGTGGGCTAGCCATAAAGGCACCAAGGTATTTAATACCGCGATGGCGATGGTTAATAACAGTAAACCAGAGAGTAACAGCAATACCGGACGGGACCATGAAGACATAGCCTGAAAACCATTGAGCGAAAATAATTGCGCGCATAATGGCACCAAGGAAATTAAAGTCAATCAGCAAAAAAAAGCAGAGCATTTTTTGTGTGAGGAGGCAGGAAAGGTGACTTCTTTTAGGTTGAGAAATATCCACCTAATAACGAATTATCAGGCTTAAGAAAGCGATACAGCCTGAGATTAGGCTATCGTCGTTTATATAATAGTCCATTATCAATCAGTAAGTTATAGTAACCCGATTCATCCCGTTATCGGTAGAACTGCTGGCCGCTTGACGGATACTGACATGGTAAGCCACTGGACGACTACAACTGACAGAGGTATCGCCATCGGTCGCATTCACATTCATAGTGCAACGATTAATGATCCGCAAATGAACGTCCATAGAAACTTCAGTGATCTGTGCCACAGCTGGCCCCACTACCCCGAGATAAAAGGCAATAAACACCAATTCTAAGCAAATACCTTTGCTAATACGTCTTTTCGGATATCGCATATCCCACCCCTCTGTGCAATGACTGCAATCGGCTTATGCTATCCGCCCTGATTTGAACTCAAAAAACGCATACTTTTTCACAGCAATCTGCGTTGCTTTCAGTACCAGATATACAAGAGCAGTGGGATCTTTACAATTGAAAACAGGTTTTTTTATGATGCGAATCAACTCTATTAGTATTTCTTATATGAATCTGAGTAAGAGTCAAGCGATTGGCAAACCAAGACATAAAAAAAATTGCACAGTACTCATTCAAGAAAACTGTGCAATCTATAGACAAGATAAGGAGTTAGTAGCTTAGATTAACCGTGACGGTATCGGTATAACTGCCTGCCGGAGGCCAGTCCTGGTTTGGTACCATGCCATAAACTGTTAGACTTTTAGTCGTATCATTACCAATATTCACCGTTTCAATATTACTCGAATTCCATACTTGTGTATGTGAGGCATCTTGGTACAACTGATAAGGGATACAGTTACTCCCAGAAGCGTCACACATATTTCTCAAAGATTGTTGACTGTGTAGACCATTGCCAAGTGCTACCGAGAAAGTCGTGTTGACGGGACAACTGATGGTGACCGTTGACGTAGCGGTACCGGTCAACTGTGCCGTATTAACCGGACTCAATTCGCCAAAGTTCATATCACTGACCTGATCAATCGCACAACCGTTCTTTACCGTGGCATTGGCCATAGCACCGTCGGTGATGGTAAAACTCTGGGTCGCCGGCATGGCTGCACAGGAAGGCAGTTGGCCGGATGCACTGGCATAAGCGTATTTCACCCGATACCCTCCGAAGTTATAGTTATAATAGTCATAAGCCATCAACTTGGTCTGTCCTGACAACACCCGACCAATCAGTGTGACAATCGAGGTCTCGGAACCGGCACCGGAATTTCCCCACCCAGGCACCACCAAATCCAATTGTGAATAGCTGGCACTGTTGGCACTTAATGGCGTATCGGGATTGTCCGATGGGTAGAGATTAAAATAGAGCGGATAGCCAGAAACGCCATTAGGATTCATGACCAGGGGAGCGTTGCTGGTATTTAAATTCAAGCACAGGCGAAAGTATTTAGTCTCAGAACTATAATTATTGCATCCCAACGTAATACTGCTGGTCGTCGAGGCACTCTGCCCCGCCGTAACCGTGCCGAAATTATAGCTAGTTCCGGCCTTCCAGTAAGAGCAGCCGGTATCAGCAGAGGCCGTTGCCGAGTAACCCCACCCGGCAAGGGTGATCACTGCGAAGAATAAAACTCTGATTACTGACATACTGCCTCCGTTTGTACAATTGCTTGCCTTCCTGGTAACCGGTCCGGTAACCGGATCTGACAGTCCCCATTAGGTTGATGAACTATCACGGTGCCCTTTTCAGGAGGATCCTCGAGATAAATCTGCCCACCATAGCCCACCAAAGTATTGGCCGTCCCTTTCTCTGGGCGGGTACCCTGTGCAGTCTTCACCGTCACAGGCGCCGCAAAGGAGAGACTACCCCCTTTACTGTCTTTAATCGTCATCAGCAGTGCCCGTGTCCGATACACCGAGAAGTTCAACAGTGCCCCGTTACCGTTTCCTGGAATGGCCTCTTTCTCAACATAAAGTGCACGATAATCCTCCGGCAATGAAAGCACATCAATGGAGACATCATTGCGGTAATAAGGCACCAACTGGTTTAGGAACAACCGGCCATGACTGTCCGTTTTTCCTGCCGGCTGATTGGACAGTAATACCGGAATACCGGCCACACCATCAGTATCAACAATGGCAAAGGCATCCCCTAATTGACGAGGCGTGTAAAAACCGCCGTCGAACCAGCCAACAGCCCCAGAGAGAGTACCGTAGTAGTTATCCTGCTGCCCAAAATGGTTATATCCTAGGCCAGCATCACTCCATGTTGAACGATAGCTATAGTCCAGATGCGTCGTCGCATTATCTCCCTGACTCACTGAAGCATTAGCGCCCCAACCAGGTTGATCCGAGATTAGCGATTTTGACCAAGAAAGCTGGTTATTCGCAGAGTTGTCGTCCTGATTACGAGTAAGGTTCAAGGACTGGCTCTGTGAGAGCGGCACACTGAATGACATATAGAAAGTCTGGTCATGCGTCTCTCCAAGAGAGCGGGTGAGACTTGCCGAAACACTGACATGGTGAGGTAATAGCTGCGACCACGAAAGACCTGCATACTCGCGGTGCTGACCGGTATACTCACGACTGATCCAACTCATGCCCACGGTCCCCAATGACTTGGTGGACCAACTGACAAACGCATTATCCGAACGGCTACTCAGCAACCCGTCACTTAATACCGACATATCCGCGTATCCAGAGGTACGTTGGTTGCGGGTGAGAGAAGCACTTAACAGCTGATTAGTCCATTGCCAGCCGAGTCCCCACTGATTACCGGCCTGCGTCACATGATGGCTAACCGAATAATCACCATGAAGGATCCCTATCCAGGGGGAGAGTAGATAATTAGCCCCAATCCCACCGTTTTGGAGAGACTGTCCCTGTTCAGTGTGACCTTCCAGGGTCAAATTATTCGTTAATCCGTAACGACCATTACCGGAGACCATTAATGAATGGTCATAGCTGAAGGAACGGTAGGAGTAATCCTCGCGTATCCATCCAGTATTCAGGCTCCAAGCGCTAAGGCCTGGAGTCAGCAATAAACTGGACCCGTAAAGGTTAAGGTTTACGACCCGTTGCTGGCCATTAATGTCGGTGATCACCACCTGTGCCGCGCTATTACCCGTCAATACCGGTGCAGTATTTAGGGTAAATTGCCCCGGCTGAACCTGACGACTGCTCTGCCTAACCCCCTGCACGTAAAGATCGACCGTCGACGGCAGCGCTACCGTGTCTGAGAGAATATCCTGAGTGGAGGTATTAAAGTCAGGCTGTTGCGAGTAATTATGGGCAATACTTAGCCCCCCCATCCGCACACTGTTGGTCCAGGACTGTGTTCCGGTATAGCTGTCTCCCAAAGTCAGGGTGAGCAATTTATCCGGATTATCGTAGGTCCAGGCTGTCATTAGGCGCTGGGTATCGCTGCGTGTCCCCGTGGAGAGGTGGTTGACCCGAGTGTTAAACGAACTGCTCAGATTGCCCAACCCGATTCCAAATGTCCGTAACTGGGTATAGGCGCTAAGGTTTTGTCCGTAACGCTGATCGCTGCCATACAAACTGTAGTTAAGCGCCAACCCAGTGACTTGCGGTGAAAGCTGACTCTCGGTAATAAGCCCTTGCCCGTGGGTATTGAGTCGTTGCGAGCCACCTAACCAGTTGGTCTGTGCCTGAATATCCAATTGCTGTTGCAGATCATCATAGTGAAGGGTCAGACCCGACTGTGACACCAGCACAATGGCATTATTCACTGTTTTAAGCGTGTTTTGCTTTAGTCGCAGCAGCTTAAAATCCGTTGCAGAGATCAGAAACTGATTGCCCTGCTTAATGATCCGGAATAAACCGGCTATCGGTGTGTTGTTGACCGTGATGGCTAAATAAAGCGTTTCATCATTACTGGCAGCGTAACCAGATAAAGGCAGTGACGAGACTGCCCCTAACAGCACGATATTAATTGAGGATAAGCGGAACGCTTTGGGTAACTGCATCATCATTTACATTAAACGTCAGTGTTGAGCCTGCATAGTGACCTTTTGGTAACGGCCATGAACGACTGCTATTGGCTAATACATATCCCAACAAGCCATTAAATAAAGGATGTTTGTGATCATCGGCAACCAACACTACATTACTCAGTTTTAAATGCTGAGAACTGTTGTTTTCAATCCACAAACGCGCCGGAGATGAGGTGGTATCAAGATGAAATTTCATCAGCGACAAGTTGAGCGGTATGGCCGGCGTATTCACAAATACCGGCAAGTTATAACGCAGTAAGAATCGTACGGCTCGTTTCTCATCATCCTGTGTACCGGGAAGTTCATCGACCACCAGTTTGTAAGCCTGCTCACCCTGCTGCGCTGGGGGGACTGGCAATATCACCCTGATCAACTGTTGCTGCCCCGCGGGGATAGAGGTGATCGGCGGACTGAGCAGCAAAGCATGTGTCTCGGTTAACACATCAGTCTGCCCTTGTTGGGTCCACTGATAAGCCCGTAACTGGGCCCCTATTGGAGCTGTACCGGTATTTTTTACATATACCGCTTTCGCATTTTCACCGGCGCTAAAAGTAATATTCACCGGATAAACTTGAAGGCTGGCCGCCAATGCTGTACAGGCACTACATAACCCAAAAATAACAGTCGTCAGTGTCGTCACGATTCTTTTCATAAGCGGACCAGTATCTCCAAATTAGTAGTTTACGGTTAAGGTTACCGTATCAGAGTAATCCCCTGCTGGGGCATTCTGCAGCGCGCTAGCGGTAACATCACCATAAAGGGTGACTGTTTGTGCAGACCCCGTACCGGTGCTGGCCACATCGGTGGAAGCCGTTGTCAGATCTTGGCGAGTGGTATCACCATCCATCGTTGCAGCCAATGTATAGGCGATAGAGCTGCTGGTACTTTTCCCTGTGCTGCCCACCGCAGTGCTACCCATCATGTTATAGCTGTTTGCACTGCTGGCTGTGAGGTAATAGCCAGTATCTTTAGTGCAAGTCACCGTAGCAGTGGTATTGGCTTCCTGTGCACCGGCATTGCTGTAAGCATTGGCAAATTTCAGCGGATTAGTACTAAGCGTACAGGCCTTTAGTACCGTAAGCGTAACCTGCATATCTTTAGAAACAGTGTCTTCAGCATTTGCTACGCCGCAAGAAATAATTGCTGAAGATAAAGAAAGCAGCAGAACTGTTTTTTTAAACATAAAAGTCTCTTCAAAATTTTTAATGAAATTTGTTGTTGTTTTTGAATTTATCTATGACCACTAGGCATCACCCGCCAGATAAATATTAGCGGACTTTATAGGTCATCGGTGGGGCAGCATTATACTCGACGGCACTAAAAAACCAAGAGCAACCAAATTAATATATTGACTATCCTTGAATAATAGGTCACTTTCACCTATTGACAGCCCATTTCACAGAATAAATAACTGCATTTCAGCAAATGTAACCGATTAACTTTAAATATGATTACCTCAAAAGATATTTTATTCTTTTAAAAATAATGAATCATTAATAGTTACAAACTATCTAAGGCAAAAACAGCCAGCTATAATCACTTATAAGTGACAACAAAAAGGAATTTAAATCTATTTTTTATCGAATTACATATATATTACTGGTTACTATCATCATATCAGTACTTTCCACCATCGCCACCCTGTTCTAAATAAATAAAATACAGTTTTTAATGTGGGCGATACTCATTAAAATAATTTTTTATACTTACAATCTGCTAATTTAACAACATTTACTCTTGAGAATAATAAACCGCCTAAAAATGGAAACTCAAATACCCTTGGCTTGTTATTAGCCAGCTATGAATTCACAGTCTATATATTATTCCCTCCTTTAAAAGATGCTCTATGTAAATTACCCAGCGACTTTTATCTTTTTAATTTCCATTAATGATTTCAGGTTAACTCAGTGAGAACGTTACACCTGCCCAACTCATTCATTACGTTCCAGATCGTTGGATACCTATATATTTTTCTATAAGCCAAGAAAATGAGCTTAATTATTTAATAAAATGAATAGCAAACGTTTGCAATGAATTTTAATAATCTAAAAATAAATAATTATCCATAAAGACCTATTAGGGTTTCACGGGAAGACCTTAGGCTGCTGGAGATGACAAACTTTTCCTAACAACGGCTTAAGAGTCGCTTATCGTGAGCCTATTAAAGAAAACGGTATGCTTTCATATTCCAGCCATGGTTGTCTTACTCTGGGGGCTGGCTGTTCTGTCTCGAAACCTTACAATCCATCCAGGGTTTACCTCCCTCAACCAAGAACAGAACCCGCGACGTTGCCAGGCTGCATTCGCAGTTTAGGTGGCAGCTGCTCGGTAAGAAACCTTGAGGTGAATAAGTTGGTTAGGATAAACAAAGTCTGATGGTCTAAAAAGGCAAACTGCGATTCGGGTTAACCGTCTTCGATCCCCCTCTCAACTCCCTCAACAGTTAGGCTACATCTACCGTTATCACTAGCGATCGAGCAGCTTCTTACAGACAAAAAAAAACCTGCCTAGTCGGCAGGTTTTTAATCTTTTGAGCATTGATTAGCCAATTGACTCAAGGTTATCCATATACGGCTTCAACACTTCAGGGACCAAAATGCGGCCATCTGCCTGCTGATAGTTCTCCAGTACCGCCACCAAGGTGCGCCCTACCGCCAGCCCAGAGCCATTCAACGTGTGAACCAGCTGAGTCTTTTTCTCTCCTTTGGCACGGCAACGTGCCTGCATACGCCGTGCTTGGAAGTCCAGCATGTTTGAGCAGGAAGAGATCTCACGGTAGGTATTTTGTGCCGGTAACCAGACTTCTAAGTCATAGGTTTTGCTGGCACCGAAGCCCATATCACCACTGCATAGCAGCATTTTACGATAAGGCAGATTCAGGAGCTGCAGCACTTTCTCAGCATGACCGGTCAGTTCGTCAAGTGCAGCCATTGAGGTTTCTGGTGCGACGATCTGTACCATTTCGACTTTATCGAACTGGTGCATACGGATCAGACCGCGGGTATCACGACCATATGAACCGGCTTCAGCACGGAAACACGGAGTATGAGCCGTCATTTTTAACGGTAGCGTTTCTTCTTCGAGGATCTCATCGCGTACCAAGTTAGTCAGTGGCACCTCAGCCGTTGGGATCAAGGCATACTGGCTACTGTCAGCTTCTTCTTCTAGCGGGCGAGTATGGAACAGATCATTACCAAATTTAGGTAACTGCCCAGTACCGTACAAGGAATCCTGATTGACCAGATAAGGAACATACACTTCGGTGTAATTGTGCTCACGGGTGTGCAAGTCCAGCATAAACTGGGTTAAAGCACGATGCATACGGGCAATCTGGCCACGCATCACCACAAAACGAGAACCCGTCAGTTTAACCGCAGAAGCAAAGTCCATCCCCCCGGCCATTTCGCCAAGGTCAACGTGGTCACGCACCTCGAAATCAAACGATTTCGGCTCGCCCCAGCGGCTGACTTCCAAGTTTTCACTGTCGTCTTTACCCATTGGAACGTCATCCGCCGGCAGGTTTGGTAGAGTCAGTGCCAAATTACGGATTTCAGTCTGTAAGGCATCCAACTCACCCTTAGCCGCTTCCAGACGCTCGCCGAGTTCATTCACTTCCTTACGCAATGGCTCGATATCTTCCCCACGCGCTTTGGCCTGACCAATGGATTTGGAACGTGAATTACGTTCAGCCTGAAGGTTTTCAGTTTCTACCTGTAAAACTTTCCGGCGTTCTTCCAGAGAACGTAATGTTTCAACATCCAGAGTAAATCCTCGGCGTGCCAGTTTTTCTGCAACTGCGTCTGGCTCATTACGCAGCAGATTGGGATCGAGCATGCTTATCCTGTGTATGAGTTATTGAGA
>Ga0157364_1003271_pt1 | contig 15661 bp, 8 predicted proteins | sample AttsexASBM2_FD_111476 | JGI IMG/M metagenome (GOLD analysis project Ga0157364, IMG submission 111476) | Fungus gardens microbial communities from leaf cutter ant in Ribeirão Preto, State of São Paulo, Brazil - Atta sexdens ASBM2 | ecosystem: Host-associated > Fungi > Mycelium > Unclassified ...
ACATTACGTCTTTAAAATCCATTTAACTTATGTTAATTACAAAGTACTAATTAATTTCAAATGACATAACTTGTAATAAAAGGAATAAATATTATATAAATACATTTTTTATAAGAATAATCCAAATTTAATATAAAGAAAATTGAATTGTTCGACATTTTTGACAAAATAATTTTATAATTAAATAAGTCTAATAAATACAATGGACGATCGTAGCGTAGAATGTAGCGTAGCTGCTTGCTATGCCGAAAATGCAGAATTCAAATTCATTCAGAACATAAAAATTTGATTTGATTGAAACTTCTCGGAAGGCAATGCCAAACCGCTGAGAATATATTTGCCACCGTCGTTCAGAGCCGGCGTTAAAAACTGTAGGTTCTATATATCAATAGATATTTGCATCGGTTCCCCAGGTTGAGGATTAAACATTAGGCTAACAATGTAATTCTGGAAAACTCATTTCCAAAACTGTTTCAAAACCTCATCTCTAGAGAGGCCTGAGTTCGATTTGGATCATAGTGTCATTGAATGGAATGGAATAAATCCAATCAGCTTCATAGAGTTAAATGATTACATATCGGCAGATTCTACATAGTTTTTTTAACAAACAGCCTGTCATTATATTCTTTTAGTAGATTCTGTTATATTTCTGCTGGTATTTTATTGAAAAAATTTATAGGATATATTGTGTTATCCGGAAAGTTCGTGCCGACTAACCTATATAATTTAATAAATGTATAACTAAAATTTAAATCTTCTTTCAATTTTCCTTCATCGGCACGAACTTTCCGGACAACCCAATACTTTCAAAATCTGCTCTCGACAGATTTGGCTGCAGCAGTTTACACCTTCTCCTATATTTTTTTTCATAATATCTTTGTATAACTCATTTTATGCCTGATTAGATCCTCGATCAGAAGAAATTTCATAGTATCATCAAAATTAAGACGATAGGATCGACCTACATGGCCGCTTCGGGAATATCCGAGGTGCAATCGGTGCAGTCGGAGGATGCTCCTCGATGGAGCCACCTCGTCACTCTTGTGGAGTTCGCTCTGGAACTTAAGAAAGCCCTGTCAAGCATCAACGAGCAGAGTTTTAATCACTTCGTTTTGAAAATGGGCATTAATCATGGACCGGTGACTGCTGGCGTCATCGGGGCGCGGAAACCTCACTATGATATTTGGGGCAACACCGTCAATGTCGCGTCGAGGATGGAGAGCACGGGGAAAGTCGCCTGCATTCAGGTATCGATTAATTAGAAAGATGTATTAACAATGGCTTCTAAATATTTTAATGCATTTCTCTCATTGAGAGAAAAATGTACTAAATTTTAATGAATATTTATTTAAATATAGCCAATTGAACATTTATTAAATATAAACATATATATGTATTTCATTTATTTGGTACAAGAATCATTAATTTGATTTAACTGTTATTATTTTTTATTTAGCAAATATTTGTTTTTTGCAAATAAATGATATATTAGTACTATTTAAATAATTATTTATTAAAATTTATTAAGTCTCAGTCTCCTTTATAGTTGCTACCACTGTATATTTTTTTATTAAATTTAGATAGTCGTATTAAGTACAAATAAATTTAGATAAAAAAACTTATCTTAAGTTTAAAAAATAATAATTTGCAGGTTACCGACGAGACACGAAAGATATTGGAGCCGTTCGGTTTCGGCTTTGAGCAACGAGGTCTTGTCTTCGTTAAGGGCAAGGGTCAGCTCTTAACGCATTATCTTGTCTCCAAAGATGGCGTTTTTCTCGATCTTGATAGCGATCTCCCTGTTGAACCTACCCACCCGATAATCTATCAGTAATTTCGAAGGCTCTAACTCGAACGAGAAATAATCTTTCACCGGAGATATAAATCCAGTTGTTCAAAAAGAACACGTTACGATTTTTCTCGGTAGATATCGGGCTGGACGTTCAGAGGGAACTGAACGTCCAACTTGATAACTTCTGGGAGCTGATGAATCACGATCATAAATTAGACGACGTCTTTATACACCGAACGGATTTTTTCTCAAGGACGTTCGACAAATTAAATGTGTATTGTTGTAGAGAACTCTCTAAATGTTAGGATCCTCTGTCTCAAGAGAGAGAGAGAGAGAGAGAGAGAGAGAGAGAGAGAGAGAGAGAGATGGCACGCGCACGGAAGAAGGACGAGAAGGAATTGAAGAGGAGCGGAATCGTTCGCGATTGTCCGCAAGTCGTCATATCATTCGTTATTGATTATCGCGATGGGAGAAGTTTGCACACAGCTGCCGTCGACTATTTATTGTCACACGTTCGCAAGCGCACACGCACGCACGAGGGCGTGCGCACGTGTTTTACGAACGGTGAGGGTGCATTGAACTCGTACAGGGTATATTCGAAATAAAAAAACAAGTAATAGATTTAGAAAACACGCAGGTTTGAAAACGCAAATGAAATGATATTTTGATGTCGCCGTGTAAATAGCAATAGATCCGTATAGGGAGAAGAACAGATGTAATATCGTTAACAAAGGTGTAATATAATGATACAGATGGAACGCCGCGGCCGTTTCGAAAGAATCTGAATAACTACTAACGTAGTGGTAATTCACTTCGTGTGTGATAAGTATTAATAGCGAATTTGGTCACTTGCATTACATTAGATTCGTGTATACTATTGTAAAAGCTACTGTACATAAATATCTTGTATTTATGTTATGCAAGAAACATTTTGTATTAAAACCGGTTCGTCAAGTCTTTGTTAAGATGTTATGTTAAATTTTTGACATACATCAAGTGTTAACATAATGTGATTATTAAATATTTTATGTTAAAATATTCAACAGTTCTCGGTGTCAAAATGACACAATTTATGAATAAATGAATAAATAACAAAAATATATTTTAAATTCTAAGATAAATGAATAAAATATGTATTAATTTAAAATATCAAATGTTAACTTTTACAGAAAAAATACACTTCCATGGTTTGCTTACAAATTACAATTAATGTTACATTTTGTATAAATTTTTTTATATAATGTTTGTATTACTGTCTAACATATTTATCTTGTGTTAAATTAACACAAATTTTCTGACATAAAATTAGTAAAATTAAATATAAAAACATAAATATTTTAAATGATTAATCCAATAATATATGTTTATATTCCATAATAATATTGACATTCTGTTATTTAACAGAATATATTATTTTATTTTATTATCAAACTTGATTATATTTTACTATCCATTTTACATAAAGCAGCTTTTGTTTGCAATGTTTACTAATATAATGTAATACAAGCGATCGAATTCTTCATTATTCTAGAGCTAAATTTCTTTCTCCAAATGTGCATTGATCAGACGCGAGAAACAATTTCTGAACTCTGTGTCGTGAATTCGGTATCCCATTGGTAACAGAACTTTTCTTGGTACGAGCAATAATCAAATAATTATTACTCATAGCTCGAGATAGTTCACTTTTCGTGTCTGATCTACACGTAACTCGAAATAAAATTTTCGAGCTACGATTTCGTCGCCGACATACAAGGAGATGAAGAGAATCTTCAGAAAGCGGACGAGAAAGATGTTGGCAGAGGCACGAAGTTATCTCGCGTTACCATTTCCGATTATCAGTGACGTTTCGACATATAATTTTATCATTTATTCTATTGTAAATCAACGATCTAAACGCGAGCAACGCGTCTTTTTAGAAATATTAAAGAATTGTATTCTCTCCCCGGACACACGTCATCTGTAGAGAACACACGAGATATACATACATCGGAGACAGTATAGATATCTATTATATTATGTCTATATAACGGCGGTATTTGACAAAATGAAAATATAAAAGCACTAGGAACTATAAATGTGCGCGGTATAAAAACGCAAGAAAAAAAAAAACGAACATCGTTGATACGGTAGCAATTTATTTTTCTACAGTCGCCGAGAGTTTATCACAGACCAAGATACCGTGCGTAACGCACACACGAAGAAATTTTCTACTGACTCTTTCGTTACGTATGACGACATAATTTTCAGCACAAAAGAGAAAATGTCTCTCCTCGCGCGTAAGAGTAATTTGTACTCCATTCGCTCTTCGATGAGATTCACATGACAATTCGAGTAAGCGATATAATTCGCGGTTGCGTTGAATGTAACGAGAGAGTTGCAGGAGAAAGAGCATCGAGAGAGAATGAGAGAGTGGGTATGAAAGCGAAGATTGAATGGGACTGCAAAAACAAGTAGGTATCGGCCTAAATGCAAGAGAAGTTAAGCAAAACGTCAAAAAAATAGTTCTCTCCATTTGGAGAGAGAAAAGAGAGAAGTAATGTACTTCCAGAATCGTTCCACGAATCGCGTACTTCCATTTCCGGCCAACTTCTCACCCGCACAATCATGCATATTACGCGACAAACATCCCCCAACAGCTCAGAATGTTGCAACGTAATATTGCTGCATTCTGTGTTGTTGGAGACGCGATATAAACGTGTACACGCGGAGACACATCGATTGACACGTTATTGTACACGCGCGTACGTAGATCGAAGAGATATCTTGTAAGATAGCAATAAATGGACTCTTTCGCGTACGTATACTATATTTCCATGGGTTGATAGGCAAGGAATGTGGATGGATCGACGTGTAACGTAAATCTATAAAAAGATTAATTAAGAGAAATTAATAGAAACTCATTTTGTAACTTTTTAATTATTAATCCTTGAGATTTTATCCTCAAGGAGGACTTTATAAAAATATCTTTTATTTTCCTTTATTTCTTTGTTAGAAAGAATGTTGTTGTTTCATGAAAAATGAAAGCTTTTAAGAAGAATTCAAAAGCTTTTAATCTCTGATATCTAAAATTCTAAAGATTCTTGCAGATTGAATTTCTATTAATTTCTTTTGATCTATTTATTTTTTTTGCGGATGATGTAGGACTCGCAAACATATTCCGCGTGTAATCATGTAATAGTCATGTAAGGAATATATCACTGTTGATATGTTAGCACTTTAAATGTGACGGAGTAAGTTCGAACAAAACGAGAAGAAAAACTTGTAAAACTTTCAACTTTCTGGCGCGGCACACGCAGCTGCACGCGAAAATCCGAGGGTGACATGTAAAACTACGCGAGAAACCCCATTCCTGCGTCAGTGAGATAATAAATGGCGTCTTTGCCTACGAGAAAATATGGTATTATCTTCTTTTTCCAAACAGATGTTTGCATCATCTTCAAAATTTATTCATCAAGAAAGATCCGAAAGATCATTATTTATTTTTTATTTTTATTATTCGCTTACGGAATCTAAGAACTCTTGGTTGATGACTCTTAAAACTTATGTCTGTCTTCGAGATGTCTAGACATTTATCTTAATGTTAAAGAGGCCAAAACGTGACTAACAAGATCTTGATAATGAAATTAAAGATAGCGCAAAAAAATTAAATTAATTATGTAATTTATAATTTTTCTATTTTTTTAATGTGAATTTCTACTCTCTATGCGAAACTCTATGCGAACGTTTGTTCCACATTAAAAATCTGCATACTTTACATTTCTGATTTAATCTTCCTCTCAATCATTCCTTAATTACGATATTTATCTAAGATACACAAAAAAGATACAATTCATGAAATTAAGATATTCCAATTTTCCACGTTCAAAATTTTATTTAATCGGGTACCAACTTCAGCGACTCTTATTTGCCCTTAGTATCTTTAATTATTATTATTCTCACATGTTAAGATCTTATTATTATTATTTTTTTTATTTCAAGAAATAAAGTAACAATCGCAAATTTTTTTTCCATTTATTATATATAAAATATATGAACAAGTCTGAAATTTTTTAGTATCTTAGAGCAGAATTTTGTCTTTCAATTCAACTCTTTCGCAATTGATTCGAAATCAAATGTATCTATTAAATATCTAGGATTAAATCAATTAAAAACGACAGGAGTAACAAATGTTAGTATTAAAAATGATGTTATCTTTGTAAATAAATTTCGAATTAGAACTTTGTGAGTTTTATGCAAGAGAATAACATGAAATTAATGAAAGAACACAGTTTGATTGCCTATGGATCTGAAGCTTAAAAATTCCTGTAATTTCCATTTACTTGTAATTATAAAATTATTAATGTTACGCCAAGTTTGAAAAAAAATTGCAAGAACAAAGGTAAAATTAAAGTAGTAGCTGTCAGCTGGTAATTTTGTAGCCCATTTATTTTCTCCTCTTTCATTTCGCTGGAAGAAAGGAAGTAATTTACCGCGAAATGGGACGATCGAAAGGAAATAGTTACAACGTTTACAAGCAGTATATATTTAGCGTAGACGGCTAGAATCAGGAAACGTTTTGGTATGATCATGAATACATATTGGCACGATTAAATTCAACGTGCAACAATTTTATATCGAATCGACCCATTCTCGCGGTTCATATATCGGCCGATGTTGGGACAAGAGATGCGAGAGGATCTCTGAACAGAACAGTAAGTATTACAATACGGAAACATATATACCGCCATTCAAAAATCTGCGAATGTCATTCTACGCAAAATTCTATTCGAACGTTTGTTCCACATTCAAAACCTGCACACTTTACATTTCTGATTTAATCCTCCTTTCAATCATTCCTTTCTAGACACACAAAAAAGATAAACTTCATGAAATTAAAATATTTCAATTTTCCACGTTTAATTTTATTATCGTTGCACGAAGTCGATGATATCGTTATAATGGAAAAAAAACTATAATTTAGGTCAGTTTTTTTCCAGATGTGCTTTTCACATTCTCGCTTCTCTTTTTCTATATTTTTTTCCCTCATGATAAACATGGCCTACGCTTTCCCATATATGCCAAATATGCAGCTGAAAAAAACGGTCTATTTACCTGGTCTTCAAATATAAGCATTTGAAAACGTTTTAGAATTCTCATATCGTATCGCAAAACTCGAGACACAAATTTTAAAAAATAGAAAAAAATTTTATGATGAATATAAATTTCTGGTCTAAACAAGAGAAACATGTTATTTTCTGGAAAAAAAATAGTTCTATTTATCTCCTCTTTAAATAGTATTCGAAAATATGCTGTTTTAAAATTCTCACATAATGTGAAACTTTGAAACGCAGATTAAAAAAATAAAAATTGAAATTTCACAGTTTATATACATTCTAGTATAAAAGAAACGAAAATTTTGTTTGAAAAAAAATTTACATTTTTTTCAAATGGAATTTAAAAACGCTGTTTAAAAAAATGTTTTTTCATATTGTGTTGCAAAACTATGAGTTATTGAAGATTAAAAAATAAAATAAATCAAAATTTCACAATCGATATAAATTCTAGTACAAGAGAAATGGCTATATTTATCTTCTCTTCAAATAGCATTTGAAACATGTGTTTTAGAATTCTCATCTTGTGTCGAAAACTTTAAGTATCACAGATTTAAAAAATAGACATAAAATTTTAAAATAAATTCTAATACAAAAGAAACGCGCGGAAATTTTTTAATAAAAAAAAGGAAAGCAACTTATTTATCTTCTCTTCACATAGCGTTTAAAAATGTGCTGTTTTAGAATTCTTATATCCTGTTGCAAAATTTTGAGACACATAGCAGATTAAAAGAATTGAAATCAAATTTTCACAGTCGATATAAATTCTGGTGCAAGAGAAACACGATTTTTTTATTAGTAGTTTCAAAACAGCATAATCTTTGTAGAATTGTAAAATAAAACGTGATGTAAAGACTCTCACTAATTTTGGTTTTGTTTAATGAGCACGAAAAACATTATCGCGAGATTCGTTTTGAGTATGTCATCGCGTATACAAGGAAAGAATAAAGAATTTTTTTTCCTTACACATATCGTAGTGCAACATGTAGCGTTACATATATATGTATATAACGTACAATGCGATAGTTAAAAAAAGTAGAGAGTGGTAGTTCCGCTATATATCGTGACGCGTCTTGGATTATTTTTAGAAATTTCGTTGCTTCGTACAGAGCACAACATCAAAGTAAAGAAGATACGCCTCTGTAACGATCATAAATATATACAATATATATAATGTGTATATACGTATTTATATATTTATTATATTTTATTATATATAAAACAAACGACTCTCTCTAGGCTGTACGAAACAAGCTCAAGGATGTCTGTTTGAGCTTTCGCATGCTGGAAACGGAATCGAAATCGACTTTAAAATCTAGCAAAAATAAATTGTACCCTTTAGAATATTCTTTAATGAGAAGGTATATAACAAGTGAGTTGAGTTTATTTTTACTTACTGACGTAACGATCAATATGAGATTTTATAAAAATACACGATAGCTTTAACGTTGATCGACTGGCATGAAAACTATTCAATGTCGCATCAGATTTCGATTCGATTTCAAGCCTCGACCGTGTTTCAGACGAAGCATAGACGATAAGCTGCCTTCGAATTAATTTTGTATCGTCGGAAGCTGCTTAGTTTATCGCGGTGTGCTCGTCATTTCCGGCCGGAAGTCAAAGTACCACCGAGTCGCATTTTAACATTATAATTTAATTTGCCGGGAACGAGCGCTTCCCGGCCGATTGTCACGGATAGAAGTTTTGTGTAAAGCACTTGGACAGTTGTTAGAGGTTTCCAAAAAATTCGTGAAATTATGCCTCCGCATGCGGCGTCCGTGTTAGATGGCAATTTTTCGCGCGGACAAGGCACTGCAAAGCAACGTAGATATTAGCTAGGAAATTTTGGTATATTAATAAGATAACAATTAATTAAACGATTAAAAAATTCTCGTGGTCAAAAGGTTATTCCATGTTCTAAACAAATTATGTTCGCGCATCTCAATCGAAACTTTTCTTTCAGATTAATATAATGTACTTATGCAGATTGGATCTGTCTAGAACGTTCGACGTATAAAAAAAAAACGTGCTAAGAATTATCTAAGGAAGATTCTGTTTCAAAAATTCGAAGATATAATCCGTAAATACGGCTATCGTTTCACTTGCGATCATTTCTTGACTTTCACTTTGAAACCCAAGAATCTGTATTTAAATTGCGATTAAGTCTCTAGAGCTGATCTGATTTGGCTCTAGAGCCAAAATCTGTACAATTATTGAGATTTCTAAGAGAATTAATTTATTTATTTTGTTAGCTGTTGTAAAGTTGTCTGCAATTATATTTTTATTTTCTCCATCTGCAATCTGGATTTTCTTTGTTCAACTCAAGTTTTTTTTACTGTTCTATATAGACTTTTAAAAAATATGGAAAAATTTAGAATTACTTACTTAAATTATTAATTATTTAAAAAAATTTTAAATTACTTAAATTAGAATTACTTTAGAATTACTTTTTAACATCTCCATTACATCACCAAATAATTTTTTAACTTAAATATTAAAATGTTTATTTAATAACATTGAAATTTAAGCAAAAATAAGGATAAAATTTGACAATAAAATTTTTTTGTATTAAAAAATGCCCAGATTGCAGATGGAGAAAAGGCACTAAAAATTCATTTTTCAATCAACCAAAATAACATAACTCATATAAAAAGAAATGAATGTTAAATATATTTTAATAAAAATAATTCAAATTCGTAGATGCATAAAGAAAATTGAATTGTTTGACATTTTTGACAAAGAGATTTATAATTGAATAACTTCAATAAACTTACCGCCAACTTTGGAGGATTAAAATCACGATTGAAGTTTTGAGCGTTCGCTCGATTGCATAAAGCGCGCTCCATTTGAAACGTTATCACGCGGAATAGACAGTTCAACGAATGACTCGACCCACAATTGTCCTCTCCTCGTCGTACAACTGCAATCCGACTTATATTGACCGAGACTCATCCCAGTTATTGCCTATCAATCGAGTAAATCTCGGTGAAGAACATTTTAATGAATTTCCCGCGGCTCTTGAAGTACCGTGGAAAACGACGCGAAAATATTTTCTTCGATAATACCAGCTCAGAGCATAAGTTTGTATTCGTTATTTTGAATCGAGTACACTCGTCGGTACGTAAAACTTTCTTTGTTGATTCCTACATACAACTATTTTTCAAGAAATAAACCGGCTAAATATTCTTGTAAGAAATATGCATTCTGTAATTCTTCTTAGATTTCCTCATTTTACATGTTTTTCATATCTCGAAACTTTTTCGATCGACATCATATTATTTATGCATATTCACAATATGTATATTATATGTATATATGTATACAATTGGATTCATATATTTCTTGTCAGTTTGACGGATTGTCAAATCGATAATGTTATAATATGCCTTTCATTACTAATCTCGCATTTCTTCTTATGACAACGTCATCTTCGCTGAAACTTTACGTTAAGTACGTAAATACACATATGATTACACGACAAAGAGTACGATCAACTTGATATTACAAATGCTTTGAAGAATTCTTTGATTAGTCAAATAATAAAATTCTCTCTTCTGATTGATCAATCAAACGTTTCGAAGGATTTATAATGAGACCGCACCCAAGACAATAAGATATCGTATAAAATCTTATTACAACCTGACCGATTACTCTAAATTGAGTCATATATCGCAGTTGTCCCATTCATTTCCCATTCACACATCAATCTCGGCAACGAAGGACCAACGAATGCTTAGTTGAAACGTTATCTTAGACATAGACTATATCACACAATATCCTATGTCTCTTTCGTCGCTTGTCGATTCTTCTTGCACAGGACGAGTTGAGATTTAGACCCTTTCTCAGGCCTCATCAGACATCGCTGAAGAAGTCGCCGGCACCCAGACGATTGCCATCCTGCATCGATTCAGGATATCGACCAGGTGCCAGCAGCCAGCCTCACGTCTTAGCGAACTTGTAGACCACACCGAAAACCAGCACGCTCACCAGCATCAGTACCATCGCGGTCACTACTTTGGCGAAGGCGTTCAGTCCGCTTTCCGTTGGCTGCTGAGACCTCCCGCTCGGTACGCTCTGCTTGGCGGCAAGTCCGCGAGCTAGAGCAGGAAAGGCCAGACTCTGGGTGAAGGTCAACTTGTGGAGGGATTCCGACAGGGAGTACGGGCCCACGGAACCGCGGGCTGCGGCTCTCAGTAAAGCATATTCCAAATCCAGAGCATCGAACATGCTGTATCTGCTGATGAAAAAAAAATCACGGAGATCTTTTAATTATTTTACACGCCACGCGCTAATTATCATTTGTTCTAATTATTTTAGCTAATTATTGTATATTATTATTGTATATTTGTTAATAAAACTTATTTAGTTAATAATTATTATATACTATTTGTCTATATTATATTATTTGAAATAATATATCTATTCTTGATGCATCATCTTTAAAAGTTCAATAAAAGTATATAGCATGCTTGAAAAAGTAATAAATTAAGAATAGTGTGAGAGAGTATAGCATGCAAATTAATGATTAATAAAGTATTGCAACAAAACGTTAATAATAAAGTGTTTTTTTTTTTAATTATTAGAGCAAAAATCTGTAACGCTTCAAAATTTAAGCAGTAATTTAAACTGTATCTTCGTTAAAAGTGAACAAATTAAAAAAAAATTAAAAAATTGGATTTTAAAGTATAAAATCTCTATTTTCGGAAGAATATTATGTCATTTGAATTTCTGTGAGTTTGATCATTTTTACAGAAAACTACGAGTTGGATAAAATGGGAAATTTTCTTGTCGCTTTGTAAAGTGGTCACATGCTCAAAAAAACTTAAGAAGTTTTTAACTTTCTAGGAAAAAGTAAAATGGAATCTCTGTCTTAAATTACCAGAATTAAAAGTTGTATTGTATCAGCTTGGTCGGAAGCGGTGAGATGGAAGTGTATATAGACATTGTTTGTGTATATAGACATTGTTGTTGAAATATCAATCATGTCAGGAGCATGATACCAGTATAATTAACTTTCAGAGGGCAGATGAATCAATTTTTTAAATCTTAGCTTTCCTTTAAATAAGATTTATTATAGTTCCTAGTCTCAAAATATGACACTATCTCCAGAACACTATATACAATAGTTTCTCGTCTTTCTCGTGTTTCTGCTACGTAATATCAATATTTAAAAACGAACAAGTTTTCTAAAGATTTGTTATAAAAGATTTTGGATTCACTAAATTCAAATTTGTGATAGGTATATATATATTAGAAATTCACAAAATTTAAAATGTTAGATTTAATAGAGATTTAACAGTAGAGAAAAATAAACTTTTGTGAACTAATTAACAATATTTTTAACATTAAAAAATACTAATCAAAAAGTATAATGCTTGAAAATCGAATAAGAAGAAAGGCACATTACAATATACAAGCAATCAAGAAATAAGATTTATTATGCGTAAGTTTTTATTTGTGAATATATTATATGTAGTAATCATTGGTAATCATCTAACAGTTACTTTTAGTATTTGGAATTCCATCCGTAGAACAAGTACCGTAGAGCAAATATAAAAATTACAATATAAAAAAATAGAGCAATACTTATATAGTGCTGCTTTTCTGTAAAAGTTAAAAATGAAGGTTATTAATTAAAAAATAATCGCATGTAAAAACCAAATTGAAAAATCTGCAATTATAAAATATTATTAAATCATTTTATTTTAATTTTGATCTTTAATCGCGACTTAGATATATTTATTCTTATAATAATTAAGTATTATTGTAACTATAAGGTCTGACAATTGGTATTCGGGGACAATGTCTATATATTTTCATTTAGGCATTCTCTTATTCTGACCAAGATGAAACAATACAACTTTTACAGCTCCTGGCAATCTAAGAGCGACTCCATCTCAATGTTCCTAAGAGTACATAATCAAATTTTTTCTTTGCTGGGAATAGCTCGAAACGTACGAATCAACATTTTACGAATTATTAATGTGTAATGTAAATTCAAATACAATATACAATATTTTATCAATAATGTACACTATATTTATGTCACTGTATTTTTACAAGTCCTTATATTCTTCTTATTTTTAAAAATAAATGAATTATTCAACCTTCTTTTCTTACATCCTAAAAATCTTTATATTATTTTACATACACATTATTTATTTCTGTAATTGTTATATAATTAATATATTATCTGCTTTAATTATTTATTTCATTTAACTATAGATTAAATCAAACATAAATTATCAAATTTTTTGACAGACATTTTGGAATCTCTCTCACGATTTTAACCTTTAGACATGAATACGACTCCCATCATAAGTTCTTGCTTTGAAGTAAGAACTTATGATGGGAATTGTCTGCAAACAAAGATATAGTAAAATAAGATGAAAAGTGAGCCTCTGTCAAGACAATCCAATGTCTTGGCCTCGTAAAAGGTTCTGCGTGCTCGCTTGTGAGATTATAGAATATGAACAAAAAAAGAACAAAATTGGGTTGATTTCAAGATTGGGGGAGAAAAGCGATTTTCTTGAGGTCCTCATAGAAAGAACCACTCAGTGTTTGTGGCAAGAACCTGTACAAGTGGCGAATAATTCTACTAGTACTTACATATACGCGCGCGTGCTCACATACATATACAACCGTAACATCGTGACGTACCTTCCGTATATTTGCATTGTGTCAAGGTCGTTCCTTGACACGAGTCAAGATTGAGTCCGACGTCGAACGCGTATATCATACAATAGATTATGCCATTCGGAGACCTTGCTTGAAATGCGCATATACGCGACCGAGGATAAAGTCAAAAAATAGATACTCGCCGATACTTCACACCATACAAAAAGATGAGAAGAATATAATATTTTTTGCAATAATATTTATTAAACTTATAGTTACTACTCCGAGATCCGACAATATAGATTAGATAGAACTTTATTATACTAAGAGAAAATTATTAACTGACACAACATAGAGCATTCTGAAAAATGTTGCTATTATATAGCTAAAATGATCTGTACTATATTGTATTAATAATTACTTTACTGTGTATTAGTATTAATAATTACTTAGTACAATAATTGTGATTAAAATGTTTATAATTGTTACAGCTATAATATTAATAATTATATTTATAGTTCTAAAAAAATATAGAGTTAGCATAAAAATGATTATAAATTATAATATGAATATCTATACAAAAATTCGATGTTTTCTAATTAAAAATTATGATTAAATGATATGCATTTTTTCTTTCAGTGTGAGTACAACATTGGGGAAAGTTATGACCCTTTGTTTATCGTTTGTCTATCTTAAAAAAAGCTTAAAAAAAAATTGAAACGTTCGTATTAATAAAGATATTATATAAATTTATTACTCAGTTTTATTGAATAGATATACGCTAAATCTAACTGCATTTGCTCTCAAATGCCTATATCTCACATCTAAATATTGATACAGTTTTAATTATCTACGTTATTACGATAAACAAAGGATCATAACTTCCCTCAATGTTGTCTCGCACTGAAAGAAAAAATGCAATTGCTATATCATTTAATCATAATTTTTAATTAGAAGACATCGGATTTTTATATAGATATTCATATTATAATTTATAATCACTTTTATGCTAACTCTATATATATATTTTTTTAAAACTATAAATATAATTATTAATATTATAGCTGTAACAATTATAAACATTTTAATCAACAATTATTATACTTAGTAATTATAAATACTAACACATACACAGATCATTTTAACTATATAATAGCAACATTTTTCAACAGAATGCCTTATGTTGTGTCAGCATCCCACATTTAAATATTTTTGATTACGAGAGCTTTTGTCAAATTAAATATTTTTATATTTTTATAATCTATATCAATATGTGTTATATATTTATTATATTTTTTATTCATTTTATGGCCTTTATAGAAGAGCATTAAAGTAGCAATAAAATAAAATAAAATAAAAGAATAAAAATAAAGAACAAGATCTGTTCATTGACTAAAGATATCGGATAGAGTGCAGTCTAAACATATCAAGTCAATTACCTGCTGCTACGTCTCCTGTCTTGCGAGTGCATCGACACGATTGCCGAGCTTGGCATCGATCGCAAACTGCTGGTGGTCGAACTGGAAGGACTTGGCGGCGCGGGTCGATCCTCGTGGTCCTCGTCCAAAGATGTTTTGTCCGGCGATGACGGACTTTTCACTCCCACGTTATGATGATTGTGAAGATAATGCAGCTGCAGTCGCGCATGATCCGGATGTAGCAGGCTGGCACGACGCGATTGTTGTGGCGTCATCGCCGGACTGTTGCAGGTGGCACCGCATGGCGACGGCGATGCCTTTAACGCATTTCACAAAAATTAAGGTATTTTTTTCTTGTTATGACAAGGCAGGAATTAATTCGTGCAAAAAGTTTTTAACAAAAACATGTTCAATATTTGTCCTACACGAAAAGAATTTTGAATACTTCAAAACGTCCGTCCTCACAATGTTAAAGGATCAACTTTAAATTAATTCCTTGAATTAAATAACATTTTGTTACTTTTAACTTTCAAGTATGTTGTAATTCTTAAAAATATTATTTTCATTAAAAAAATGTGATTAAAAAAACAATACTGATTTAATCAACTCATTTTTTTAAATTGCTTAATTTTAAAGTAAACATTTATATTACATTTATTGTTAAATAATAAAGGCCTCTGCACTATTATACACCGAGAATTGTATATTAATTTTCCATATAATTAGTGTAAGGTTCTGTGAGT
>Ga0157364_1003272_pt1 | contig 15660 bp, 13 predicted proteins | sample AttsexASBM2_FD_111476 | JGI IMG/M metagenome (GOLD analysis project Ga0157364, IMG submission 111476) | Fungus gardens microbial communities from leaf cutter ant in Ribeirão Preto, State of São Paulo, Brazil - Atta sexdens ASBM2 | ecosystem: Host-associated > Fungi > Mycelium > Unclassified ...
GTGCTGGACGCCCTGAAAAGATTGAAACGGACGAATTGCAAGCACTGCTGGATATAAACTCTACGCAAACTGAAAAGGAGCTTGCAGAACAGCTTGGCGTTATGCAGCAAGCCATTTCCGTACAATTACATACGAATAAAGATTGAATTTTACAAAAAAAAGCTCAGAACTTTTTTGTACACCTAATACAATCCTCTGCATGTCACATCAAACTTCCGCGAGAAATTAAAATGAAGATAGCTGTGGTTAATGTGCAATTCCTAGGCAACGCGTGCTTCGCGTGGTCGGAGGTTGTCGCTCTACACCCTAAAAAAAATTTGGAGCGAGAGTCATCGTATTCACATTACACGACTGTAGTGAATCTTTAAGACATTGTGTTCCCAATCGCTGAATCAAATTAAAAAATTCGAAAATTTTAACAATATTCCGCATATCGCATCGAAAAGCAAAAAGAAAAAAGAGGATTTTTTCATTATGGTTCATTGATATGAAAAGGAACAATTATTGTACGTGCGGGATCCATAGAATGATAACGCAGGATAAAGAATCTGTCCCGCCTCGTGAGCTCACAAATGGACACAAGAATACTTTTGCGATCGGTATATATACCAGGTGTATAAGCTTAAATCTGCTGTTTGCTCATAGGTGGCATTAGTGAGCGTACAAAGCTACCCTGGGCACACAACACACTTTTTTTTATTCACATCTGTCAACATTAACCAGTGCACATCAGCAGCAATTTCATACAATAACATACATTTTTTCTTTCGTAATCATGTCTAGTTTTTTGTTAGAAAAAAAGCAGCATATGCGGGAAGCTTTGCTTTTCTGTTTCAATTTGAAGAAATCGGCTGCAGAATCGAATGCTTGTGGAGGCCTATGGCGACAATGCTTTATCGGAAATAACGTGAAACAGAGATTGGTTTCGCTGGTTCAATGACGACAATTTTGACTGAGTGACAAGAAGCGTGAAAATCGGCCCAGGAAAGGCTACTTTGAGGATCGTCAATTGCAGGCTCTTTTGGACGAGGACGATACCCAATCGCAAAAAATGCTTGCCGAGCAATTGGATGTTTCTCAAGCAGCCATTTCCATGGCTACATGCCATGGGGAAGGTTCAAAAGATCGGAAAATGGATGCCGCATGAACTGAACGATAAACAGATGGAGCGACGCCAAAACACATGCCAAATTCTGCTTGCCAGACAAAAAAGAAAGTCGTTCCTGCATCGAATTGAGACAGGTGATGAAAAGTGGATCTATTTTCAGAATCCTAAACACAAGAAATCTTGAGTTGATCCCAACCATCAACATCTTCTCAAGACCAAATCACTTCGAACGGAAGACGATGCTGTGCGTTTGGTGGGATCAGGAGGGTGTCATCTACTACGAGCTTAAAACCTGGTGAAACTGTTAATACTCACCGTTACTACCAACAACTGATCAAATTGCACCGTGCTCTACGTAAAAAAAGGCCGCATTATTTGAAAAGACATAACAAGCTGATTTTCCTCAACGACAACGCACCATCGCACACATCAACAATGGTCCAAAACTACTTGGAGACACTCAACTGGGAAGTGCTATCCCATCCCGCTTACTCACCAGACCTGGCACCTTCTGACTACCACCTGTTTTCGTCGATAGGCCACACGCTCGCTGAGCGGCACTTTGATTCTTACGAAGACTTCCGAAAATAGCTTGATGGTTTACCTCGAAAGATGAGGAATTTTTTTGGCGTGGTATACACAAATTGCTCGAAAGATGGAAAAAATGTATAGTTAGCGAGGACAAGTACTTTGAATAAATTTGTTTTTGCTTCCTAGGAAAAAAAATGTGTTTTTCTGACTAAAAACAGCGAATTTAAGCTTATACACCTGATATATATATATATATATATATATATATATATATATATTTAATTTAAAATTATAAATGTTTTTTTTGTAACCTCTTTGTGACAAAAAGAATTATACTTTTTTTCAGATGCCTGCACTATTTTTGGATCTAGCGCAAAGCTGGATATCCACATAGTAAACTGGAAAATTAAATGTGCGCCATCAGATTGTCGAGCGAGGATGACAAGTGATTGAGTTTCAGCAATTACTGCAGAAAGAAGCACATTCGTGATTTACACCGACCTAGAATGCACCGTGGAAAAGACGGAGAGAGAGAGACTCGAATACAACATATAGATATCAATATCACAATGTGTTTAGCATCAATACAACATATAGATACCAATATCACAACGTGTTTAGCATCGGGTATTACGCGCATTGTTCGTACGACAACTTGCTGTCGATATATCGTTTTCGTCGCGTGGTTTACCGAGGAATTCAGAAGTTTAGCGCATAATAAACACTATCCTATCTGCTAATGTTCCCATGGCAAATTTCATGCGATACGATTGGCAAAAGTTTAACAGTGCCATGCACTGCCACGTGTGCGAAAAATCGTTCGCGCCTGACGATACACGGGTATGCGATCATTGTCACTTGATCGGACGATTTTATTTTTATAACACACTATCCTTATGTATCCAAGAGTTGTATGAATTATCAAATCCTAACCATTTCACGTAAACCTTGTCTCTTTTTATACGCAACATCTTTTCAATTAGATATATGTTAGGATTAGCGACGCAATGCAACTCGTACTCGTAAAATCCTCCAGCAACAGGTTTCCCACGGTAATCTTCCAGTATATATACGTCACAGGATTAATTTAATACTGTACTTTGATGATTCTAAATACCTCTGTGATCCAATTTGGTGTGTAACCTTTCTCAAAGATCGTTTTGAATTTGTTCACACGTATCGAGTCACCCACTTTGAATCACGGGAGTGCGACGGCCTTTACGCTATACGTGTTTAAGAATTTGTCAGCGATGGAAGTTAGATCGGTGGGCCGTATACCGATAGTTCGATGCTTTTGCGCGTTGTATTCTGACACTAGACACGCGGTAGCAAGCATCGATCCATTTGTAATTTCCATTGTGCGTAAATTGTTCCCACATATCGTTTTTCAACGTATGATTTAATCATTCAATGATTGAGCTTTTATTATGAATACGTTGAATAATGATTTATATTGTATTTTTTCAAGAGTATTTATACATTTGCGTTGTAAAATTTTTTTCCGTTTATATCCATATTCGTTTGCAAATTTTTCCGTCGTCTCAAATTATTTTTGCAATCGCTGTAGTTATCTCCACTCTTAGTTTTGAGCGGTACGGCCTATGCGTGCCTACTCAATACATCGATAACGGTGAGAATGTAGTAGTAATCTTTGTTGAATCGTGTGTAAGGACGCTCGACCACATCAACCACAGGTCATCATATCCGTAAATGATACAATTGCGTGGAAAATTTTTTCTCACTGAAGTGTGCAGTTCTTTCCATTCGAGGCTTTTTTTCTGAGACATGTTATGTTATGATTATTGCTGTATAATGCTGTAAAATATCATAAAGTTCTTACGCAAACATCATTTTGCTGATTGTTCATCAGCATTTCGATGGCAATTAAAATGACTATGTATTCCGCTTCAATTTATAATAAAGCCAGCTTCATGAAGTTCCTCGATAATAGACAATATTTCGTTATCGTGGGCGTCGTGACCTGCCTAACGCGAGGCCTCAAGTAATCGGAGACGATTTACCAGCTCATTAGGATCGTCCCAATGAACATAATCGACTTTGTCATGATGCATGGTATTACACCTTTTCCGACTCTTTTATCTGACTTGTTGTTTAGATATCTGACGCGTGATATATCCATTTCAACTTGTATCTTATCTGATGCTAAGGGTGCTATTATATTCTTATATTTGTATCCTTTGTTATCCAATATTGGATTATCCGCATTATGGTTGCGTATATGAGCATTCGTTACCAACAGTATATTTTTATACGCTAGTTTATCATCCTCTATGTAAATAGTGTCATCGGGGATTGTTTTGAAAATTAATTCGTACATAGTGTACCTTTGTACTTTATTCCATCTACGATCACAAAGTCGTGTCTGCATGAAGTATTTGTCACCGAGCATCACGTTGTTCTCCCTGAGGTATACGTGATCACATTTTCTCTGTCATCACCGAGAAACATGTTTACATATTTTTGTCCCTCAATTAATTATGCCACAAACTTGTCACGCTTGCAAAGATTGTTTAACTAACGTTTCAAGCGATTCATTTGGCGTTTCATAAATGTCTTCAACTGAGGGAATGTGCCAACATTCGTACGATAATTCACGTGATTCAGGCGACGCATTGGAATTCGACGTAACATTCGATTCTTCTGTATGTTGCTTTTTAGATGAGCCATGAATTATCCAAAAGCCATCACCATCATCTTCATTATCATCATGAACATCTTCATTATCTTCAGGTTTTCTTTTCTTCATATTTTTATCCTTTACAACGTTGACTTTCTTAATTGGTTGAAATTCATCATTAGTTCTTAAATCTGTTTTAGAGGTTCGATGATAGACTTAAAGTGTTTCTTCAATGCTATATCTTCTATTTTGTCGATTTTTATAGCATGAAACTTTTTACGAATCAAGTCACTCGTTTTCGCAATTTGTTTTGCTATCTTCTTGCGATCCTTGAGCTCTTTGCTGTTATCCACGTTGCACTCGAAAGGAAATGTTTTGTAATTGATGTATTGATAACGACTAATCACGCATTAAGATATCGTATACTCATTAAATCCTTTTCTGTATTGTCTATTCGTAAGCTGTCTTTGTCTATCACTACGAATCCATACGAATCCATACTTTTGTTGCCAACAGTAACGATACAGTTCGCAGAAATTCTCGTAAAGCGAAGAGCACAGATTCTTGCATAACGCATAACACGTAATAAGAAAATGAATCAAAGTCCTTTGTTTTCTTTCTTCTCATGAACCTCTGATTGGTTGAATTTCTTATGCATTATGTGTTATGCAAGAGTCTGTGCTCCCCGCTTAAGACATGTCAGTGTTTACATGATCATTATACACATGTTTAGTCGTATCGTCCTGTATGAATAGAATCAACAGATTTGCTTTATCGCGTTTAAGATGCTTCGGTATCTTTACGTACGTCTGACATAGACAGAAGTCAACATCCGTATATCGACTCATCGCAAAGTACTCTCTCACGTCTTGTTTGTCGCATGCCATGTCATCGAAGACAAAAATGAAATTTGGAAGCGCCTCATTCGGTGATACTACATCGTTATTATTGGAGAATGTAAAATAACTAATTTCTTCAATCGGTGCTAATAAATTTTCCAAGTATCGGTATTTTATTGCAACGGAACTTCGTCGATGACTTCGAGTACACATATACTTTCTTGAAACGTATGTTATATGAACTTTCCAGCAAACTTATCAACGCGTTTGTTTTGTTACAATTCGATGGATCACAGGTGATTTCGCATATAGAAATCGGCAGCATGTTTCCATGCTTACGTATTTCTTTTTCAGTTTGTACTTTATTGTCGACATTAATCACTTTAATCATCTGCGATTGTCGCACGAATTTCATATCTTTTCTTTTCACTGATAATATTGAAAAAACAACATCGAGAGCGGATATATTTATAGTAGCGCGCAAAACGAAACCGCTCAGTATTCAAAATCTTCTTATTGTGTTGGATAACTGTGATGTACATAGTTTAACCGAAGAATTGGAATATAACGAAAATTATTTTGCTACGAGAGTTTAAGAATTACATAGATCAACTGGGACACATTACCCGAGCATATAAAGGCTGATTCAGCAACATCCTTGATGCTTGAAACATTATAATTTGCCCTGCCATCGATGCAATGATTCAATACGATTCATAAGAAATTGTAACAAATGTCAACAACAACGAAAGGTTGCAATTTTTTAAATCATGCGATAAATGTACTTCTAATCGAATTGCATATCCTCGAATATCAATTTTGTCCAGATGCACATTTAGAAAAGCGATTGACTAGAGATGATCGAGGCATTAATCCGTTGGATGCGGCGGATCGCGAACACGATATAGCTTATTCGCGAAGCAAAGATCTCATGAAATGACACGACGAAGCTGACAAAATACTTGCTGAGGAGGCGCGGAAATGGATTACCACGAAAGATTCGACTCTTGGAGAGAGAGCTGCTGCCACAGCTATTTAGACGGAAAGCCGAAACGAAAATTGATATGGATTTCTTGAAAACGAAGAAGAAGAAAAGCTGATGAAAAAACGAATATTACTAGTAGCAAAACGCGGTGGTATCTTATCTATTCTACCGCTGTTGGGAATCTTCAGCTCGTTGGTCAGCGGCGCGGCAGAAGTCGCAAAAGTTATAAACGATAATAAAGCCGCGTAACGTCAATTGGAAGAACTGAAACGTCATAATCGGTCATGGAAGATCATGGAGTTTACCATATAAGCGTGGACGAGAAGTCACAACAGAAAAAAATATTAAAAAAAAAAAGTTAAACAGTTGTCAAAAATGCCAAAGGATGTAACTACCATCGTACAATTGCAACAACGTATATTCCACTGACAAAATGTATATTTCATATTTTAGAGGTATTTTTATGAGTACTACTTTATCAACAAGTGTATCGAAACGAAAGTATCGTAAATTTGGATAATGCTGATGGACCAGGTACACATTGGGTGGCGTAGCAACATCATAAGGATGAAATTGTAGAATTGCATCTTACATACTTGTTTATGTCACGTATTTCGTATTTACAATCCTTCAGGAATGACAATTTCTTTGCCATCTTCGTCAAAGTAAAACTTATTATTCGTGGAAAGATCGTTGTTTACTTTGATAGTTTCAGCAATCTTCGACTTCCAAAGAAATTGGTGCGATATTAGGACATAACGCAAATCGCACGCCTTATCAACGTTATAATCAAAGTAACTGTGGACAACTGTGGCTACAGTTTCTATCAACAGTCAATTTAAAAATGCACTCTTTCAACTCAGTATTCATTCAAATATGTCACTGACATTTACGCTCATCGGTAAAAGTAGCGTTCTCGCGGTCTGCTACTTTCCGGCTGTAGATTTGAGCGATGGCGGCGATGAACTCGGTCTGACGGACTTTGAAATCAACCATACGATGTCTAATGTAAATTCATTGAATAATAAGTTTTACTTTGACGAAGATGACAAAGAAATTGTCATTCCTGAAGGATTGTAAATACGAACGTGTCATAAACAAGTATGTAAGATGCAATTCTACAATTTCATCCTAATGATGTTGCGAGAGAGAGAACGCTTCGCAAAGGGGATGAACAGTATCTATTGACTATTCATGCCAATAACAATACAATGAAGAGTGAGATCAAATGCTTATCGGGTAAATTTCACCAAATCTCATAATATTGGATCGCTGTTGGGATTTTCATCGAATTGCGTGCTGGAACAGTAGCACGAACAGCAGACGTATCGATAAATATCATCAATGTAAATATCATTTATATTGAATGCAACGTGACCATGGCCGCATAAGCAACAATAAGTTCGTGCACGATACATGAATTTTCACCGAGTATGTTACAAAAATATAAGATATCGGAAAGACCGACATAGATCATTTACTTTCCGTCATCGTATGGAGCGTTATAGATCTGACAGTTCGCGTTATGGATCAAAACGAACTCGATTTTCGTGGAGAAGAAATCATCGTTAGATTGCACGGAGGCGACAGCGATAAAGTGATATGACAACGCTGAGATGTTTATTCTGAACGAACAGGCGAAACAGACTAGAGACATAATTTTTACTAGAAGGACAACGATCAAAAATATTCAATCGTTCAGTAGAAGGAAGTTTACTGTGTCAAACGTTAAATTTTTACAATCATTGTCACAATTGGGCTATATTGTACGAAATATCTAAGATAGTTGATATCTTGAATATTAGAAGTGAGCTGATCTTTAGCTGATCTTCGTATTGTCAAGATCGAGTTTCACACGTACAATCCGTACGTCAATACTACATTTGGACATAGCGATGAGATAAGAATACTCATATAATAGTAGGATTTATATACGCCGAGTGAAAATGTTCTCTACGTCGAAGGTAGATTGACGTCAGAGGAAAAAGATCAACAAAAACAGCCAACAATTAGAAATAATTGCATAGCGTTCATGTTTAACGAAATTCGATATGAACTCACTCATTAATGGTGCAGAAATTAATAATAAAAATGTTGGAATAACCAATACTCTAAAGAGCTATGCGTTTCCATATATCTTATTACCAAATTCTCTGAAAAAATCGTGAAACATTATTGAACAAGAAAAACTTTCTTCACGGTTATACTCACGTTATCATTGACTGCTCGCGACAAATCCATCAAGAACGGTACCGTGCGATTAGAATTTGAATTCAACGAAAATGTATACCCTATAAAAATATCCTATAAATACCATATAGTATATAAAAATATCCTATAAATACCATAATACCTTATAAAAATACTATAGCCTATTGTCTCATCATAGACGATCGCGTGATCGAATATAGTCCAATGTCCAATGTAGTACGCAAGATTACATAAATTATCATTGCTGAAAGAAAAAATATCCTCCCTCTTTTTTCAATACAAGAGATAAGAACCAAGATTCTTTGCGATCGAGCACAGTCTCGAAAAGTCGTTCTCCATGACTATATCGTTTGTGGATCTGCAAGGATTTATCATTGAAAAGATAATTTGTCGTAAAGAAAGTGGCGGTGTTGAGAAAAGGAGCTATTCTCTTTCGTTACACTTTTACGTGTCCCACGCCATGAAATTTCTTGACAAAGTCAGAAAAGTATTGCGCTTCCTGGCTGAGTGCTTATCACCATGGATTGCAATGGGAAGACGATCCCGTATAGCATAGCGAAACACTTGATTATATGGCTGTAATTGATGCGAAAGAGAGTGACGACAATAAGGCTCTCATATACGTTAAAGAACGTGAATGACTGGCTGATATACTCGTTAGCGAAACTTGACCATTAAGACCTTGGATGCTGATTACGAAAATATAGATTCTTTACATAATCTAGATATTACTAATAGATGTTACTAATAGATGTTACTAATACTATGCGAAGTGTAAAACATGTTAAGAATTGTGTGTTACAAAATGTATTTAAAATATACAACTGGTGGGGGGGTCGCAACAAAAAAAAATGTATGAAATTTAAAATAAAGCATGAAATTTTTTAAATATATTTTGATTTCTTTCCCCCTTTCCCTATAAGTTAAGAATTTGTTAATATTAGCTGTTCAGTAGTACGATTCAATAAGTATTGGATTATGATTGATAATGATTGATAAAAATGCGCTAGATCATTTTTGTACTACTAAAAAAACTATTACTAAAAAAAATATTATCATAATTAGTGTTACTAAGTTATATTATTAAAATTCATAAAAATATTATCATAATTATTTACTAAGTCGTATCATTAAAAATTCATAAAATATTTATCATATCTATTTAATTAAATCACGTACAAGAAAGAAAGACAACGTGGGAGAGAGCGTAACGAGAGGAAGAGAGAACGCAAATAAATAAGGACTGCAAGTAGAAGAGAGAGAACTGCATTCTATAATGGATAGAAGAGAGAGAATAATAGGTTAAAGAGAGAACGCAATGAGTGAGAGAGAAAAGGAACGAACCCTTCTCCTCTACTATGGACTCCGGTGAAGCGCTTCCCTCTCTCTGACTCCCTCACACGCACGCACGCACGCACGCACATCGTATACATATACGCACTACACAGTGAGTTAGAATCGGTGTATATATCCTACGGAAGGAGTATAATCATTACTTCTTGTTACGCTGTACATACCTCATAGATAGGTAGACAGATCGAATCAATGAAACCAACTTGCATCATCGGTAGTTGATCCTCTTTCTCTCGATTCATAATGTCCTACAATATGATACGCATGCATTCAAGAATATTTTGATTATGTACAAATTGCTACTAGAGGTGTGCAAATTAATTTGAATCGAATTTGAATCGAATCGAATGGAATCACAGTGGATTCAATTCGATCCGCTTTCGAATCTGAAAGATTCGAAACCGGATAAGTTCGAAATTTAAAATCACTTACCTATTTTGTGCTTCATTTAATCGACTCTCTCTCTCTCTCTCTCTCTCTCTCTCTCTCTCTCTCTCCCTCCCCCTCCCCTCCCTCCCCTCCCTCCCTTTCTCCCTCCCTCTCTCTCTCTCTCTCTCTCTCTCTCTCTCTCTCTCTTCTATATTTCCTGCGACCAATCTTGTATCAGCGCTTATCAATCTTCGTGCAAGCACGTGCGCTTATTGGCTTACATCGTGAAGAAAATGCTATTCATTTTTTGAAATACTATTTATTTTGTTTAAACTAAACTAAACTAAATTAAACTGAAATAGTCTAAAATAAAAGTACAAATTTAGTACAACAATTTATGGCTTTAAATTAAGTTTCGAAACACTGAAAGAAATGTTTTGTATGTATAACCATTTATTTTGTTGACGTGTAATAACAAAAATTTTCTTACTTTTTCATTAAAAAATTATGTTGTCCTAACCAAAACTTACAACAACCTAATTCTGATTAGAACAATAAGTTCGATTGGAATAACAAAAATAATTTTAGGTAGCACAACACAATTTCTATATGAGATAATATGAGAAATAAAAGAGTAAGAAAGTTTTTCACATATTACATCAATCACATATCAACAAAATAGATGGTTATATGTATTAAACATTTTTCTCAGTGCAGAATAAATTGTCACTAGTTCCTTTAAACAATATATTATAATCGCGATTATTATTTGTTTACTTTTACGCATATGATTTAAATCTCTAATCTCTTTGTCAATTATTATTATGTTATAATATGATACTTTATGTACTAGAAACAGACTATAACTAAAAGCTAATTTAAAAAATAATGAAATATTTTCAATGACGGTCCAGATATATTTAAATAAATGAAAAAATGATGAGTCATTTTCAAAGTGCAAATATTATTGCCAAAAAGTATTATTTTTAATACTTTTTTCATTTGTCACATTATCAATTTTTTGATATGTACATTCAAAATAAATTTTTTCAGCTTTTAAATTTTTTTAGCTGTCAGTATGTTAAAATTTGATTCGAATTCGATTCGTTTTCGAATCAGAAGGATTTGATTCGATTCGACGTAAAGATATCAGATTAGATTCGATTCGATTTGATTCGACCTTGCAAATGCTTGATTCGCACACTTCTAACTGCTACTCATGCTACTCACAATAGGTGTAATATTGAGTGTTCGCCTTTCTATGTCACCCTGTTCGAAAAACTCGCTACTAACGAGTTCGGCTACCCTCTTTTCAACCTCCCATGGTTTCGTAATGGCGGCTAAATCACAGACTGTCATCAACATCCCGCGTAGAAGCTCTCGATGATCACCAAATGCCCAGTTATAGCCACCACTGCGTGCTAAATTAAGAAAAGCGCCACGCTTTCTGAAGTAAACTGCCAGATCAGTAGAAAGTATCGCTTCTTCAAGAACCTTTACCACGCGCGAATATTCTTCTGGTGAAAGATTTGATAGGATTTGATTGCCCTGGCTGCTCAAAATCATCAGACACTGATCAAAGTGATGATGTTCCATCGTTGAAGTTGAATACAGCTGTGCTAACGGTGATGAAGCTCTAAAAAGTGAAGAAGTATCTCATATGGATACAAAACTATTCGTGATAACGGACATAAATGCGTATGTCAACCCGGTATACCCGACATTAAGAAAAGAAATTTTTAATACGTTAAATTAAGCTCAGTTTATTTCTATTTGTGACAATCTTCTTCCTCTGATGGTACAGTGATTTCGGAATGTCCTCTTGCAGATTTAAATCTCAAGGTATCTCAAAGTTATTAGTATTTTTTTCAATCCTTTCTCAGCACACTAATTTTGAATCAATATCTCAGAAACGTTGAATTGCAACATTGCGAAAATTACAACAAAATCGCGAAATATATAGTCAATGTTAAAATGACGTTGTAGAAACATCTGTTGAATTGAATGTTTGTGAAACGTAAAATATTTTTCATTAATTAATTCAGTTTTTTATTAAAAAATGAAAGTATTATTGATTAACATCATATTCTAGAATACGAATGACAAAATTATAATTGAAAAAAAAACTTTCCCTCTCAATTGGAAATTAATCAAGTGACGCGGTAACGTCGCAATGCCAAGTGCATAAAAATATAAAATAAGTCGCTTGACCGTTTAACGTGTCATTGCGTATATATTCGTGCCGCTGGCACATTCGAGACACTACTACTAGCTTTATTTAGAGTTTTGACATCAACAAACTTTATATAAAGAAATTAAAATCGCAATCAAAAATCTAAAAACACTTTTATTATATAATGTCATTGGTATCTTTCGATTGCATCCAATTCGAATAAAATTCGTACAGCCAATATCGAGATCTAAAGATCGTGTCCCGAAGGGAGCATTTCAGCTTTTCAAATTTTTTCAATCGTACGTGTGATACATATAAAGTATTTTGTTAAGCTGCTTTTCATAATCCTTTCATACAATTTTAATTTTAATGTAAAATTAAAATAAAATTAGCAACGAACGTGAATCTTGATGCGCATACGGATATAATTTACATGAGACAGATAGACAAAGAAAGAGCGAGAGCGAGAGAGAGAGAGAGAGAGAGAGAGAGAGAGAGAAAGAGATGATGACAATAATAATTTTTTTTCACAATAATTCATTGACAATTTTATATTAATATTTGACAATTTTAATCATTTTCAGTCTATCTTATGTGTCTCGCGTAATGAAATATTTGGCTACATGTTGGTTACATGTATTTCATATCCGTTTTTAATTAAGAAGAATGTATTCAATATTTTTTTTATGCACTTCTCGTATTTTTTCTTTTTTTAAAAAATTATTTTAGATTTCCTTATTTTCCTAACGGAAACCAATCCAATCTTATACCTGATTCAACGGTGCTTAACCTCTGCGATTATATGGGAACTGCTGCTTCGATGATTCACGAACATTGAATGTATAAAATTTTGACATACAGATAATATAATAGAAAGACCACTAGTCAACGTTGCGTATTGGATTGATCAAACAAAAACAATATTAGATAAGCATTCTGTACGCACGGTCGATTCCCATATAAACATTCCCATATAAACATATATACAAGTATAACAAATTTCTAATTAAATAAGTTAAAAGATCGATTAAAGTGACTTAAATTTTCTATTTACATGATATTTTATTATTGTTCATTTTTTACAAAATTAAATAGATTTTGATATATAATTTGTTCAGTGTAATTTCAACGTTGCAGCAACATTAACAATCAATGTAGAAAGATCATCAATATAGATACAACATATTATAAAATATTGATACTTCAACATCCAACATTGCAATATTTCAGCAACATTTTTTCAACATTCTGTGCTGTATGAGTTTATAATTTTGAATCTTTTAAAGTACAAACAGTTACAAACTGAGCTTAATTGAATGCGTATTAAAAAATCTTTTTTTAATGTCAAGTGCCAAATTCTCATAAATGCGAAAGTAAATATAAGTGCTCACTTAATTTGAAAAGAATTGTTTGTTCCACGATGATCGAGATCATGACACAAACAGGCAATGATGAGGGCAAGACATTCAATTTCACCAAAGATTTTCCACCATTGCGTAGCCTAAAAATGATTACAATTCTCATTTCACAAATTACAATCTATGTTACGATCGATAAAAAAAAAGCTCACCGTTAAAATAGCAAACATCATTTGGGCTACATTAAAAGCATGCCGCCAATTATGATATGTAACGTTCCGATAGTTTTTCTTTACGCTCAATAACCAACGACAAAGTATGTCATAATCGATGTGAAATCGTTCAACAAAGTCCAAATCGAGAAACATTCTAAGACACGCAGTAAGAGTGTCGCCATCTTCCATATGTATATCATCAAACTTGAAATCGTGCAATTGAAAATGCGCTGATGACGGAACTCTTAAACTCTGTCGAGACAGAGAATACATGATAAACGTATTTAATTAATAGTTTAAATATTATATGTAGTTGAAATATACAGTGTGAAGCTGAAGTACACTAACCTTCAATCTTTGCGCGTCCTCCAATGATGCTGATGCATGGTAACTCAGTACTTCTAAAGTGACGCTTTGTTTTGCCATCGCTATTATAGCTTTTTCATACCTGAAGATCCGATAAATTAAGTCGAATATTCGAGATAGACAAGATACACAAGTATACTCACATGTGCGTATTATGAATTCCCATTCCGCAGAAGATCGCAAACGCTTCAACAAAATTTTCATCGTTCTTTGTAAAAGGAAGATCGTCGAATTTATTAATTAGTTGAATGACGCCTATTATTTGACCGGATGAATTCTTGATGGCCATACAAAGAATTGTTCGATGCTTAAAACCGGTGCCATCGTCCACCAGTGGATCGAATCTCGGATCTTCGTAAGCATTCAATATATTGACAGTCTGAAAAATCTTTTAGATCGTCTCGAGCACTAATGCTTTACAAGAAATTATTATTAATGAGCGGTACTTACTTCACCGGTAGTTGCTACATAACCCGTAATACCAACATTAATGGGAAATCTACTCTCGAAAGGACTGCAATAAAAGGATTTAATTAAATAGAATAAACTTATCGAAAAAACCTAGGCGTAATTATAAACTTGATTTACCTAGTGCGAGAATCAGAATCCTCGCCAGCGAGATCATTCGCTTCGAAATCAAAAACGCGCGAGAAACTTCCCTTTGAAGCTTTGTGCACGAGCAACACCTGAAAACAATCGTGACATTGTAATGAAGGACGGATACCATGATTATAAATCCGGATTTTCAGACAACAGTGCTTTGATACTGAATGCTAAATTAATGAAAAACGGATCTAATGGATCTAAATGGGGATCTAATGGAGATAAATTTTACTCCCCAATCGACTTTTCACCAGTCAGCGTCTTTTTGCTTGCGTAATTGCATTCTTCTCACGACGTTCGTTTATGTCAATTACCTGAACACGTTGGCATTGAATCAATGATTGCGTATGCGTGAGAATTCTAAAAACCATGTGCTCTATCGTACTTTGTTCCTCGAAAATCATTCTAGCCAAATCCAATAAAACCTGATGTTAATATTAAAACAAATTAGATCCTTCTTGTCGTCATTTCGATTCGACGAAATTAATATTTACCTGATTTCTCTTCACCTCTAATTGGCTCTTTTCGTAAAGTTGAGCATTTCTTAAACCGATACCACAGAATTGTAAATAACCAGCGAAAATCTTTTCATCTTGCGCAGTAAATTGTCCTTCGCAGCCAAGCTTGTTGATCACCTGTGCCACTCCGATTACATCACCGTTGCAATCTTTAATAGGCATGCACAGCAAGGCACGCGTGCGGTATCCCGTTAAAGCGTCAATTTCGCGATTAAATCTCGAATCCTGAAACATTTAATGCCTATTTCTATCAATGTAGATTAATTTTAATCTTGGCTCTCACACACACACTCACACACACACACACACACACACACACACACACACACACACACACACACACACACGCACCCACACACACACACACACACACACACACACACACACACACAC
>Ga0157364_1003273_pt1 | contig 15655 bp, 11 predicted proteins | sample AttsexASBM2_FD_111476 | JGI IMG/M metagenome (GOLD analysis project Ga0157364, IMG submission 111476) | Fungus gardens microbial communities from leaf cutter ant in Ribeirão Preto, State of São Paulo, Brazil - Atta sexdens ASBM2 | ecosystem: Host-associated > Fungi > Mycelium > Unclassified ...
ATACTCATAAATTGCCAAATTGTCTAAAATTGTTCATTATTAAACATAATAAAATTAGTAACTAACTTTGCAATAAAATATAACGAACTTTTCTTCGTCTTCATGGATAATATGATATGAGAATAGTTTAATGCACTATTTTTACAATTTTCCGACAATTTTCCTACTTCTTGGATTAACGATGGTTCTTTTCATACTTGTTAGGATCTTTGTTAGGATCTCTAACAAAGGATTTTCAAAGATTAGTTTAGGTTTCCATCGCGAGGCAGAATTTAATCTTATTTAAAAGTACACTTTAGATGCAGATCTGAAAATAATTTTGTTGGACCATCAAATAGACAATCAGTAATTATATAAGACATCATAAGATGCATAAGCTAATTGTTAGAATGTTAAAATTTTTTCCAATATTACTCATCATGTTTGAGTGTCCCATGATTAGTTTGATGGTTCAAAATACATAATTATTTTTAGGTCTGTATCTCTAGTCTAATTCTTATATATTTTAAACAAATCACTTGTTCCATGTTGAAGAGAAAGAAGAGATAAAAATATTTTTTATATTTATTTTCATTAAATCATCAGGAAAAAACACTTTCCTTTCTAAAGTATATGGTACATCCCTCTTGGAGCATTATTCTTTTATCTTCTTTTTTTCTTCTTTTTTGGTCGTTTTGGATTGCATTCTTTCTGGATTCTCCTTTCACACTTTTTAGAGCAAATGTCTCTGCATTTATCGGAACGTATTTTTCTGAAAATTGAAATCGAAATATTATGCATCATGTGTTTTGTTGCATGAAATCTTAGAATATAAATGAAAGAAGAATTGTTTATCGCCTATATATCAAGCCTGAAGCCAACATAGAGAGTCCCAAATGTTCACATTGCGCATGCGCAGAACATGCGTGTGAATTGTACGTTATACAGTTGTTTAATGTTTCTCATACATTGACAACAAACTAGAACGAAGTGGAACGGGGGAATACAAGCTGAATGGCACATGCGCATTACAATCAATTTGGATTCTATAGCTTTCTCTCTCGCACAGATGTTTGCTTCAATAAAGCTCTAGATATATCAAAGTAGCGCAAAGGTCCTTCATCTTTGACCTAATAACCATATCATATTAAAAAAATTATTATAATAATACTAAGCGCTTATTGGAGTACAGTCACCAGTTCAAAAGTGACGGTTGAAATAGCCAATAGAAAAGTTATTAGCATTTCTTCTCAAATAAAAGAATTGCGCTAATTTGGTATCTAGAGCTTTGGGCTTCATGTTCAGCACTCCATTTATTTTTCCTCTTCCATTTATATATGTTCTAAGTATGAGACACTTGCAGTTTGCAAGATCGATTCGAATGCGAAGGATCTCATGGGTATGACGATAGATGCCGACACTCACCAGAGTTTCACGTACTATGGAATTGGAGCCGTGAAGGGAATGGAAGCGCCTGCGTGGCGTTTTCTGTACCGCACCGCGCCGCGCCACAACATTCGAATGCGTTCTGAGTGTATTAGTGGCGCGCGCGCGCGCGCGCGCGCACACACACACACACACACACACACACACACACACACACACACGCACACGCGCACGCACGCACGCATGCATGCACATACATTTAGCGCCGTGCGGTAGTTCGCCGCCCGCGCTTCCTTTTCTTCCTATCTCTCTCACAGGGTGAGACCCTTGCGTTCCGCTCGCATTCTCTTCAGTGCACGTCGTTGTCGGTGCGTGTACGCGGCATACGCGCGTCTATGTGTCCTCTCTCTTTCTTTCTTTCCCTCTCCGGCCTTCCCTCTTTTCCTGTTGTCGATCATTGAGTCAGGATAAGCAAGAGGAGCGCGAGAGTCGGAGCGGAGAGGCAAGCACTAGGCAGACGAGACGTGTTCAGTACGCCCGCGGCCCTCTCTCGACGTGTACGGAGTCGCGTCGTCGGTCGAGTTACCCACGACGACGCCGACGTCGATCCTTCTTGGGAGGAGCATCGACTGGGAGAGAGAGAGAGAGAGAGAGAGAGAGAGAGAGAGATCGATCGTCCAGGTCCATGGATTAGAAGTGTGCGCGTGCGATATCCAGGTAATAACGAGGTGGCGTTCCCCGGTGACAGAACGCGCCCTTCGATTTGGAGCTGCTCCGATCGCGGCTCCATTTCGTACGATCCAGGGATCGAAACGCTCGATTCTTCGATCGCGCTCCAATTGATCGCAAACATCGTTCTCGATTCTTTTTCTTCCTTTTGTTTGCCGGTGCGGGATATCCGGAAAGGTGCGTATACGCCCAGTGAGGGAGAGCTCGTTCCCTCGAGCAGGTTTGAGGCACGACGGAATTTACGTGCGTAAATTTTATTCCGTTGTAAACCGCATGCCTTCTTTCACGTACGAATCTTTTGAATGTTTAAGTATCCTCTTGCCTAAATTTTCTTCCGTAGATAATCTGATAGGAAATCAGTTTCGAATTCTTCTTATTAATTGTTAGTACATAATTTTGATATATAATTGGGCTTTATTTTGAAGTTCTATATTTTAAAGTATACATGAAGTTTAAGAGAAATTAGATGGAATTCAAAAGAATGACCAAATATTTAAAAACATATGTTAATTCCAAAGACAAAGTTCATATCTGCTATTAAGTTTGTACTTTCTTTCACTTTTTTGTTCAATGCTGTCATATCTAAGTAGACACGTTCAGCACATCTGGGATTTCCTCTTCTACCTGTTGTAGCAGAATGATTTTGCAAGATCTTAAGCAAAAGGCTTTGAAAAAAACAAAAAACAAAGATTCAGGCAAATGAAAGTATAAACGCGATAATTAGAGTGTTATTAATTTTAAAATATGATTTTAGTATTTGTTCTTCTTATACATCAGGTTCGTACATTTTAGCTCAGTTTGAAGTTTTCATCAGTGACTAAGTATTTACAATTTAATTAGAAAACATCTCTTCCTTCAATATGTACAGTCATTAAAGGATTGACAGATAGAAAAAGCTTTGAATATGATTGCTTTAGATTTACTGTTATATTTCCGTTACGTAGATGCCATAATTGTGACGGCATCCTTTGAGAAAACTTCTCTCATTTTTTAAATACTTTTAATAGTTTATATAATCGTCTTCAATTCACTACAGAATATGGAAAGAATCGCAGTATAAGTTTTTTTAAATCTTTTGCTAAAGATAGAAGATAATTTAGATAATTGTGAATTAGTTCCAAAAGAAACGTATATAATTTTTCATTATAATTTTTCACGGCTAAAGAGGACTGAGTAAAGTTCGAAACAGTTCTGTGAATCTTATGTCACTCACAACGTAAATAAATTTATATTATTAATCACTTAATTGACTCGTTTAAAGATTTTTTTATCTTGGTTTAATTTCTTAGCTGCTTTGCATAAATATAAGCGAATATTTATATACTTTTGAAAATTATTATATATGTTAAATGAAAATTTTTTTGCGAAAAAATTATATAATTTGATTATATTTGAATCAATTGAATAATTAATTATTTGTCTCATATAGTAAAAGGCTAATGTTAAGGAAATAAATTTAGCTCGTTTTACCTTTGAAAAAAAAGATCTGAAAAGGTTCATTGAACTTTCCACCTCTTCGGATATTACTAGCGTTCGCTATCTGAACTATCTGAAATATGCATTGTCTACAAGATTTATGGATGAGGACAGTTTACATAGTGTATACGCAATCACTAATTGACGTTTGCAACATCACTTGCTTGCATTAATAAAATCGCGATGTAAGGTATTGCAAATCCAAAGTTACGTCATTATATAGAAATCGTCTAACTTGTCATCTAGTTTTGAAGTTACTAAGATTACTTATATTTTTCAAGACTATTAATATTGAAATATATCTATAAGACTATTAATATTAAAATTGAATTCTATCTTTTATTACATCTATTGTATAAGAAAGAAATTCATAATTCAGAATGTGTAATTCCAACTTAAATAATTTCTGTGATAAATTGTCTACCAAGTATTGAAAATCTACAATCTACAGTAGAACGATTTGTAACTAGTGTTCAAGAAAGTTGATGTTATTAAGGACAATTTTCTTATTTAATTTCGTGATAAGCAGCATTTCATGATATGGATTCGCTCTGTATATTCGTCTTCTTGATCAAGTGCCGGCGAAAGGTCGCGTTACCGTCGATCGAATCGTGTTGCCGGTATGTCTGTTCCTAATAGCGGACTCCCATCGATCTGGTGGGAAGATAGCGAAAGGGACAGGCAACCGATGTTATCCATAGGGGTGAACGAGGATGGAAAGTACCGGTGGTGAATAAGCAATGGCCCTCGAACTCACAGAGCGCTCGTAGGCTGAAATGAAATTCGAGAAAAGTATGTGATTTAAATATTGTGATTGTGATTGAAATAAGCAAAAGATAATCACGTCTCGTGACTTTTCTCCGGGACATCCTAGACGTCGTATCTCTCTTTAATTGTAACAGAATTAGTGTTAAGATTTTGTCACGAAACCGCCATCCGCAGGATCGACAATAGTTACAGTATCAACAATAGAAAACGGCGAGAGATCGATACGAGAATGCGCTACAAGTATCCAATAGCCTTCTTCGCGCTTCGACGGTATCAGTGCCGTGACTGTCGATGAAAAGACACACGGAAAAAGACAAAGAAGATTTCTTCCCGTCACTATAGTAATAGACTATCTTGCTCCATTGCAGCCATTCTCTTTCCCATTCTTCTGGAAACGTCATGCCCCACGCGCGCAGAAAAAATAGACTTGCCTTTAACTAAAAAACTGACCTTTCTTCTTTTTTAATAACTTAATCTTTAGGACCTTCTAATGATCGTTCGTGTGTCGACTCTATCATCTTTAAAATGCTTTGCATTCAGTATTAATAAATGCGGCGATTTTATTTTCATCTTACGTCTTTCATAGTAGTGATTTTAGACCATTTATCTTATGTATATCTGTCTCACATTTCGAATATGTAAAAATATTGCGAAAAAATTTTGTTATCTCTAGTAGTTTCTTAAAGAATAATCAACGGAGTTAAGAGAATTCTAAAGTTCAAATTCAATAGGATTTACACACATAAAATTTAAAATGTATCATCGACACATCACTACTGTTATCAATATCGCACGCACATGTATACACAAATTTTCTAAAGCATTGATCTTTCATATTAGGTATCTAATAAGATAAGTCAATTTAACTTGTGATATTACTACGGTAATTTAGTAAAGTTTGCGTTTCAAAATCGAAAAATCATTTCAGCACCCAGTTTAAAGAACTACATATATACGTAGTATATAAATTCACTTGTATAGAATTATACAAGCACTTAAAATTCAACTAGATCATTAAAGGCATTTATTTTTATTAGTTGTGTTCTTATATGTCAGATGAGATTTAATATTTAACAATAAGCCTAATTCTAAAAATTCAACATTGTTTTCAAAATTTATTTTATACGTACAAAGTGTAAAATTTGTATATAAAATATCGTTTTACTTTAATTGTAGACAAGAATTTTTAAATCTATAAGGGCAGTTAGAAGAATTTACATAATAACTTAATTAAATTAGAAAAATAAAATAACTTAATTAACTGAAAGGATAGTTTATATTGCACAATTAACAATTTCGCTTAGAATTTTAAGAGTGAATTTGTCACGACATGTTTACTAATTCTGTAACATATTGAACTCTCTTTTATCGATTTTTGCTAAATACGATTTTTATTAAAAATTTTCACATTTTACACAAGTGTCTGCGTCTATATTTAGAGCAGCAGCGTGTCATTTTGCAACCTTGCGGCGAGCAGCTTGACATTTATTAATTTCAAGTGTCGCGATAGAATACACTTCTTTCTCGAAGAGCGAATATATGATATAATTAGCAACAAAAATATCTATATATGAATAAATTCTTATGGAGGATCATATTATATCAATTTCTGCTCTACGATTTCTTGAATTAATGTCCCTTCAAAATTAAAATTAAAACTTATATTTCATTCTGTAATTTTCAATGACAGTTTGATATCGTTATATTGCCGTTGCGCAGCTTTTTTACTATATATATTAATATTTGCGCAACGATAATATATAACAATATTGACACTATCATTAAGAATCGGGCATTTGCTTAAATCTCATCAACGATATTAACGATATTTATATGTACACTGATAATAAGAAAAAAAATTGTTGTCTCAAAAAAATATTAATTGATACAACTAAATGCAGCGGTCATGAGCTGTCAAACAAATATTTGTTAATTTAAACAAATATAATAAGATTTTAAATTACGAGATTTTATTAACCTAAATATAAATACTTGAACTAAATAATAACTACGAACTAAACATATTTAGTAAAGTTAACAACTTTTTTCAGTGTATCAACTCCCTAAAATGATCAAGTGAATGAATTACTATAAAAATGAAAAAAATTGATATAATTCTTTATACGGATGATAATTATGTTCTTTATACGGATGATAATTATGGCCTATTTATATTGATGAATATAAAACTAAATATTCATCAGTATAAAAGACATAATATTGAAAAGTGAAAAAAATTCAGAATTCTCTATACATATCATATTAATCTAAACAAAATAGAAACAGTCAATAATATCCGCTCGATTCTTCTAATATTAAAAGTGTTAACTTTCAATATTAAAAGAATATTCAGCGCTGTGAAATTTTAACATCTTTGTTTTATCCGGTTTTTAATATGCGTATCCAGTCTTGAATAAATAGATATACAGTCTTTGAATTTTCCTGATCATTACAAAAATTGATAGGCGAATTATCGCAATGTATCATCCAGAATAGCGCCGGGAAAAATAACGTATCGTATAAAATCTGATCGTGAGCGTGGCGTCGGATGATTAGGATGATGTCACGAGTTGTCAAGGCTTGAATCATTCTTGCAAGGTATTTAACTACCCGATGACATCAGACACGGGTGCTGTCAGGCGTCAATACGTAAATAACAATAATATGTGTCTGTGTATAGAGTATGCAAACTATTTTTACAGATAAATAAATTACTTACGCAAAGGCTTACTTTATTTCAACGTAAAGCGAGAATTTAATTTTCAAGAATCTTCAGTTACACAAGATGTGCTTCAAGTTCTTCCGATGAAAAATAATAAAAATTCTTTTTAGAAAAAGTAAAAAATTCATCTCCTGAGAGATATAACGTAAGAAACAATCGTTATCGCGACACGCAAGATCGATTCTACGGTCGATGAACCGATAGTTCCCGTCGGGAATCGATTCCGAGCATCGTCCAGCTCGTGTTTTCGTTTTCCTCTCGACACCGCTGCTTGATCTCCGTTGACTCGTTTTGGTCGATTACGTAACCGACAGGATATTGCACAAGATCATGATTCCCTCAATACATGTTTCGACGAGGCTTCGGCGCGATCGTTTATACCTTTTTCGGAGAATTGGCAATTCTTATTCGTGAGTGGATTACTTTCGTGACCTATATTAAGGCAAGCGAGTGAATACCAAAGAATATACGAGTCCACTTTGATAAATATAAGGATACATTCGACTAAAATGCAATTGAAGATATTTCATAGATATTAATTCAAGATATTAATTGATTTTTACGTAACGGGAACGGATAAAATGTCGTTTAATTTCTCAATTATTCAATTAATAACACTCATAGAGATGCTCTGAATATAAGTGCTTGGCATCGCACATTCGACGTGCCTCGACATAAATTGCAGTATCACAAGTATGCATCCATCAAAGTGAATAAATTCGAGCCTCGAGTAGTGAGGAGAAGTGAATAAAGATTAACCTATTAAAGCATCCAGTAGTTTATCGAGCATGCGTGCGCGCGAAAGTGCCATGGTGGCCTATTTATCGTGAAAAATAAATACTGGTTTAATTGTATTCGTAGTTGAACGCAATTTTTATCGGCGAATGACTCATCATATTGCGCTCGAAATACTCGTGTCGGAATTTTATCGTGCAAATGACGAGCGATAATACAGACGACGAGCTACCGCTCGCGATATGAATTTGCGTGCGATACGAACTCATCGGTAAAATATTATTATTGTTTTTATTAGAAGAATTAAAATGGTTACTACATGTATAACGATATCACAGATTTAATTAATTTTAGCAAAGTAGAGAAAAGTTGCTGAATGATGTCATTTTAAATATTTTTTATTACATTTTCCATTTCGTATTGATTTGTGTAATGAAGCTTGGAAATTATAGCTTTATGTTTTAGATATCTATTATTACATGTTTAACTTTTAAAATTGATTTGTTATAATCTAGAATACGCTATAAAAGTATTGTACGGTGATTGTGAGACACCCTGTATATTGTGTATCTGTATACGTGCATGTATGTGTATTTTATAACAAAAGAAAAATATTAAAAAATCTAGATAAAAATATACCGAAGGGGGCTCTACTCCAATGATCTTTACACATGTTATCAAAATTACGTGATAATATGTGTCAAAGTTAAAATCATCGGAAGGAGATTCCTTTTTGGTATATTTACCAAAATCTATTTGATAATCTTGATTTTAAAAACACGGATACCAGTCAAGATCTGAGAGACCACAATTTTATATTAATACACCACACACAATTAAAATTTGCATTATACAGGTCCTGATCTCCGACAAGTTTTATTAGTCGATCGTTATCCGCTAAAAAATTATTAATAAAATAATTTTTATTAAAGCAACGTAATTTTTAAACAAAAAAATATATATTTCACTATATTTTACATATATGCTATATAATTTACATAATGCTGTTCTTTTATGTCAAAACGGAATAAAGGAGATATTTCACGCGAAGCGAGATCCATTTCATCTCTCCTCCCTCTGCCTAGGGAAAAGTCATTCGCCTCTGGGGAAAATATTCTAGTGGAAAGTCGAACGCCTCTAAACAGGGAGAAAAGGGGATAAACCTCGCTTTGCGTGAAAAGTTGAACGTCCCTTGGCAAAGGGGAAGTGGTGTGATGGACCTCGCTTCCGTGAAAAGTCGGATCTCTACCTAAATATACTGTATATCTATATATACCTATGTACATATGATGTACAAATTATTAACGAATTCGATTGGACGCATTCAGTACGCACTGATGTACATTAAAGCCATTGTATACAAGTTGATATAAAAATGTGTATTTAATATAAAAAAAAATAGATAGAAAGACAGAAAAACAGATTAAATCGCCAAATCTTCTATTCATTTTATCATATTATTAAGAAAAATGTGTATTTTATAATTCGAAATATTTGCATTTCACTTTTACACTAAAATAAAATCAGTACAACGGTTTAATATGGATTTAATGTATACTAGTGCGCTCAACCGAATTCGCTATATGATCTTTAACATTAATAAAAGTTAGTCAAATTTACATATATTAAAATATGTATTATATTTACGGACATTATATTTTTCTTATTAATTAATTTTATCCTATATCCTTATATACGCATACACATCCATACATTACTTATAATTTAAATTCTTACAAAATTAATTAGAAAGAATCAGACTGTTAAATCTACAAAATTTATTTTAAATCGTATAAAAAGAGACTCCTGAAAGACTCCTTAATTAATCTTTTAATACAGTTTAATGGAAACTGAGAAAATTTGTTTAACACTCAATATGTTAATCGTTACCTTCTAGCCAATCGGATTAGATGCTTTGTACGTGAGAATCGTACGTATGCGTGCATAAGAAACATTTTCAAGGGAGGGTGCTGCACGCTCCTGGGGGGTAGGACACGCGAGGAGGCGTGGCGATAAAAACGGAAGTTAAATCGTTAAATTTCGCTTAGTTTTTTTCCATGAGTTTCGCAAGGCTGGCCTCGTGGAAAAATTTATTCGAAACCTGCCGATTTTCCAAATATAAATATTATTTTTTAACATCTTTGCAGTGTAGTAATTATTAAAAATACTATTTTGTTTAAAGTATCTGTATTTAGATAATTAATATAAGAAAAATATAAGATAATAATAAAGAGAAATAAAAAATATAAGATAATGTAAGAAAAATAAAAAAAAACACATTTTACTAATTATAACGCTCGATTATAAATACATATAACACATGTCCCTCTTTTATCTTTATATTAATACATATGCTTCTTTTAATTTCAGCGAAGGTAGAGAAAAAGTACGTGTCTCGTTGTTAGGTCCACAACCATCGCCGGCGACGCCAGGTGTTCTCTTGCTAGAGCCGATCACGCATTCGACAGGACTCCCGATAAACATGGCCAACAATCCCACGGAACTTCTGACTACGCACACTGAGCACACCACGCCTGCCTACCATACGCAAATCAGGTAAGACAAAATCTAGTCTTACAAATAAAAACTTGATCAATTGTCAGAGATTATGAGATAAATTAGAACATCGCCAAATATTGAAGAAATTCCAATTAAGAATCATTTTGAAAAGAAATGTGCCCCACGCGACCTAATGAGCTTCTGATGCTTTCTGAACGCAAAACTTACAAAATTATTGGAAAGTAAATTAAGCATCAGAACAGGGAAGAGACGTTCGAAAATCATTGAAGATGGCAAACATCATCTCCAGAAAGGATATCTTAATTGTTCGTCTCGTTGCGATGAATTTTTTGATGATTTTTATCATCTTTCGAGGCATTATTTTGTCGAATAAAAAAATCTTACAATGATTAGATAATAAAGGAATAAAAAGGAGAGCAAAAATTATGAGAAATGAGAGACACTGTCTCCAGAATAATTAGCCTCTCATGCACGATTCGCGACCCTTGATGATCTTAATGGACCGGAAGTGACGTTCTTTTCTCTCTCGGCTCCACCATGCCCCTCTATGTCTCTATCGACGTATTACCGCACTACCGAACTGTTTACGATGATTCTCCGTGGTTACTGCCTGTTCGTGGTACAGTGTAACTATTACGCATTAAAATTGTCTCTACCGCTGTCAACATTATGGCATGCCGTCTGGCCCGCACATATTACATGCAAATTCCTCAACGATTTCCTTTTGTTAAAAAAGAGATAATATATGAGTTAAACAATAGGTAAAGATGGTGAGCACCTATATTTAATAGGTGTTCACACCATATTAAATATAAATTCTAATTAATTATGTATACATATTTAATTATATTTGTATGTAACACATATATACAATACTGATATACATATAATTTTGACGCAACGTTAAATTTTCTTACAAACTTTGTAAAATCTTCAAATCTTTTTCAAATAATTCGGATATTGTGTAAAAATTATATTTATTCCAAAACTTCGTTATCCTATGTGGATGTTATCTCTTGCGTTTATTCTTTGCAGTATCTTAGCGAATCCTCATTCAGTTCTTATGTAATTCATCGAAATGGATGCTGAAATGGAAGAGGAAGAAGCGTCAAAAGAATCAGTCGAATTACTATTCTGTTGTCGATTTAAACTTTTTTCCTATGCAACTTTAAGATCGCTATTTTATTTGTACATTTTTGTTGTACGACAAATTTGTCAAGCCTGTTGATTGGCTATAGGATAGAAAATCCTCTCACACACTGTTGTTGTATGATAAAAATGCATAAAATAGCATCTAATATCTTGACACTCGATTGATTGCCGCACGGTTCTACAACGCGTTATATTTATAAAAAATTAGCAAATAAAGAGCATTACATTTTTTACCTGCAGCGAATTTGATTTGCGATGGAAGATTCAAGTTAATAGGAGTATAATAAACGTTATTACTCAGTAGAGTGTTACGTAAAATCGTGCATATGTCGTACGAAGTCTCTAATTGCTAATGCAAGCGAACATACGTCGTGTTTGCGACGAAACCTATCTACATGAAATCATCGTATGTGTAAAATTCCTCAACGAATCTGTAATTTATATAATTATAGATTTATTGAAGAATTTGTGTATTCATATAATTCACAATACTGCAATCATACATTACAGTAATTGCAAAAATTGATTTAAATTGAAATTTACATTTGCATAATTTTTATATGTATTCCAGCGAATACTTTTGTGTTTATAGAAATTAATGAAAAAAGTTAGTTTTATACAAAATTTCTCGTTAAATATCTAAAAATTTTAAGGATTTAATAGAATTTTTACTTCTTTTCTTTGCATGACAGAGATTGACCGATATTCATATAAGCTATTCGTATAAGTTTTATTGGACATTTTATCATACGATTTCAATAATATAACGAGTTTAGATATCGAAACTTTAAAAGTCGAGAAAATATAAAGAAAAACTTGGATCGGAAAAGCTCCGGTTTTGAATTTTCGTCGAGAAATCTGTAGACGAGAAGAATACGCAAATCCATACCATACGCAAATCGACACCAGTACATCCAGAATATATCCTTCCACTCACCCTATCCACCAGCGTTACTATTACCCAATTCTCACGTATACATCGCAGTATCTTCATCCATTCATACACACGCCTTATATCCTCGCGGTGCATATAATCGGTCCGAGCTCAAGTTAGTTCTCCACCGCCGCCATCGCCACCATCATCACCTCCACCACTACTACCGTCAGAGCACCACCAGTACCACCACCATCTCAATGCACTAGCTTCGCCAAATATCGCTGATACCAACGCAGCAGCGCCCGGTACCGGCACTGCTCCGGCACTCCGTTCCTGATGCGCGCAAGTACGCGAAGAGAAGGGAGCAAGAAAGAAGGTGAGGGGCGCGAGAACGGAGGACGGCAGAGATCGATATAGCGTGGGTGGATGTGCAGAGGTGCGGTGAGGCCGCTGCCGCCAGTCGTGCTGTCGGCTGCATCGACGAACATTCGCGCGCGCTCTCTTTTTCTCTCTCTCTCACTGTCTCTCTCCATCTTTGTAGTATCCCCTTCTCGTTGGTCAGTCTCTTTTCCTCCTCCATTCTGTATCTCCTTCATTCTCTTGTGCCTTTTTCTCCCTTTATAGCCCTTCGTGTTATCCCGCATGTCATCGAATGCAGCCGATCGCGAGCAACGTCGATCCTCAGGATCGCATCCCCGATGATACAGTGATAACGCGATCACAACAGTGTGAGGTATAAGGCCGATGATATGGCACAGTGAACAGTGCGGTGATTCCTGCGTGTAGATCTCTATTGATTGGGATTAATCCCCCGGTCAGGCTCAACGAGTGAGTCAGAAGGATAAATCAAGATCCATCTCTCGATCGTTTAATTTTTGAAATCTGTGTTCTTCTTTTTCTCTCTCTCTCTCCCCCCCTCCCCTTCTCTCTCTCTTTCTTTCTTTTTATTCAACACGTGCGTGGGCGAGGATGCGTGTCACGCGCGATTTTTCTCGGGGCTACGCTGGGAAAATTTACTGTAACTTGTTGTAATCCTCTAATGGCCACGCGATCTGACCGCAATCTGTGACGCAAAACGCGCGACACGACCTCGCAAATAACGAATGCAGTGCTCTAGTGAAACCAGTGTTTTTCTTCTATTGCGTATACTATTTTACATACTCCCCACGGAGTATGTAAAATACAATCCTTAATCGCTGCAAGGTCCTTGTTGAATAAGTGGAAATCGTAGGATTGCGAAACGCGATGAAGGACTTCGGACATGATGCTCATGAGTCAGAAGAGTTTTTCACCTCTGTTTTTTTTTGATATTTTACTTCTTGATAATAATTTAACCGCAAATTGATCTCTTATCTTCACAAAAAACTGATACGTAATTTTGTGCTTCTGTACATATAATGTTTAATTCTTGCAAATCGTCTTATACTGGTAAAGAGACCGAAAAATATACGAAGAAAAACTCACGCGTATAAATCGACTCTCCTTCCTCTCCGAAAGAAAGAAAAATAATAAACCGTTTGCAATTATTAACTTTTCCGCGTGCCATCTTGCTTTCATCTGTATATTTCTAGCGGCCTATACTTATTACGCGTCTATGCCATTTTCTCTGTTTTAGCTATGTTATATAAATTTTCTTATTTTCTTTATATATTAGGTGTAGTAAAAAGAAATCCATTATTTTTCCATTCAATTTCATGCAAAAATAATGGATTTCTTTTTACTACACCTAATAATTTCGCAGTAACTATTTCAATATTCAATCATTCCAACTGAATGTATAACTGAATGTATCTTATTCGTGGGAGGTTAAAGGTCAATGCTCGACTTATTTTTTAAATTGGCTTCGAAATAAAAAAGCCGCAATTTTTACGAACATACTTTCCACTTCATATCGTAGAAGCTGCGAGACTCGCGAAACGAAATTTTTTTTAATTCAAATGCGTCCAAATCGGATCGGAGCGTATCAAAGATTATGACCAGAGGACTTTGTCTTCGGAAACCATGACCTACCTTAGAAAAGTTTAAAACCTTACGGGATACTCTCCGTCACGATCACCTAATTGTCTAATTAACCGTAGAAATGCATTAACCATATTATGAATAGTTGCCAAAGCGAACCTTGTTGAATTATTAATCTTGAATTATTAATCTAATGGCATCTAATCATATTAATTTTGTTCATCGTATAATCACTGTGTATTAACATATCGTGATAATCTCTTCCGTAAAGAATTAAAAATTTATAAAAAATTATAAATTATTATTCATATTAATTCGAAGAAATTATTTTTGATTCGTTACGATAATAAATTTTATTTTACGAATCAGCTCTTAAAGTCTTCTACAATTATGTTCAGAATAACTTTTGGGCACGTAGTTTTATTGCATTTGCTTTCGAGCAACCGTCTCACATTCATAAAGACTAAAAGCATATTTACGAGGGCGTGTCGCGCATAAAACGATGCAACGAGACTTATCTCGAAGAAGTGAGTAGGTTGGGACAATGGCGGCGATCGTGGCGTAAATTTTTCAACGGGTCTTCTTTCTCTCGTCGCATGTGTGAGAAAAATACGTCTACCATAAACTGGGTAATAATAACTCATCCTCATAAATGTATGCGCGCTTCAAGCGGCGCTTGTTAATAATAGATTAATAAATAGATCAGAATGTACCTGTTAACATTCTCGTAAGTAATTGAGCTTCTTTGATTACATATAGTGCAATTTATGTTAATTTAATTAAATTGCTTTATCATTATACTAACGAACCATCATTTTTGATTACTTAATGAGATCTTTTCAAACTGATTTTTCTAATTATATTGTCGAAATGTTTAAAAGTTCCAAAATTAATTGAAATGGATTGACACGATGCGGCGTAGTCGAGCCGTTGAGCCTCATGACATGATTTTTGCCCTCGACCTCCTCATCTGAATAACGCTCATTCTCTATCTCATTGATCTTCATTAAACTTCTTCACGAGAAATTTAGTCGTGCAGGTCCTCGCAGTATCCTCAATTACCAATTACGCGTCGATAAATGCAAATAAACGTTGCTAAATGGATTATATTGCTGCTATAATGATCGCGAGCTATGACAGTAATAGCGTTGAATATTTTATCTACAAAGAATTGAATTTTTTATCACAGATGGAATATTGCCTGTTTGTACCCGTGAGTTTTATAGGATGTGAACAAAATTCTTAAATGAGTATATTTTGAAGATTTTAAATTAAACAATTTAGAGAATTTTCTGCAATAAAAATTCGATATTTTGTGTTTTTTTTAATTTTCAAAATTAAAAATATCTTAA
>Ga0157364_1003274_pt1 | contig 15653 bp, 14 predicted proteins | sample AttsexASBM2_FD_111476 | JGI IMG/M metagenome (GOLD analysis project Ga0157364, IMG submission 111476) | Fungus gardens microbial communities from leaf cutter ant in Ribeirão Preto, State of São Paulo, Brazil - Atta sexdens ASBM2 | ecosystem: Host-associated > Fungi > Mycelium > Unclassified ...
GAAATAAAAAAAGTTTTTCAAAACAGAACGTCTGTGCGAGGTTTTCTATACAAAGACTACTATTAAAGATTATATAATAAATTGCAATTTTTTAATAAACACAAAGTTAATATTTATATTTCACTTTTTTATTTCACTTGACATCTTTTTATTTTACTTTAAAAATATTTTTTTTCTTTACTTGTTTGTCGCTTTTAAAATCACATGAATTCAATTTTTCAAACAATAAATTCAATTTTTTCGTGACATCGGAAAATGTCGAAAATAATAAATTGATAATATTTGTATAAATCATTGTAAATTGACGATTAAGAACTAATTAATCATTGTTTAATGATTTAATGGTAAGTCACATAATAAATTCGAAGTTCTCGATATGTCACTATAATATCGATTTCGCGTAACTTGAAGTAATATCGTACAAAAATATAAGTAATATTTATTTTATTCTGAAATCTGGTATTTAAAGGAGAATAAATCCGAAGCACGAAATATAAATGACACTTTTCAACTACTTTATTTCTAGTTAATTCATCATAAATATGCGAATTTATTTATAACAGCGCCTTCATTTTGAAGAAAAAATAATATTATCAAAAATATTAATTTTGCAATAGTATTAGTAGTCACTATGTTTTTTTCTGTCATAGAAAAGAACGTCCGTTGCTCCGGATCAATATTTCGAATGCGGAAAATATAACACGCAGTTGAAATGTAACGAAAAATCTTCGATTTTGACACTAACCCGTCGATTTTCACCAGATCTTCTTGTAGTCGTTGTGGCAGTAGGGGTGGTTTGCGCAGGAGGCTGACCAGCCTCCTGGGGCACGTGTTGCGCGGGTGGAGTAGCGCCGACGGTAACACCACCCGTCGGCATCGTGGCACCCACTCCAGTCACCATGATTTATTTTCCGTATCACAGAACTCGGAAAAACTTCCCCAAGTCAAATAATTTCGATCGAAACGTGAAAGCACTGTGAATCGAGATCGATCACTTCACTGTAATCCAACAATCAGCTGTGCTCGATGTCCCTCCTCGTCCGCCAATCGTCGCGGACGATAGAATAATTGAAGGAATAGCGATACGAATTCGTAAATCCGACGATGAATCGAAGGAAACGTGACAAAAGAGTATGCACCCTTCTACTCGTCTCTTCTGTTGAACGTCGCTAAAATCACGACCGCTCGCGACTGATGTCTGAGCTCGACTAACTCGATGAACGGCGAACGTCTTCTATCGTGCCGTCGGAGCGTGGCACCCGGTGGAATGCCTGGTGGCGGCGCTTTCGGTGGAGGGGACATTCAGTGGCGAACACACGAGTGGGGGGATCCAGCGCGTGACGCTTTAACCTGACTACCCCTACCATCGAATTCCGACAGTCGGATGGCCCGATGCCTTTAAGACCCCCACTCTGGACTTTGGTTCCCTCTATGGCGTGCGGCTTGGACCCCCCCTTGGGACTCCCCAAACCTTTTCGGAGCCGATCGATCGGACTTTGCCAGTGAGACTGACGTCAGTGATTTCCAATGGAATTTTCGATTGCTCTTTTACGACTTCAATGCTTTTACTTAGTTGTTTTTTATTAATCATTTTACCATTAATCATTAAAATAAAAAAAACGATGCTTATTTGATAATCTTTCACAAATATATCATTGATTATTGCTATGATATTAATAACATATTTCATTAAATCTGTAAATTCTTCAGGTGCGACACTCATTTTCAACTTTTGTATATTTTCATTCACGACAAGGATATCGTCGTTGGCATAAGTTCGCGCGAGAGATAACTCTTTGAGGTTTCTCTCACAGAACGAGAAACAATGGGACAGAACACGGATTGGCGATTAGTTTCGCGTCTGCAAAGGTCATTAGAACCGGCTGGCCCCGGCTAGGCGCGTTAACATATGCCGATCGATGATGGTAATTCCAACGCGGACGCGAGTATGCGACCGGTCGTGCGAACGTCATCAGAGCTTATATCACGTCCCTCAAAAATAGCCGAGTGCCACCGTGTGCGGAATACGACGGGCTGACGCACGCGCGTGTAGCTCCGGCACGTGCCTTGTACTCCCTCCCGGGATGTATGCCTTTCGAAATTGCTCTTTCTACTTGGCGCGACCGATTAAACGCGCGGCTTCGTATTTATCTCGGCCGTCACACGCATACGTGACGATGTACGCACGGCCTGAAATACGACCGCATCGATCTCGCGCCGGATCTTAACTTTGTTGACTGTTCGGACGGTGCGCGAATGGTTGCGTGCAAATATTGTGACGGATCGTGATATCCCAGTCGTTTAGCACTTCTCATGCTTGACTCTAATCTACGTGTTACAAATTAAATTATAAATCAGATTTTAAGCTTCGGGAAAGGTTGGTGGGTTATTAATGGTTTCTTTATCAAATAAAAATCAATTGGGCGAATATAAATACTTTATAAGAAGTATTTATTCGTGTAGACAGGCAGGGGGTGACAGGATGTATAATTTTATAGACGGTAAATGATTTTGCGTGAGTAACGTCTTTTGTGTTTGCTTTGCGATTATATAGTAGATGATTAAACCGGATATAACTAGTCTTTGTGCAAACGTAATAATACGTACTGCGATGTCTGCCTGATAAGCGTTGCTCTTGTAGACTATAGTACGGTAAATATCATCGCATTTTGTCGAATAGTATGTTGCAAATAATATTATACATTCAATTCGTTACATGCCGTTGCCTTTTCTTGATATTGCATTTCTTTCGTCCAAGAAAAAATACGCTGTTTATAATCTAATTTCATTCATCAACTTTCTTATATTATATAATAACTATAATAAGTTCTCGCGAGATGAGAAATCTTTTAATCACGTTATGTTAGAATATTTTGAAAATTATTCCTAAGACGTGTTACGATTCGACATACGCACCTAAGGTATATGATAAAAATAATAATTATTCCCACGATATTTGCATGACCCGCTCTATGATCAAAGTATCTCTAGTAGCGAGAGGTAACGTAAATCCAAAGGTTCGTAGAAGTGCGGTAGGTGCGACGAGGTTCGTCTCTAGAGGATCCCAGACTCGTGTCCTCGCGTGCGAGAGAGCAGAACGGCGGCACCCCACGAGGAAACCGACAAAGAGAAGAAAGAGGGAGACCGCCGGTTCAATACGGAACGACAGAAACAGGGACAGAAGGGACGGGAAACAGACAAGGATAGTACGAAAGGAGATAACGCGCGCGCGACTTCACCTACACGGAGAAAGAAGCACGTCGCCAATCACGTGACTGGGATTCGACGCGGCGTACGACAAAACTATGTTGATTGGTCGAGTCTAGTCCCCACCACTGGAAATTGGCTGAGAGCGAACGTGCCGCGCGCGTCGCTTTTGCAAGTGGTGGGGATGTGATCGTCATTCGACTTTGAGCGCTCGAGCAGTGCAGGCGCGTGGATCCCGAGCTAGAACGTGTTTTAGAGAGATGTGCGTGGGGATGGCGGTGGCGATTATGAGGAAGAAGAGACGTGCGATGAGAGATCGAGGAATTTATATGCACTACTGTCGTGTAACTCGACATATCTTTTTTTAATAAAATTATGCAAAACCGTTCTTTTTTTTTTACAATTTAAAAAGAGTAATTGTGATTAATTATCTTTTTTTTTTTCAATTAATTAATTTTATTAAATAAAATATTTTTTAGATTTGAAAGTACCGAACAAATTAATTTAATATATTTTTAAAAATATAGAGATAGATAGAAATTGTAATTATAATAATATATGAATTTCAATTGTTGAGGTAATTTGGATTAATTTCTATTTGATTTTTTGCACAAATCTTAGATTAGAATTGTACAGTTGTTTTAAGATAAGTAAAATGTAAGATTGCGTATAACTTAGTGATTGGCGAATAATTTTTTAGATTAATTCTATGATATAACAATATTTATTTGTTAATATTAAAATCTAAATACGATAAAATGAGTAACTAGATAATGCATTTTTTCTTTTAAATTTAGTATAGATTTAAAGCAACGAGATTCACTAGACATTGTGCTTCCATCTATCGGTAAACGCTGCAGGTTTTTTCGCTGGACTAACGAAGGCTCGCATGCTGAACTGAACAATAACAAAAAAATTAAGTTGCTAGAAAATGAACTAATATAGAAAAAATGAATTATATCGATAAGAGAGATTTATTGATTGTTTCTTAGATTTTAACCATTTGAATTAAAAAAAAATTGTCTAAAATTTCTGTACTTTTAATATTTCATCAATAATTGAGACAATTCTATTCTTCCTTCAATTTTTCGTTGAGAGAGAGAGAGAGAGAGAGAGAGAGAGAAAGAGAGAAAGAGATTATACTATAATAAATTTTGTAAATTTTCGAGACGATCGTCCTACGACATTCGCACCAGCTTACGTAGGACTATACCGATAAGCTCTAACAAGCAACGCACTAATTCATATCCAAGCGATAACTAACAGTCGGCGAAATGTTGGTAGATGAATAGTATCTCGGTCAAGGAACTTACGTTCCTCTTTATCGTATGTCGTAGCCTTCGGTAAGATTTATGTAAGATACTTGCGGTAGTTCGCATCGCAATCTTTTATGAATTTCATTATTCTTGAATTCAGACCGAAACTGATTACTACCACACGTACACGATATCAGTTATCAGCCGATATATCACGTGTTAATGCACAATTTCTGTTTGCGTCTCTTGTATGATATATTCTCATGATAAGCGTTACGCGATTTGCACTCTTTAGATATGAGAATAAATTTAACGGACATTTGATAGAGATCACACGAATGTTTTGCAATGCAAACAGTGGGGTATAAAAGATTGAGATTAACGTACATGATGAACATTGCTTACACTCGAGTATCCCGGTAGTTACAACGGCACCTGTTTGTCGGGGAGACCTACGGCCTCCGTGAACTCGGCGTGACTCATTAGCTTTATAGGGTGCCGGGGCATTATGTGGGGCCCATGGGCCGGTGTTGGCCACATAAAAGCGCTCGCAAGGCGGCATCAGCTTTGCTCGCGGCAAACGAACATTAATATTCGCTCCCCTTCCGTCGAGATATCAGATTAGAGGTCCGCGAGGCCCTCTCGCTCACCCGTACTTTATTACACCATCCAGCAAAAATAAAGAAACCAAGCAACAAGCAAAAGCACCCCAGTTTGCAGTGCTCAAGTGCGCAACCGAGTGCTGCAACAATCTGATTTCGCCAGCACGATAGTACCCTCGCATTACTCATTCCGTTTTTCCTCTCGGTTTTCGCCTTCCTCGTACTTTCCACCGCGACAAAACTATAATTGTCTGCGCGTTGCGGCAGTCTCCGTCGAGAAAGTCGATCCTCTAACTACCTGCTTGCTTTCAGCTCCTATATAACTTCTCTTCGTTGGATATCTTCTACCACAGGTGCGGCCAACGCGTGGGTTGAGAATTAACGGCGGATTTTATTAGATATCTTAGACACAAATTCTCACAGCTTTCCTCACGATTGTATTCTCCAATAATACGTGTTTCTCGACATCAGTGAAAATTTTAATAACAGATGTCTTAAAATTCTTTTTTCTTTTAAATTCTGAGAGCCGCTTTATATATGAAATCGCTTTTGATGCGTGCAGTTTGGACCTTTGGAGGAATTCATGAGATGCAAAATCGCTTTGACTCAACCATAAGGATTTTAGCCGCAAGGGAATGGCGGGTGAATGCACACGTAGTCACGCTTTGCGATAATTTATGACAACTGTGATCCGAATATGCTTCTAAACATGCAAGGAATGAAGGGGAACTCCACGCGATACACCACGCCAGACGGAACTCGCGCAATTAGGCTACGAATCTCGGTCTTTCTGTCATTATTCGACGCTCGTCAGCTCGAGGCGTTGACGTTCATTGAATTTAAAAATGCAGCAGTCATTTTTGAAAAGCACACGAACATGTGGTAATTGGTCGTGGTGGGAAAATGACTCCACATAGGAAATTGACGGTCATTTCTGAGTCATTGCTTTTGGCATTATTTGCTTATCCGATAATAGCTGGCAAATTGTTGGGCTGTCAGTCAGTGAATATGCGTATGTATTGTAAGAGGCGTACAGTGCGTGCGAGTTTTATAACTTGCTCGAGGCGGCCAATCGAGAGGCCAGCCGAATATACATTGATAGGATCGAAATGGCATGCATAGTTTGCGCCGCCAAAATTTGTGACTCTTGTGTTAAGAATTGCACTTCTGACGTTTTGAATATCTCGAGAAATATCTCTGGCACGCGAATATCTACGGTCACGATGAGCGCACGCAAAATTAGTTTTTAAATGAATAATCCGGTGCCCTTTGAAGAAGATTAAAATTGGTCTGCTTTGTGCTATGTCGCATTATATTGCAGCTAGCTATAAATTTTCATATTGAGAATTCGCTTCCGATTTTGTTTCCAAATAAGTTGATTTTTTCGATAGGCATTTTTTTACTCAGTTGTCGTCTGTCTGATGGTTGTAATACAAAAAAAGATGACGCGTAGCCAGAAGTGAAACAAAAATGGTCCAATGAAAAAAACGAAGGACTTTTTCGAGGACGCGCAAATGTTTCATATCAACGAGACACAGTATGATCGCGTTTACGATGGTATGTAACAAGCAAGGTCGTATTTTTTTCGAGCTGACAGCAAAAATAAATCTGAAAAACAACGCTTCGTAAATACCATATCGACAAGTATTTTTGTGTAAAGGAAAAAAAATTGTAGAAGGCTAATAAATATCTATTGAAAACATTCGAAAAAAAAAGATTATATTCTCGATGCAGTTTGCAATAATAAATATGTCGAGGCATTCGATATTTTTTTTGAATGTTGAATGCAAAAACATGAAAAAATCGGTCTTAATTAAAAGAATTAATTAAAAGAATTTCATATAGAAGAATTGGTACAGTCGATATAATAAACCGAAAATTTCTGAATTTTTAACAGGAAATATTTTTTTGATATTTTTCTAATGTAACCATACTAATATTTCTTTATTATATTTTATTTTACTTTATTATACAACTATCTATTTAATTAAGTAAATTTAAATCTCTAGATAAAGTATAAAAAAAAGAAACTTAAATTATTATTGAGATAATAGATTTATATAAAACGTGTATCATATACGTGATTAACCAAAAAATTAACACTAATCCTGTGGCGAAAGGATTTGTCCTATTTTGACAGAATTCAGAGCGATCATTATTTTCCTGGTGTAGAGATATTATGTGTAGAAAGGGTTAACACTTTAATGTCCTGTAATATCAGTTCTTTCAAATTAGTTGACTGAAAAGTATTTTAAAGAATGAAAAAGAAAATTGAAGGATATAATTCAGAGCGATCATTATTTTCCTGATGTAGAAATATTATGTGTAGAAAGGGTTAACATTTTAATGTCAGTTCTTTTATAATATCAGTTCTTTCAACTTAGTTGACTGAAAAGTATTTTAAAAAATGAAAAAGAAAATTGAAGGATATAATTTATGTGCTGATAAAATAGATATTTTTAGTGATAAATTATATACAATAATCGAGACAATCTCGCAACTTATTACATAGATATCTTATTTATTTCTTGTTAAAAAAGTGTGTTCTATTTTATATTATATGAAATAATTTTTGTATTAAAGACATTTAAATTTTACATTACAAAATATTTTTGATATTATGAAAAACTTCCTTACAATTCAGCTGTATTCCTATACATTTTAATTTCCTTTTCTATTTTAAACGTTTTTCTTCTGTTCAATGCAAGGCTTAAGTAATTTATGGCATTTTCAGTGAAAATATTTTGAAAGAAATTGAAAACATTATTTTTCATTATGTAGAAAACTATAATAAATCAATTTTAACACATTAAATTATTAAAAATTTTAAAAATTACGCAATATAAGAACTCTGCCATAATATTCTGTTATATATTTGTTACAGAATGTGATGAATGTTACTTTCAACAAGATTTAGTACTTTATAGACAATAGCACGCAAAAGGCGTATAATAGGGTTACATATACTTTTAAGTTTTTCTGCAGGAAAACAAAATTAACAGATCAGGGTTAATCCATATTCTTTAAAGCAAATTTCACTTTAAAGACAGTTTGAGATTCATTTAAGTGAAACTTACTTTTATCGGCATGTTACAAAAGTATAGGTATATTGTTATTTCTTCATGCGTTTCCTTGCACTCTCATTTTATTCATTCTTTATAATACAAATACATTTTTTCGTACAATAACAAATTGATCTTAATAAATTATAAATTTTTCTCATCTATATTCGGATGTATTATTTGAAATATATCTTTCAAGTGAAATTTGCTTTAAAGAATATGGTTGGGTTAACCCTGATCTGTCAATTTTTTTTCCTGCAGAAAAACCTAAAAGTATATCTAATCCTATATTACATGCCTTTTGCTATTGTCCATAAAATACTAAATCTTGTATATAGAAATATATGATATTAAAAAGAGATATAAGAAATATAGGAAAATATAAGAAGATTATAATATTCTTTTTACGTATTGTATTTCTAATTTATATCAGCTGTGTTTATTTATTGTAACAAAGAAAAAAACAAATACAGCTATTTTTGACAATCTTTAATAAGGTAAAAGTCTTAATGTTTTTATATAAAATTGGAAAACTTTGCCATCGTAAAGCTTTTCTTTTGACCCGTCAAAACAAAAAAAAAAAAGAAACATGCGCCATTAAAATCACTGTTTCAAGGCAATAAGATTAAACTATCAATACAGCAATGTAGTCTATATCATAAATTCTTGGTAAGCAATTTTTTTTCCAAACTGAGTAACCTTTTTCTCTTTATTTTTTTCAAAGGGTTTACACTCAACGACACGGAAACTAAATTAGACATAATAAAACTATAAAAAAGAGCTGACCTCAGCAGAAGTATCCAACTCGTACTGTTCATGAAAGGATAGAGGACAACCAAATAGAGTTCAAAGAAAAATTTCATCGTAAAGCTTAAAAATCTTGCAACGTGAGTGGAGAAAAATTATAAATCCTTTGGGCCAGACTCTTTTTTACTACTTTTACAACGTCATAAAATAATGGTAAAAGATTGTCGTCAGCGTGAATAATCCACTTTCATTTTTACGTCAGATTTCAAAGATCAAGGATGTTCAGGATTGCGTGAAAGGATTTTGAACATTCTTCATTTTCGAAAATCAACAAGTTTAATTTGTGGCTGAACTAGAAATGCTTTAACTGTAACTGCAATCGATTGTATGGTAAATTCTTTCATTAGTGATCACTAATGATGAATTTAACCTGTTCGGATTTAACCCTTTCGATTTGAACCTTTGGTTTTAACTCGTTCAGGTTGTAACTCTTTTTTGTGGAAAATCTTATTTGGAAGATTAGGTTTATCACGCCCATTCGACAGAATGACGCGTGTTATTATGCAAAAGAGTAGGAAAAGATAATTTTCAGAAAAGTATCCTACGTTGGACCCGAAGATTTTTATACATCTTTTCACCTATTATAAAGAACGAAGTTTATTAATTGTTCTCAAAAAGACTTTACAAAAATTCTGTACCCCTTTAACTATATAATATAAAAATAGAGTGTATAGTGATAAAAATAATAAATGATATCTTTTAGCACACATTTTAAATTTAATCTTAATACTGAATTATATAACTATACTTTTGTATATACGCGATAATTCTACTCTATATCATTTCAGCGAATTATGCTTATACATTTCTAAAGTACCCATATAACCGTTGCATGTACATATGTATAAAATGACATTTTTGCATGGATGCATTCTATGTACTGTAATTAGCTCTTTTTGCGACGGATTCTTCTTACGCTATTCTTCTTATACTTAGAAAACGGTTTATTGAGCAGAAAAAATGTAATTCGATGTTATATCCTTTAGTTCCCCCTTATCTCTCGTGCTTACCCGACGTGAAGTCTTCCGTGAAACGTTAGGAACAATATACATCGAGGGACCATGATATCGACGTAAACACGTTCGCCACAAATTCCTCGAAAGCCGTTCGATATTTTATGATCTCATTGGATATGACAAGCGTGGTCTGGAATTTTAGCGATCGTGTAGTTCGCAATCGCCCTCGGTAAAAAGTTTGCGTCACCGATAGCATCGCCTTGCATTTAGATCGATTTTCAGTTATTTAACGATAACAGTATTGGTGTCATAGATTTACGTATATACGTTTATACAATCTTTTACATCTTAATTGAGAGATATAATTTATCATGCAATATAATCATATGAATATTTTAACTTCTTTATCTTATTTTAAAAAATCTTAATTTTAATGTAACGTTGTCGTTTAAGATGTATAAGAAATAAGACCCAAAAAATTTCAGACACAATGAAAATAATTTATTTTAAGAGAGATATTTGATTTTCAAAATAATTAATTGCTTAATAATAAATAAATACTATTTACATATATATATTTAATTATATTTATATATTTTTAAGCATTCAAGAAAAAAGTTTTTTTTCCATTTATTTTTAATATTACATTTTTTCGTCGCAGTTGATATTTGATCAATCGAAAAACAGATATTTTAATATAATAAATAATACAATAATAATAAAGAGTGATTCATTAAGATACATTCATCTTTAGAGGAAAACAAATGCACCAGAACTTGTTTCGATATCTTCGTATGCTTATTCCATCAGTGATTGAGCAAAAAATAATACCCTTCACCTGCGCGATCTCACCGCAAGAAATCTCTGGCGAATTCTTCTGCGTTTTCCGTGGTGCATTTCGTGGCTGAGCCAATTTGGATTAGTTCCCTCATCGAAGATCGACCGCAAAACGGGGCGCATCTGGCTTGGGCGGTCGGTCCCCTAAAGAAGAACAGGAAGAATCGGTGGCCTCGAGTACTCGACGTTTGCCGCAAGAGTATCACGTTGCGCCTCACGTCTGGACGAGTTTACTCACGAACAGCCCGTTCCGGCTCGTCCGAGCGGATTTCTAGAGTCTCGCGGCGCGCCCCGCTCAATTTGCACTTCATTTGCTTCATATCGGGTTGCCTTCTTTTTTTCAGCACGCGCAGCCGTACGTACACACACGCAACGTGCAAGAGTCCCAATGGATTACGCGGTGGGCGCCTCTCTCGAGAGGGTTCCCCGATTCGAGCGAACCGTCCTCGTCGCGTGTATAACCCGCTCCGACGGATGCGCCGTCGCTGCATCCATTCGCATACCCTTGATCTTAACAAAATTGATGCGTGCTGGCACGAAGACGACGACATGGTTGCAAAATATAGGCCACTGCAACCTTATGGATATCATATGAAGCACGGTAGATTGAAGTTTCTATGTCACGTACGTTAGCCAAGTTTCATACCAGAGGCTTCACGTTAGGTTATTTTTAAGCACAACCCTGATGAAAGATAAATTTCTACGCTTATCCTGCTTAATGAAAAGTAATAAATTTTTTATTAGGAATAATTAATAAATAACTCGCAGAACGGCATTACGTGAATGGCATAACACGATATATAGATATATGATGTTTTTTTCATAATGATAATTTATCATTATGTCGACTATGTTTTCAGATTTCCAAGGAAATCATCTGAGAATTTTACGAGCATTCGTTTTCTAACCGTTCGATCGTGACAAAAATTACAGTTAGATGATAAATAGTTTTTACGTCTCATCACTCACTTTCTAACACCCTCCGCTATGATCGAATAGATTATCTTCTTTCACTTCAAGAGATATCGGAGATTGACGGCAACAGGAAACTTCGCAAACGCGATTGCACAATTTTCATACTTACGTTAATACGATCAGATGGAATCCCTTTTGAATCAAGCTTCAAAAGAGGCCGCAGCCAAGTTGTCAAAACAGAGTACGTGTCAGACTCTCTGTCGGTGAGACAATTCGAGTGGAATTCGTATTGTAATAAATTTTCCCGTCGTACCTTCCTTGGCATACGCACAGTAACGATCCAATGGCATAAACGTATACGTGACATTTGGCTACATTTTAAAATTCGGTCTCATTGTACGAAAGACGCATCTCCATTGGTAATTCTCGCCCACACACCGTGTATTTTTACACCTCGCCTTAAAACGCGATGCATGCTAGTATGGCGCGTGTGGACGTCGCCGAGAAGGTGTGGGCCTCATCCTGTGACATACGCGATATGCCCCCTGCTGTCTGCTTTTTCATGCCTAATCGCGAACGCTGTTTGCCCCATGGGAACCAACACGTGTCTGATGCCACGCAACCGCGTCATTATGGAATTCCTTCGCAGATTGGGGGAGAAGAGGGGGGCGGGAGGGATCGCAATATTGCGGCGTCCTGTCGTCCGGACCATTGCTTCTTAAAATTCACACTCGTAAACATTAAAAAAAAAAATATACAACTCGATACTCAAAGTAAAAAAATAAAAAAGTGATAAAGAAACATATTGCTATTGAAATATAAATCTTGCAATCTGATAGTTTCTATTTGAAGATCAATTTTGAGAAGATACGATATGATAAGATTGATATACCTATTAGTATACCTATTAGTGTATACATTTTAAATAATATAGATATTACGTAAATAATATAATATACTCTCTAAATCTGAATCAGTGGATAGTCACTAATTATTATAGTGGCATACTTGATACTGATAATCCATGAAATTCAATTAAAAAAGGAAAAATGATTGAGCATTAATAACTAAATATATACTGATATTAATTTTAATATTCCGATATCATATTCATTGAATTTAAGCACTAAACAAGTTTTGTTAGATCACATAATAAAAATTAGGAATAGGTTAGGAATCTCATATTTAATTCATTGATTACAGTAGCATACTTGGTACTGACATCAGTAATTATCCACTGATTCAGATTTAGAGAGTAATAATAATATATTATATTTTCTGTATTAATTTTAAATAATGTAATTAAATATATATATATATATATATATATATATATATATGTATATGTATTTAATTACATTATTTAAAATTAGAGCAAATATTAACAATCTAGTTTCTAATTTCTTTGATATTCTTTATAAATGCACAATGTGTGATATCCTATACATTATAATATGACTTAAATGAATGAATATTGAAGAATTAGTAAGTTTATGAACGTTACAGAGCGGTAGTTTATTAGACGTAGTAATGAATTATTTTGTCGCAAAATTGATCAATAATGCGGGGTAGCGTGGTATAGGATCTGGGTGCATTGTTAACATGTCAAGAATTTCCTCATAATAAAAATATAATAGTAAATTTGTACGTTTTTTTAGAAAATAATGCTGAACAATGGAATACTTCTAGGATTAAGTGTACTTGAACGAGGAGCGGCAGGTAACGAATAGAATAAAGAGCAACTGACCGCTTTTGCATTCAGGTAGAAAATAGACGTCCATGACGAGTTTTATCCATACCTTGTGTTTCCTTTCATATTGAGCGCTTGTGAATTCGTATAGTTCCGAATATTCAAAAATATGCTTGTTCATAAATATGTACCGAATATGTATTGCCAAGTAAGTATAGAGAAAATCGAGGTGTCACAGTTTTTGAATAATGATTTTTATAAAAAATGAATGTAAAAATTTTTTAATTACATCATTAGTACATCTATCCCTTAGTGAGATACTGAGTGCTTTCATCATGCTTATTTGTCAATTTTTAATAAATTATCTCGTATTTCCCGCGCTTTCTACATTTTGAGGATTTGCTTTGTTGTTGTTCATCCATTATCTACGTGTTTTGTTATGCCAATTTGACCTGTTTACATTTTAACTACACTCATATACTCGTTGAACGTCGGTTATGATCGAATGGATAATGTTTAAGTAAAATATTTATATAATTCACGTAAGTGCAATATATTGTTTTACAATATTTATAGCGATTTATTCTTAAAAATCGTAAATAATATACACTATGTTTTTGGCGCAAAAACCATTCTATATCACAATTTAATATTATATCAGCATTCTATAAAAAGAAGAGGATCCTGGCATACTGATTGTGTTATTAGCTTTTTGATCCTCCATATATAGCAATCGACCATGATCTTTCCTATTGAGGGATGCTAATTGTAAGAAATGTGAACGCATTACTCATTAACCTAGCAAAACAGTTAATTGAAATTATTTTATATGCATTTGTGCAACATTGTGGCGATCTTGACACTGTGATAAATGACCACCGAAAAATATTCGAAGTTCTTTCCGAGTGTAAGAATATTTTTTTCTCGACACTTCGCTTTCCCCCCAAAGCTCTACCTCTCCTCCTCTTCCGCCCCTCGTTTTAATCGTTTTCTTGATCACGAACACCTCTAATGAAACTGACATTCCGAAACAAGAACCCCTGAAGGCCCGGACGTGAAATAGGATTTCGTCTTCGGGGTCGGATTAATGCATGCAGCCGTTTAATCCGACAATATTAATGACCGCCGATTCTACGTCTCGCGTTCGTTTACGATTCAAGGATTCTACGGTCTTTAGAAACGTACGAACGGCAAAGGAAAAGAGAGAAGAGCAGAGAAGAAGGGGAGATGCCAAGGAATATACATCCAGGCGCTACGTAAGCCTATTCAGAGTCTGGCTTACGCGGCCGGACGACTACCGGAGTTCCACCGCTTGAAATTAATCGAGGTCTTATCATAATAATTTTATTCAGCTGTTTTGAAAGAGCCTCCGTCTAGTCGAAGAGAGATCGAAAAGAGATAAAAAGGAGACACATTCGCTTCACGAAGACCTTCTTACTGTCTTTCTTTTGCGACCAAAGCGTCTCCCTCGATTTCATCCGCGTGATTTGTAAGAATTATTGGAATACCACGACGTATTTGCTTCTTGACATCTTTTGATTAGTTGCAGGATATGTCAAAGGCATAATATAAGGATTCTTCGTTGTTCGTGAACAACAACAGAAGTATTGTTGCAGTTCGTTTTCTAACGTCGTTCGACTGCTTCTCTTATTGGTATTTTCATATTTCTGCAATATTTTTACTGTCAATATTTTTCATGCCTTTACATATCTACATGTGTTTTCGAATATTTTTGCGACAGATGTCCGAGTATTATCAAAATGATTGAAATATACTGAGAACATTTATGAGCTGTCTAAATGCATCGTTATATACAGAATTGGAAAGTAAAGTTACTTGTAATGCGTTTTCGTTACTTTTTTTCGATAACGAATTATATTTCCTTATGAGTAATGTTAATGATAAACGCAATTACATTTTTTGAGTAATGATAAGGATTTGACTCATTACTTTTATCATTATTTTATTTTTAGCGTATGTGTTAGGCATGTTAGGATTAATAAGTTTGTTTTATTCAGCTGAATTTTTTGATAAGCGTTTTCGCGTCCTGTGTGCAAGAACTAAAAGTGTTTGATATAACTCATGCAAAGTCTGTTTAGGCACTAAGCATATTATCTCTACTTATAAAGAAAATTGATTATTGGTGGAATTATGTATATGTTTAATATATACATAGATATATTATAGATATATTATATATATATATATATAAATATATATATATATATATATAAATAATAAATTTTTAATTTTAATATTTTTTTATTTTTTTTTTTATAATTATAAAAAATTTTTTTTTTTTTTTTTATATTATAAAAATA
>Ga0157364_1003275_pt1 | contig 15651 bp, 3 predicted proteins | sample AttsexASBM2_FD_111476 | JGI IMG/M metagenome (GOLD analysis project Ga0157364, IMG submission 111476) | Fungus gardens microbial communities from leaf cutter ant in Ribeirão Preto, State of São Paulo, Brazil - Atta sexdens ASBM2 | ecosystem: Host-associated > Fungi > Mycelium > Unclassified ...
GGAAAGTTCGTGCCGATTTTGAAGAAAAATTGAAACGCAGAAGATTTAAATTTTAGTATACATTTATTAAATTATATAGGTTAGTCGGCACGAATTTTCCGGACAACCCAATATATATATATATATATATATATATATATATATATACAATATAATATATATTAAAAACATATTTCATATATTAAAAATATATCTAATATCTGTCCCTTGCAATTATCATTAACTGTCTAATCGTCGTGGACGACGATATTTACCTGAAACCATCGTTTCTGGCAGATGATTACGACAGTTATAGCAGCAATGATCGTAGATCGTGCTGGAAGGAAACCGCTACTAATATTTTCCTCGAGTGTCATGCTGATCAGTCTCGTAGCCCTCGGTTTGTATTTCAATACTAAGATGAGAGGAAGTGATGTCAGTAATCTCGGTTGGCTACCACTTACATCTCTAACGTTATTCATGATTTCTTTTTCCGTTGGGTAAGTATTGCAACTAAATTGCATTTAGATCTTTTGAAATAATTTGGAATAACATATTCATATTCACGGTATAAATTATCTTAAAATATCATCCCATGTTACTATCCATGCAATTAATCTTTTTTCTCTATTATCTGATTACTATATTAAATATTTCAGATTAAATAATTCAGAAATTATCACAATCCATAATATAGGTAATAATAATTTCTGAATTTGTAATATAGATTATTGTAATATAGATTATTGTAATATAAATAAATAGAAAAAGAAAGATTTTACTGAGATCTCAGCAAACAAACTGATTTGTCGTCATTTTGACTGAAGTATTTGACATAACAATTAGTCTAAATTGTGTAAAAAGAAAAAAACATCAACTGCATGTATTACATTTTATGTACAGAATGGGCCCGATACCATGGATGCTGATGGGTGAATTGTTTCCCGCGGAGACTAAGGCGGTAGCTTCCGGTATTGCCGTGATGCTGAACTGGTTCTTAGTGTTCTTAGTGACGAAGACCTTCCCCGCGATGAACGAAGGCTTGGGCGCGGACGTTACTTTTTGGATCTTTGCTGCAATCATGGCGCTCGGCACTGCATTTACGTACTTTTACGTACCGGAAACCAAAGGAAAAACCTCCCAGGAGATTCAGGAGGAATTGCAGGGCAATGTATCGAAGAGAACAAACGCTTAAATTGTATTAATGAAATTTTGATCTGCTTGTAGCGTGACATATGGACAAACAATAAAAAAAATTTTTGTTAGCGATACATTAGGAAAAGAACTGCCTAGAAAGAATATAAACTGTCGGAAATTGAAAAGAAAATTAACTCTAATGAACTCGAATGACTTATTATTCTTTCTTATTCTCGTTTGTAAATTTTCTTATGTTTTTGAACATGTTGTTATTATTCTTCTGTAATATATTAATTTTTATTCACGTAAATTTATCGTTATCAGTTGTGTACATTTTTAAATTACTTTGTAAACATATATGTATTATCATACGAGAAAATAATAAGAAATAATATTTCAATTTTAAATATTATCCCATCACTTTATTTTGGGGTTTCATTTCATAATTAATACTAAATGTATGATTAATCGTCTTTGTGACATTCCACTCATGCATAAGAAAATATATGCATTTAGTCATGCAATTTTTTACATTATAGCCAGAAATAGAATTAATTGCGATAATAATAGATATATATTTAAAACAAATTTTTAGTTTATTATAAATGTTGCAAAATATTTTGAAAATAGCTATTAATATATTATTATAAACTGATACATTACTTTAAGTTAATATAAAGACGCGAATATAATATATTATATATTCAAGTTCAGGTAAGAATTCAAGAATATATAAATCAAATTTTTACACAAAAGATGATTTGACCAATAAATAAATTTTTTAATAATAAATAAATACTGATTTTTGTTTTATTTTTCTTTTTTGTGTAATCTTATTTTTTCTGCAAGAAGATAAGCGCAACCCTGAAAAATACATTTCCTAAAACGGTTAAAGCGATTTCCATTAACTGCATTTTTCCAGAAAATTATGTGATAAAGAGTGACATTATCTTTCTGCTCTATACGATAAACATAAAGCGCTACCACGTAGTTTTGGAGAATAAAAAAATGTCAACGTCAGTATACATAGGTGCGTCTTACTTCTATTATCTTCTTTTTACATTGGCATAAAAATGGCGTTTTCATGACGAGTACAGTATCTTACGGTAAGATAACACAGATTATGATTGAGGCTATCGAAGAGCTATTCAACTGCAATCAGTTGATTAAAGTCGTAAACAATTTGTGAATTGAGTGATGAAATTTAATTTACAATAACTTTCCTTCTATAATTTTGTGTTTTCATTCATTTAATGTTTAACATCTAAATTTTAGAACTGCTTAGTCGAAAATTCTATCTAAGATAACTATAAATGACATAATTAAAAAAATATTCTATACGTCAATATTAAAAAATAACTGAAAGTTTTATTAAATATTATTCATATATTATTTAGATATAATTCATAATATATTTTGAGACTTTTGAGAGAGAGAAAAAGGCGGGAAAGATATAGTTAGATTCATATATAGTATATAAACAATATATAAACAAAATATTCTTTTCAAATATTTTAAAACAAAATTATTTGTAAAAATTTATCTCAACGAATTTTACTGTCTTTTATAACTAAACTTTACATTCTTTCCCCCTTCCTCCCTTCTCTCTCTCTCTCACTCTCTCTCTCTCTTTCTCTCGCTCTTTCTCCCTCTCTTTCTGTATATTATTTAAAAGTAATTTATTTTCAATAGATTTGTACAAAATTTGCAATAGAAAAGATTTTTGCAAAATGCGCACTTATTCAGTGTTATATTCTTATTTTCTTATTTTACGTTTGACAATCTTGTGAATACATAATTGAAAGTGTTCGTTCTTTTAAACGGATGTCACAAACTATTTTACAGATGTTTAAAACGACTTTTTATGTGTGACGTAGCTAAAACCTGAATGGAAAATTATTATATATATTTTTCTACGTGCATGTAGTTTATTTTATGTAACGTAATCGTAACCTTGACTTTATGATATTGCATACTTACTATGGAAATTCCCCCTGCGGTAAAACGTATTGATAAAATAGCTATTGTTGAATCGATAGATATTCAATTTTTATTGCTCCAAGATTATTGTATAAAAAGTGCAAAGTTATTATCACTTTTCATGAAATCTATGAATTGAAAGATTAGAAAGGAATGCAACTACTATTAATTTTTTCATATTTATGCATATAGATACATGTATGTGTAAGAGATTTTAAATTTAAAACTATTGTAATTAATATATAATTGAGAAATAAAATACACAAGATAATTTTTCTCATAAAATGCTTTCATAAAACAAAGTATTTAAAATTCAATTTTGTGAAAAAAAGCTTCAATATAAAATTCATGGAAAATAAAAATAAAAATAAATTCTATTTTATTTTCATATTTTAAAAGTTTAATGTAAATCAAATAAGTATACTTGGTGAATGCAAATGAATTTTGCTAGAATTTTTTATAAAAAACAATCTCTAAAATTTTTAAATAAGAAATGATTCAGAAATGTATATAATGAACTGAGAAATACTTGTAATAAAAAAAAAAATATTTTTATTGAATAAAAACGAACATTAATAGCCGTTACGATAAAATGATTCTCCTACGATACGTCATACATAGTATGACATATAGCAAGATTTTCTTCTAATAGAGAATTTATCAAAGATACTCGAGACAATTATGCAATAAATCATACCTTCCTCGTCCGGTGATAAGAGATTATCAACAGAACCTTATTAATGTAACGTCATTTTCTTAGGAAGCTCAAACAAAACTTTCCAGAAGATTTAAGACTTGCAAGAAGGAAAATTTCAGATTTACACAATTTGTGCAGGATGTACTCTCTTATTTATTATAATAAAAGTACTAGCACACGTCAATCGCTTATTCGATACTCCCGCGCGTACATGGCGAGTATAATTTATCGTTGCATAATTATTAGACACAGATATTAACGTTCACGTCGATTAATATTGTGGGATCAGTACCGTATAGTATATAGGAAGATTAATATTTAATACTGAAAAATTTCACGCAAAATAACGTGGATTTTGCATTCTTAAAGTGGCGCACAAGTCATCTTTTAAAATGAGCTGCTGTGAACAAATATTCAGCTATCACTAAAAAACGCTTTTTAAATATCACAGTTCTCAAGGCTGAAGTTAATGTGGATACATTTTTCGCGGTTAAAATTTACAGGTATTTATCGATATTTAATTTTTTAGTAACGTTAAAAAATGTATGGCTTGTGTTACATGATATGTTACACAAAGTGCTGGAATTTCATAGAATATTAATCAAGTTTCTGGAAATTGCATTAAATTTTATGAATTGTTAAATTAAAAAAGAATATTAAAACAAGAAAATATTCTTCTATAAAAAAAATTGTAGAATAAAGCAAAAGAATTATTACACGTCATGAATGAAAAATGCATGCTAGAGAAGTGTTTTTCCTCAACGTGAAAAATATTCTCCAATATTAAACATCCGTTTTTAAGATTTTAAAAAATATTTTAATTTTTGTAATTCAAAAATGCGTGTTTTTTCTCTGATGTGTTTTCTCCTTTTGAGGCGCTTCAATTAATTTTTTCTCAGATAAGTAAAGTGTAATAAATAAATATAGTAAAGTGTTATCTCAATTCATTCTTTAACGTTGTGGAGTAGCTACTATGAAGAATCATTCTTCGATTGTTATTTATCGTTTATAGAATATGTTTCAATAACGAACATTATACACTTGTAAAATACTGTAAGCGATAAACGTAAGTGCATTCCGACATGAACGCTCTTTGTCACGTCTTGCATGTGACGCTTTTCTCGTATCCTCTCATTTTGCGTTTTTCATTAATCCTCTTCCTTAATATTAGTTTAATACCTTTTTTTTATATGCATTTTTTAAATTAGATCATGTAACGTAATTTCGCGAAAATTGAGTGTTGTTCAATGATTACATTCCGAGTTCTCGTTATCATTGCACTTGCGAGCGATATTGATAGTCGATTTCGTTGTTGATCAAGTTGAAGCACCATTTCAAATTTAGCATTGTAATAATAAGATAGATTTTCCTATTGATTTCTTCACAATGGCATTTGATTGTTCACGCTACATAATAAAATAAAATCGTATAAAATATAAAGCAACAATCTTTTACTTCTGTAAATAAAATCCGAGTTTCCTTCCTAGAAACATTTCAATATTTCACCGAAACTAAATTGATAATAAAAAATAATAGATACTTCATATTCATATTTTTTCTATTAGAATTTTCTTATTAGAATTTTATAAATAGATATATTTTAACATCCTTTAAAGAAATATCGATTTCTATTTTATAAATTATATTAGATATTGTCTAACAAGCATATTCTTCTCCTATCCTTCAATTAATTTACAATTAGATTCAATCTTCAAGTCTGTTTTAACAAAAAGTTGCAAGTACATTTGTTTTATTTTTCTAAATCACAGATTCTAGTATTTATAATTAAAATAATTATATAATATTTCACAGAGAGAGAATTAATATTATATATTATTTTTAGAACAGAATTTAAATTGAAAATTCAATTTATATGTTAATTCAAAGAAAAGATGTCGTTTTCGTTAAATGCCGCATCTCAAAACAAATTTTCTTAAGCTTTCCGACGTTCTAATTATTAGAAAAGAAAAAATATAACTGATTTTTCGAAACACAGTTGCAAACTGACAATACAGTGAATACATAGTTATGAGTAACTACCGCAATGTATATCTTTATGTACGCCAGAAATCTCATTGGCGAGGACTTCTTGCTCATACAGAGAAAAACAGAGGTCAGGCAAGGATAATATCTTCTTCATGTCTCAAGGGAGGGTAATATCTCTTACCGAAACTAAATTGTAGCTTCTTCGTTAACATCTGGACCAATTAGTTACGCGTATTGCAGCGACTACGTAAAACCAGGAAATGGCAAGAACTTTAATTGTCAGTTTGCGTCATTTTATTCAATAAATCGAAGTAAACCTTTTTTTCTTTTTTTCGAGGAGTTCCTAAAGTTTCCAGACACTACCCGATTAATTAAGCGAATACCTTTGGAATATATAAGCTGTAATTTGATATTTTCCAATGAATATGTTGAAAACTTTAGCATATTACGTCATTTCAAATAAATATTCTGTAATATTGAAATAATGACAGATTTTTTATAAATTGTTTTTTAACTTTTCTATCTGGTGCTGCTTTCTTTTGTAGAGCAAATAATGTAAAATAAAGAGAGAAAAATTTATTTTGAATTAATCTGTCATTAATTAATTTCACAACTTTTTTAAAAATAAAGCAAAGTTTTTGTATTTTTAGTCTTTAAATAGTATAACACAGACTGTGATTAATAAAAGTAAACTGTTGCGTCGTAAATTAAAGAGAATTGTGAAGATAAGTTTGATAACGATAAGTTATATGATCTGCAAATAGAAAATGAATTAAGACTATATCCAAACGCTTCGCAGTTCTATAATCAAATTCATACTTCTGTTGATGCTGTTGACGTATATACAAACATAATCACAAATAAAAATAGTTGACGTATAAGAAGACTATTTTCATAATCTCCCTCCTTATGATGGCTTCTCTATAATGTCACTTTATACGTCAGTAATATCTCGTGATTATATTTGCTTAGTTGCTAGTTGTGTCAATAGAAACTCGGCGTTTTTAATCATACTTAATCCAATTTGTTTGCTAATCATCACGAGTTGTGTCTTTGGTGATTATTTTTAATTCGCGTGCATTCTAATTTATAGACTTGTAACAATCACTGGACATATTAAGCAAACGTAATCATATTGAAATAATAAATCACTTCGTTCACTATACTGTCTCGTTGTTCCATCAGAGACAGTTTCAGCTGCAACTTCAAATCATCAACGTTAACAATTACGATTGTTCCATTTAAATTATAGCTCGCGGTATGGATAGAGTTAGAAGAAAATTAAATTCATCAGAATTAATGTTACTCGATATTATATTGGTGCAATACATCTCCGAAATCATTAGTGTTATATATCGACAATTCTAGTTGACTAATTTCGCTCGGCGGTTTATCTGTTCCCAGATCATATAGTCCTAGTTGCAATATAAACAAGTAAGAATTTTATTAATCATCGTTGATTCTAATCGGTATTTTTACAAGCTTGTAATTCTTCTTAGAAATGTGTGCAATCGATTTATTTATTCCGATTAGTTCTCTTTTTTCTTACACAGAAAGATTGATTAAAAGAAATGGATTGTATATATATATAGAAGCTTGTTTGCAGAGTGAAATTGTAAATCACGTTTAACTTAAAGCAATTAGTTCGTTTATTAAAATATTGAAAATAATTCTGATGCTAACATAATGAATAAATTGCTTCCTTATTTTGCTTTGCTCGACAGTTACGCTTTTGCACGGTAATTATAAGTATAATCGCGTTTTAAATGTCGCACAAATCACTCACCCATTATGCACAAGCATCCGGTTGTACATTGCACTGTATCTATGTTGGTACCAACTGTTTGCCAACTTCCTTTTTATTTGATCTCTTTGATTCTCTGAAATTCGAAACCTTTTTTTATATAATTTTCAACTTTAATTGCATTTTTATTAGTATTTTTATTAACGCCGCGAACATGAATTAAAATTTCTTTTAACGTAGAAAGTTTCGAAAACTTGAAAAAGATGAAAAAATGAATTAAAATATGCAATAACATCTTCTATATATATCTGCAAAAACGTGAATTCCATAAAAATCGAAGGAAAATGAAAGAAATCTTTGGTTAATGCAACGGAATTTTATCATTTCAATTAAAAATTTAATTAATATGAACGCAGTAAATCGCATATTTGCGATTTGCAATGCTATAAAATACGCTAACATTAGTGGTATATATATATATATATATATATATATATATATTTTATGACTAATTTACGTGTAATTATGAGGCCGCTATGATTTAGCTTGTTTGTCGTTATCAAGGACTACCGGTAAGGTGACAAAGATATCAAATAATCAACACGGCATCGACAAGGAGCACGATTCATCGTCAGCGATATGGATTCCCGATAATTTATCGTTGTTATGTAAGAAAATAATCGGAGATTTATAACACGGTTCTCACTTAACGAAAAGATCATTTTAACGACAGTGCGTGTGCGATATCGGTAAGTCCGTTCTTTTAGCTATAGCGTTCTATTTTATTTCTAACTACTACCAATCGAAAGTTAGTACAATTTTCCCTTTGATACATACTCATCCGGTCGCCGTTAGATTAATCGCGACTATCATTGTTTCAAATCACTCGCGAAGCTGTTGCGACTATCATTTGATAAACAATAAATCGTAATTTGATCTCATCGATACGTAACTTGTTTTTCGCCGCGCGTGAAAAACTGTAGCGGGGGAAAACAATTATCGATCCTCGCAATGAAAACAATCAAACAAGTGTGAAGAACAGAATTTTTCGTTGTAGTGATAATATTTATTCCACTCGCATTAAATTGTCTGCGGACATTCTAATGATTGTTCGCAAAAGAGGTAATCAACACTAAAGTGCACTGAGTTCATCGAATTTGTAAGGAATTAAATTAATTTTATTAAAACAATATGAACATTTACACATTGAAATTTATTATATTTTTATATACAAAAATCTAATATTGCCAATTTGATGATTGAAGTAATTACTGTCAAAAGACAGTAATTATTTATTTTAAATATAATTAAAAGGATTGTTGTCTAGTGCTTTTAGCATTAAATAAGTAATCAATTACTCTCTTTTATATTATAATAGAGATTTAAGGATCGGTCAAAGTTGGAAGTTTCGAATATATAATATAATATTCTAAGTTCATGAATTTAATTAATCTCAAATGTGACTGTGCGCCGAAACATCTTTTAGCAATAAATTGGCTAGTATTAACTAGATTTCTATAAAGATATTGATCAATGTACCTATATATCTTCATTTGATTATAATCAGCTTCATAAATTAGATTGTTCTTTGTAAATCATTTATTTCATAAATTATTTATCTCCGTTCAAAGTTTTAACCGAAGCGATGCAACTGTTGTCCTTCCATTTCCTCGAAGTTTTACACCAATAAGCGCGTAACGTAATTGCATTTAAAACTAAAAGGACACTCCTTCGCCAAGCGTGATTTACGGAGCATTTCTATCGTGAAATTGAATTTTCGTTATATTATTTCCATATTTTCTCGCTTTTACAAGCAACGCGATCATTTGTATCCGCGCGAAGCTATCATCGTCGACTCGCAATCGGGACGCGGCACGCAATGTGCGTAATGTGGTTATCGGCAGGATGCGGAGTAAATCTCGTCCTGGATTTTATTGATTTTTCCGTTAACACAAAAGTAAGCAGACCGAGTTAATTGAAGAAAAACTTCTTCGAATTACTTTGTTCCGCGTAATTTAATCAATGGAAAGAAATATTATATACGATGTTCTGGCACTCCATGCAAGAGAAAAAAGCAAAAAAAAAAGAGATTTGTCGGCGCTCTCGACAAATATCGATCAACTCATTACACAGGGTGTTCACAGCATGAGACTGACATTCGAAATACGGGTATATTAATTAGTCCAGCAGAATGTCGCAAAATAAAAACACGGACCGAAATATCCATGCTCAAGGCATTGCGCTGATTGATTCTGTTTCATGGTTTAATCAATTGCGTTAAACCACTCGCTTGCATTAACATTATTACAACGCGTTTGATGCAGCGCGTTATCGATTTTCCTTCGGCTTATATTAGGGAAAGCACCAGTAATAGGAGAATCATCTTCGAATTGGAGTATATATTACGAAGGGCAGATTTTACTAGCACGATTTGCTCGCGTTGAAACTCATATAAAATTTATTGAAGCGATCCTCATATCTATACTTTAAAGAATCTAGAGATTTGATATTAAAAGTATTTTGTGAGCATGAAAGATGATATCTAAGAGCAAATTATTTCTTCATTGTCAGATAAATATCTTCATTTATTTGGATTCTCACGCAAATTGAAAGATATAAGTGGATTATCGTATAGTATTTGCAACTTTTTCTATAGAAATTCTCTGAAACTGCATTCAAATTAGACTTAATAAACGAGTTTAATATAAGAATTCGCATTCTCTTTCTTCTTCTACAAAACAAAAGTACAGATAACTATAAATTTAATTTCACCGTTATTATTTGTGCTATTTTTTTTATTTATTATAAAGCTGAATCTCTTTCTTGATAAAAAGAAGATATCACAAAAAAGAAGATATATATGTGAATACATCGGAAAAGATACGTTATCTCATTCATTATTTTAAAGTAAACATTCTTCTTCCACAAACATTTTATCAAAATCATATGAATTGGATTTTGATGAGATCTCAAATACAATTTGAAAATTCTGCTCTATCATCTCATTCTCCTACTCGATGCTTTTCTCGACAAGGATCCTTTTCGATGGAGATAATTCTTATGGAGACCATTCTGTGTGCGGCGAGACCGCGCGACCTTGACCAAGGCGCCTCGTTTCAGGGTCTAGGTCTCGAGACGTATCGCTGCAACGACCGCGATCGACCCGCGATCGAGATCGCGCTTCGCGAGGAACAGCAAAAGAAAAGAGTGGGAGAGAGAGGTGGAGACCGATCAGAGGAAGCCGAGCGAGAAAGAGAGATCGAGAAAATGATCCCCACTCGCGGCAATGAGGAAATAGAGGGGCGCTCTTATAAAGACTATGCCTACAGCCCTGTACCAGTGAGTTCCCCTTCGACGGTGAATGATACACCCCCAGTCAGAGAATCAGTGGAATTGGACATACGGAGGACGTCGTTACGCACCAACGGTCATAGTGGTCCCGAAGATATGACAGAGAAGGGTTCCAAACGCATCCAGATCGTGGCTGCTGCGACGGGTAAGTCCTCGTCTATAAATAAAAGGTTAAATACCAAAGAGAAAGAAAAATTAAATTAATTAAAAGATCAATTAATTATTGAAACACTTTTTTTTTTCTTGTAAGTTTTGGGTTACTTGAAATTAATTTTCTCATACATTTCTTTAAAACGAATTAACTTTAAAAAATTTGATTGCAAAAATTATATATTTATTTTTAGATATATTTATATTTAAATTATATATTAATTATATATTTAGAAAGACTTTCTAAATTATTTTTTGAAGGTGAGGTCGATATTTGATGGATTGTTTTTTGATGGATTTTTTCAATCATGTATTTATTTAATTAATTTATTTAAAAAACGTCATGTATTACTTCTACTTACACTGAATAGTGATGAATTTATTATGATTGTAAGATGAATAATCACTCTCGTGTTACAAATACAACTCGAATGATCGATTCGACGCTTGAGGAAGAATTTGTTCTTCGCGTTGGCTTCGTCATATTTCAGTTCTGTATTTTCGAAACTCGAGAAAGATCAAAAATTAAATTGAAATATATTGATACAATGTAACATAAGATTTGATTCCATTTCTTTTATGCGATATTGTTTTTTAATCCTCCTTTAAAAAAGAATAGAATTACGTTATACATTCATCGACATAGTTCAGTTCAGAGGGTTTGAAACGAGCAGATTGGATAATGGACAATAAATCATACTATTTGCTTTTTACTGGTAGTTACTCTTTTGATGCGTGTGACATTAATTGAAGAAAATGAAGAGGCATAATACACGGTTGCCCGCTCTCACCACGTGTAGAACACAGTGCGGTTGCACTTTGCACGTGCATGATGCGACCATCAGTGTCCACGAGAAACTATTCTTATATGTATATTTTTACAAAAATATATACTCAAGTTGGTATGTTTATTGATTTACTTGAGTAAACAATGAAGGTCCGAAATAACCCTTAAGTTGAGTATTAATAATTCCTTTGGAAATTTATTTGGGAGTTAACACTCAATTTGAATTTTGGGCCGCCAATGTTTAGTTAGGTATATTTTTTTATAAGGATATTTTTCGTCCTTTTTTTTATTTTAGCCATAAATAATAAAATATTTCTATACTTGTAACCTTAAGAGGAATCAATAAACATATCAATAAAATATTTTTAATTATTTTCTCTTGATCGCAGCAAATAATTTATTAAAACTAATCAAGGACATAATGCAAGTACCTGAAGCAGAATCCTAAAAATTGTTCAATTCTAACTATATTCAAGTTCAAGTTACACATAATTTTTTGGGGCATCGCGAAAATATTACTAATAATGTTATTTTATCAAAATTTTATGAAAATACACGCAATAATATAATAATATAATGATAATGGAAATATTATTTTAGATGATTGCATGTGACCAAATATTATACAAACATTATCATAATATAATACGAGTATTTATTATATTTCCAATAATTCAATTTCCATTTCTAAAGTTAACAATAAACACGACAATCATAATCAATAATGAAAGAAAATAAATAAATGAATTTTCATAATTTAATAAAATAGAAATAAACAAATAGAAATAAATTTACTCAATCGAATTTTTATTATTTAGTAAGTATTTATTATAAAGTTTTTTATCCTGTCATTTTTCCTTTTAAAATCATTTTCCTTAAAGGAACGAAATTAAGAGCTCATTACAAAGATAAAAAATTCCATTACGATGCCTTTAAAATGTTTTTTCTTTAATGTATATAAATGATGAGAATCGAAGACTCGCAATTTAGTGGGAAAAAATATATAAACTGCGAGAAGCAAAGAATCGCGATTTAGCAAGAAAATAAGCGTGTATCTCATCGCTATTAAATTTACATGATACAATTTTAACGCGATGAGAAAGAAGAAACCAAGATAATTATTCGGCTCGATAATTTCGATTGATTGAATCAAAATTAGCTCAAACTTGAGGTATTAGCATTGAAAACCCACTCAGAGAAAGAACGATGCCCCGCACTACGTGCTACGATTCATGTTCACCGGCGAGTCCTTCGTGTACTTGGATGACGGGAATATTAAACGATTCACATCCGGCGCTCGACCGAATTCAATCTTAACCGACAAAGATCGCAATCGGTTTAAACTACTTCCTCATTACCGGTGCAAGTGGTAGCCAGTCAAACGAGACCTCGAAGCGAGAATCCCGAGTTGAATGGGGAGGGTCTCTCTTACAATGCAAGTCAATCGAATTCGTAATGAGACTAGCGGCGAACCTGCAATTGTTCAGTAATGATCATCGGTTGGATTGAGAACAATCTGATTCTCGATGGAAATCATTGTTCGATTCCTTAACGATGTATTCCTTATCAAAACAGGAATAAAATGATTGAGTAATTTTTATTTTACAAGACTATTAAAAATGTTCTGTTTATTTTTGCCGAATTTATGCTTTAAGTTTTACTTGCTTGAAAATAAAAATATCGAAGGTATAAAGTACAAGGTACATTATAATTATGGTTAATCCATTCAAATAATTATTATTTTACAATAAAATAAATCATATTATTCTCAAGACTGTAAGCATAAACAACTCTCAGTACTTTATATATTGTTACTGTGCAGTAAAGTTTTATCAGTAATAAGGCAAAAAATATTTATCGATAAAGTAAATTCTATTAAGATGTGTGATAATTTATACATTTATTTTACGAAAAGTATTTTACAGTATGGCTATGCGATGATCGTTCATTTATCAGAAAATTAAAGTAAATTTTACACACAACACCTGTCTCTATATGGACTTGCCAATTCCATAAAATTTACTAGATTTTAGTGCATATTTACATTTTTCTCCGTGGCGGGATTAATAAAAAGAAATAAAATTAGACACTTCTTTATTGTATAATTAAATAAGAATAATCCACGTTTTTTCGTGATTAAATTGCGCGCTCGGGAAGAATCATGTAGAGCTAAATTATATTTAGGTAAATCTTTACGCGTATACAGCGAGTATACAAAAATTCAAATCAACTCTGATTAACTTAGCAATTCGCGCGAAATCAGAAATCACGAGAATAGCATGAGAACGAGAATCCTTGAATAGAGAAACGGTAATCCCCGCAATTTAACCAGCAATTATTTATATATGCGGAAACCAACGGATTTGATTTCACTATTTTTGTTACAATATAAACATGAACTAGCATGGTAATTCGTATTTGTAGTATCGACTTGTCCTCGTGTCAAATTCCTTGACAAAAGACCGAAATACTTCATGGTCATGTGCTGCACGCAATATTGTACTAAAATATGTATATTAGATATAATATATATTGCAACTGCAACATATATTGTATTATCTATCCAACGAATGAACATCTGAAGGCACTTATTAAGTTGCTTGACAAAAGCCAGTTTAATTCTCAATCAGTTCGAATAAGTTCGATTCTTGTGAAAGTAAAAGTCGTTTGAATTTCATTGGAATTTCTGTATTGTCGATTTTGCATATAAAAATGCATTTGTCAGCCTTCTCTCTTGAAGATTTTAAATTAATTTATTCCATCATAAGTAAAAGTTTTAATGTAGAACTGTACATGAATAATGTAGGTTAATCTCGATGTGACAGTGTCATAAGAGATAATAACGCATCTTAATTTGTACCTGTCACTTTTAAAAATTTAATATATCAATCTTGTTTATCAAACTTCATACAATTTCTTGGATAAGATGCAATTTTAAGATTAACTGGAATTAATTTAAAATATAAAATTTTATTATCTCTTGACTACGTGGACGACAAACAAATTAAACTTTTAATGTACGCTAAGTGTCCTCGATGAGCAGATTCTCGTTAAAATATTGATGAAATGAATTTGATATTTATAAACAAAGCGTTCCTTAAGAAAGAGAGTTTATACTTTTAGACAATGTTGTTCAAATGATTGTTTTTCTACATATCCAGAATAAAATTCTGTGATTCTGTGTCTTTTGTGGCGAGTTGTTTATCCAATTATTTATCTTTATCAGTCTTTGATGACGAACTCTCGCGTATGTAAAAATGCAGCTTCACTATTTTATTCGGTATCGACAGTTACGTGATAGATACTTCATTGTCGTGATATTTTTATATTTTCAACCGGAATTTTTTCGAATATTGTTATCCGCAGTAACGCCTCTCTCGTTGTTAACTATCGATTACGTTATCCTATCCTATCGCGGTTGTCCTCATTTTTAATTCATTGTAATTTTATGTGTGTCCGATACAGTTCAATGTTTCATCGCGCGGACGTCAATGTTGATTGATCGTGGTGCAACGTCAATACGATTTTGCAAGTTGTGACAATATTTAAAAATCACGCATGGAAATATACTCGATGATGTCCAGACTTTTTTTATATCGAACTGCAAACATGCGCTAATCTTTTAAAATATAATCGTATTTCGTCACACGTTCCATTATTGTGATTCATTAGACGATTCATTGTCGTGATATTGTTCGGCGATGAGAAGAAGCTTGATTTTATTGTATAAAAATGTGATTATATTTTCTGTTAACTGTAATCTGCGTTGTCTTACTTCGCAACGATAAAAGTGAATTTTATAACCACATCTCTTTCGGCATGATTGATGATTTTCCAATA
>Ga0157364_1003276_pt1 | contig 15650 bp, 7 predicted proteins | sample AttsexASBM2_FD_111476 | JGI IMG/M metagenome (GOLD analysis project Ga0157364, IMG submission 111476) | Fungus gardens microbial communities from leaf cutter ant in Ribeirão Preto, State of São Paulo, Brazil - Atta sexdens ASBM2 | ecosystem: Host-associated > Fungi > Mycelium > Unclassified ...
AAAAGACTTGAGACTTCAACGTTGTTAAAGAAAGAAAAAAAAACAGTCATTTTATACGGAAAAAGATGATGTTGTATTAATAGCCAACTGCAGTATAATTACTGCAAATATACTGGAAATAATCTTGTTTATATATTATTAAATAACAGTAATTAACAACATAAATAACATTTTATTAAAACAAAAGTGTGATGTGTTGACAGAATTAGTCAATAGCAATGTAACTGAAAATAATCTTGTTCATATACTGTTCAGTTTAATGAAATAAATAACATTTTATTAAAATAACAGCATGGAGTATTTATTTCATTAATATCGTTATAACAAGACATTCTAAATTAGATTGTTGTCAGTTAATGTTACTAATACACCATTGTTTTCATTATTATACCTTACATTATAATACAATTTTTACAAATTAAAATGCTTGATATTCTATAAAAAATTAAGGGAGAAGATAGCTTTTATTTTACGGGGATTTCTCTTATTCTGCGAATTAATATATAGCATATATATGGTACCTTTCTTCAACTATAAAAATTTTCATATAAAATGTGAGAGATAGAGATAGAGAGAGAGAGAGAGAGAGAGAGAGAGACAGAAAATGCAGTTAATCCATTAATGCTACAAAAAAAAAGAAAAGAAAGAAATTACGCCCCATATAATAGAATACTATTTTTGGGGAACGAAGAATTTTAATAAGTTAATGAATTTTATCGAGTTACTTTTTGTCATGTCGTTTTCTGAAATTATTTAATTTCTGTTAGAAATTTAATTGTAAAATTTTTTTGTTATAACAAATAAAGATTCGAAAAAATATCCGATTAAAGCATACAGATAAAAGGCATAAATTTTAAATAAAGAAGCATCCACATTATTGTAAATAAGTTTTAGTCCATATCAAGAAGATTCTTTTCCCTTTTTCTTCTGTTCTGAATTTCTGTTCTACAGTTACCGCAGTTCTGTAAAGTTACCACTATTAGACGCAATTCTATCTTGTTACAGTTGATAAGTTCTTATCAAGTATCTTAGACATGTATAATAACATTTGATTCGAGGAAAATATAAGATGCAATAAAGGACAAAATTTCCATTCTAGAAAGAATCACGTGAACAAACTTTTTTTTTATTACAGTGATATTCATAAATTGCTTTCAAATGTATAATAGCTGCAATAAAGAATCTTTTAGATGACTAATACTCTTTTCCCTTTCGCTTTTCGTCTATCTGTCTATTGTGTGTTTCTGATATTTTTATTCATCTCAGATGCTTTTATCCCATAGTAAGAGAAAACGATTTGGTATTTGTGATTATAATTGTAAAGGTAAAATAATTATTTATAGTTATTTATAGTTATTTATAGTTATTATTGCTCTATATTGTTACTGATAATAGTTATATATAATTCTACTAAAAAATATATAATTGCATCGAAAATCATTGTAATTCTATGAGTTTATCATTATATATTTCATTATAAATTATAATTATTTTCGATGCTAAATAGTTTGCTAAAAATAAGCATATTTTTTTCATTAATTTGGAATTCTTGTATTGTTACTTATTGATTATCGGTACTATATATATAAGTTTAAAGGATTCTTGAAACAGAAGATAATTTATTATAGCAAATTCCATAAATCAATTTTTTAGCTAAAATTATAAATAATGATAAATAAAATGCCTAATATTTTTGGCCAAGGTTGTATATATATATATATATATTTTTTTTTTGTATTTATAACTACACGGAGAGAATTTTTTTCTTATAATTTATTCTAAAAATAGTAGTCATGGGACAACATTGTATTTCGAAGAATTTAATATAAATCTCTCTCATTCATTAATAAGACTACAATAAAATATAAAAAAGTCTGATTAAATTTACTAAAGTGCATGATAAAAATCTTTAAAATATTATATTGTACCGCAACCATTATATTTTATATAAGGGTAAATTTTAAGAGAGAAAATTCTCTCCATATATTTCGTCTTTTTTTGTATCTAAAAGTGTTGTATAAAATTACAATAAAGATAATATAAATTGTCACTAGTAGTATAAAAATAGAGCTCCTAACTATAATTATTTTATTACGCAATTATATATATTGTATTATATATAATAACACAATATATCAAATACTTTTTTCTCGATTCAGATTGTTCCATTTCAGAATAAAAAAAACGCGAGTAAATATTATCAATCTCTTACATTGAATCTATTATTCATTGATATATTTTTCGGCGGACTTAACTTTTCAAATCTTCCTTACATTCGTGACTCTGACGATTGGAGAACGTACACTCGTTTTGCTCTTATTCTCCTATAAAATGTAGCATACGGAAATGTGTCGGAAATGACAAAAATATGCGCGTGCATTGGACAGCCTTTCTCACGATGAAAAATCCCCTCCGATAAAATCTACAATCAGAAGCGATCGCACGCCTCGACGCGTCTTTTATCGAAGCTGTCGAGACGTGGAAGCGTACGCGCGCGCTTTTTAAAGAGTTCTCATTTGCAGCGTGCCACCCACCCTCAAGATCCTCCGACTGCAGCCGACGTCGTAGACTAAGCACCAGCCTAAGCGGATTTTAACCGGATAACTGTCGGTGTAAACGGGATTTAGGTGACGATAATGCTGTCGGAAGGAACACCCTCGAATGCTTTGCCTCGAGAATTTTGCGGTGCGCATACACGCATACACACACTGTTGACTTTTGCAGCAACTTCTCGTTACAGCACTTCACATGTGTATGCAACGGCACGCACGCAGACCTGCGCGTGCGAAAAATGCCGGTGTTTGCGAGGGATCAGCCCGCTCTCGCGCGATCTCGCTGCACGGATGGTTGAGTGTGTAAACGCGGACTACGTGATAACGATACGTGCCCATTTCCGCGAAGAATGTGAACATAAAGTGTGTTACAACGTCGGTAAAATATAACGTTATGTTGCACTTGCAAATTCGCTGGCAATAACATTCAGGTAGGAGTGAACTGAAGTACGTATTCGTTTGGATGACAGTTTACGATGTACAACGAATCATCTGACGTTTTGCGTACGTGACTATTTGGCATTTCTGCCTTTTTTACAGCTTTCCTGTGTTGTTTTGTTTATGGTAAGTAAGGTGACATCTTCATTTGCGCAATGAAGGTTCTTGGAAATCATTATAACGTCGTGACACCTAACATTTTGAAATTTTGAATATAATATATTATTGTTAATAAGTAGAAGATCTATGTGAGTGCTTATTTATTCGTGGATCATTGATAAAAATGTATAACATTTTTTTGTAATTTTTTAAAAATATAATAAAACATAGTATACATATATATTAATGATACGAAATAGTTGTCCTGTAACTTTCCTAATCCCATTTTCTGACTAAAAAGATTCTAAAAATGTTAATTTAAAATTTCAAGTTTAGAAACTTCAATACGAAAATCTAAATTTGTAAAAGTATAAAATATTTAAAAAATATAATAAACAAAAAGCTTATATTATATAAAATTCTAAGAATGCTTTTCATTAAAATAATTACGATTCTAAGAATTCGAAACTTCAAATCATTGAAAATAATGATCGAATAAATCAGGAAAATACAATCGGTTACAATGTAAAATTTCAAGAACTTTTCATTTCTGAATATTGCCCATATTTCTAAGAATTTTCTACATTTCCAAGAATATTTCAAATTTTTAAGAATTGCGAACATTCTTAGATTTGTAATCATATATACATGTCATTCTTGAAAATCGATGAAGTATTGGAAATAAAAAAACAAGCTAGAGCAAATCAAACTCCAACTAAATATTTTAAATTCAACAAATAAAATTTAATTTTTCTTTTTATTTATATTATAAGCAGGAATATAACTGTAATCATTTTAATAGATTACAATTTATAAGATATTAAATAGACAGAAATCAATTTTTATTATTAACAAAATTACATAAATATCAAATTATTGACATACTAATTTATCAAATAATTCCAGTTTCTGTGTTGAGTTCTTCTTTTTAATAGTGTTTTCTCTTGGCTGCACTATCGCCCACCAATGCAACACTCAGACAGTGTAGCGTGTTTCCTTGGCTAGTGATAGGCAAACCCATTAAGTGTAACGTGTTTCCGTGGCTATAGTGTAGTGCAGTGTATAGTTTTATGCACGAAGTGGAGTTTTGCTACACGATCTCAAAAAGATGGTGTAGAGCTAGTGTGACATTAAAAATTTGAAAATGGAAGTCAATCGGTAGCAAAATTAAACATGATAACATGAAATGTACATCATGATGTATGTATTGCGTAGTGTAGTGCAGCACTGATGCAATACTTACACTAATGTAGTGCGAGGTTATCGCATTACACTATACTCAGTGTATCCCAAGAGAAAACGCTATAAGTTTCCGAAAAATTATTCTAACATTGAGTAATAAAAAATTTCAGATATCACAATTACATTTTAAATGTAATAGCAAACATTTTTATAGACCATGTTACAATAAAAAAAAAATTGGCATTTAAAAAATACATTTGAATACTTTTGAATACGCGTGTTATTCTGAGTTTAGTTTTTAGCAAAAATAATAAATCTCGGTGAAATCTCGATGTGGCAGTGTTTAAAAAATCAACATTATAGAGTCAACACAATTTCGAGGAAACGATTTTAATTATGCTACTTTATCCGTAGCTTTATCTTTCAAATTTCTATTAATTAGGCAAGGTAACGTTTTGCCGCGGAAAGTTCGAAAATATCCCATAATTAGATTCTCCGATGTTATGTTAGCAGTGTACTTTTGGACTAAGAAGCTATGGCTACAATTATCTAGAATGAGAGCAGGCGGGCGATTTAATCGAGAGATTATTCTGATTCCACACAGAATCTCGCGTAGAATTAATCAATATGCGATTACAATCATCGATCTGACCCACATAATTCTCTGGTCTCCATTTCGTAGGAGGTAGCCTATGAACCGAACGTGTGTACAGAATACCATCGTGGATGACAGTCACACGTACGCGTACGTAGTACAATTTCACGTGCAAGCTCACAGGGGTGGACGCTACCCGATGTGTACAACCTCCCGGTGGGGGTATTTTCTGATATAGCGCGGATTCATCGCGTGTATTATACCATGTATTACATGCCCCACGTACGTACGTATGCGCGGGCATACAAATTGACTGCGTGTTACGATATGGACCGACCGAGATTCCCGATGAAATTCCATAGGTGTAACTCGGGTAAGGAGACGATCGAGGAGAGATAGGGATCTCGTGCCTCTCGCTCTCGCGAGAGGATCCCACGGAGGAGAGTGGATCAATCACGTGACCCAATGAAGAAGCCCCGCGATGTTGGCATATTACGAATGTCACGGCCGCATAGTAGTCCCGCATATTCTCGAAAATGCTCGTGCTCTCGTTTTTCTCACTCGTTGCACTGTATCGCGTACATGTTGCAAAAAGCGTCGATTATTGGCTTCGTTTCATCCACCTGTCCATCCGTTTTGCATCTATGTATCGTTTTTCCTTGCTTTCTCCCCTTCCCGCTTCTGCAGTTCGTTCTCTTTTTTTTTCTGTTAATCCGTTCAGTCGTTAAAATTCTCATTAAACCTGCGGATATGGCGATTATTCCACGTTTTAGACGGTAGTTGTCTATACAAAGGTGCAAGTTACGTAACGAGTTACATATTTCGTGCGACAAAGATAAATTCTAATAATTTTCTTATAAAAAAGGAAAAGAATGATAATACTTCATATTCGCAGCTTTCCACCTTGCGGCAAATTTAATGATTAAGTCGATTGACAACCGTTCATCATTACAGAATATATAAATACCATTAGAGTAGTGCTGTTGTCCGATTTTCGACCAGAGACTCCGATTTTTTTGAATTTTCGACTCTCCGGCAGACATAGAAAGTCTTCATCTTATTGTTTTAATTTTTGATAACCTTTTTTTAATTCGCGAATAGTGCTTTTATATCCTCGAATGTTTTTAACGACGAATGTCCTAACGACAAAAAAAATGTAAATTATTGTAAAATATTTTTATTTTGAAACATATTCGATTATTAATTTAACATAATGTGATTTATGTTATTTAAATATTTTGTTACATTTATTCAACATTTATTAATATCAAAATAATATAATTTATGAGTAATTACACAAACAACCTAAAAATAAGATATCTTAAAACATAAACTTTAAGATAAATAAATCTCTTTCTCTTTTTTAAAAAGAATACTATTAGAAAGTAATTTTTGTTGTCAACAATCGACCGACAGAAAAGACGTCGATTTCCAACGGAATATTAGTCGAAAGGTGGCAACTGACAATGAGTTCAGGATCCGTTTTCATTTCTTAATTTGCGCTCTTTTCTCGCATCTCTGGGATCTCTCGTCTTCCGACTGTCACGGCGGATTTGTGGATCATTTCGTTTCGTTTGTTAAATGTCGCGGTAGCGCCGGCACGAAAACCACTTGCGGAGACGAGAATTTAATTCTGGCGCGGACACGCGCTCGAGGATATGAATCGCGCGAATTACTAAACTCCCGCATATGAAGGACTCGTGTGGTTGAGGCGCGGTTTTCCTCGCCTTTTGTTCTCCATGATTTCATATATCGTCGGGAATAGAAAACAACGCTAAATTGTAAATAGCCGATATTCCGAATCATCCGATAACACAGCAATTGAACGATCTTCAATTTCATCACGTTATCTTCGTCCTTCTAAGACACGCAAAACGAAAGATAGAGAAGTCAATAGAAAAAGTAAGTCAAAATCAGAATCATCATTTATTAGACTTTCTGCATTGTTAAATTCATAATAGCAAATTATACTCAATTTGAATTATTCTTAATTATTTCTATTGCCACTGATCATTCGATATGTCGTTAATTTAACTTAAAGCATTGAAGTCAAATAATTTCGTTCAAGAAAATGTATAAAACTTGACTCAAATTTTATTATTTAAGTAGATATGTAATAAAGACATTGCTTATTTTAAAAGTAAGTCAACCACAAGTTAACCACAGAAATAAATTGATTTACACACAAAGTTAAAAATAACAAATATCATTTCATTCAAAGGATGTTAAAGTTACCATTGTTCCTTTGATGTCTAATAGTGCAGTATGGGACTACGTTCCGTAAAGTGTACAAATATTACAAAAAAAAAAGAACAATTTAGTTATAATAGTTATAAGATGTAAAAAGAAAATAAAAAATAAAGATAGAAAAAGAGAAGCGGCAAAACAACAATATGGAGTAATCTAGATTGCGATACGTCGAGATCGATGGAAACGAAGGCGATTCGCGAAAACCGGACGGTATTTGCGGAACGTTATTACTTTCCGCCGAATAGGAGATCCATCGCGCGGTTAGATCGATTGATATCTGCGATATCGTTTCGTCCTGTAACGATGATACTCACGGAGAATTAAATCGTGAAATAAAAGCGATAGAAAGACGGATGCGCGCGTGGAAGCTGCAGATGGATTGTTGTAAACGCGCTGAAACCTGATCTATACACACACGAAATATTTTCGAAATAGCGATTTCCTGACAATAGAAAGTTAAGGGAAACTCAGGCCGGTTGCAATCGCGGAACTTTTCGTCGATTGTTGCGAATTAGTGTATTGAAGACTGTAGTAAGAGATGAGAAAAAGATAAAAGGAAAAGAAGCAGTGGCACTTTTGTATCTTTCAATGTATCATACAAAGCTAACAAAATTCGAAAAAACAATGCTTGTTCGAGTGAAACTAAATAAAAGAAAAAAAGCGGGATTGTTCCCTCAATGTGTATAAATATACACAGGAGGAACATTAAATTATCTTCTAGTTTAGTGTGAATATGAATACAAAATTGAAATTTAATATCGGGTTATTTTTACACGGCATTATTATTTTACAGTAAAGTTGATTGCTATACGCGCTGTTTAATTAAAGTTTAAGCTTTGAAAACGGAACTCTGTTTTTGGTTCTATTTATCCCGAAGGTATAAAAATGTATTTGCATTTTACAGAATGAAGTGTAATTTAATTCATACATTGTAGTAGTCACAATTTTTTTCTGATAGTTCAATTTTTATCTCAGGGGAAAAAGAATTTATTTTTCGAATAAGTGCTGAAACGAGCTATGCCACTCGTTGCTCGCTTCACCGGTATCATTCACATTGGTTGATATCGAGGAACGGTTTTAACTTATTCACCACGACGATATGCAGTCACTATAAATCTTTGGCGAAACGTAATAGTTGTGATTGCGATAACTTCGCTCGCAAACTACGTGTCTCCTGCATGTGATGTTATTCATAAAGTTATTTTATCAGAGGAAATCACGCCAACAAAGAAAGCCCGAGAAATCGAGCGAGGACGAGTCTGAATTGCATTTGATTTGATCCTAGGATGTGATGCTGGGATAACGTAACTTTGGTTATTTTCCTTTTAAGAGGCATAGTTGATATAAATGTCATTTTATCCTTCTTGACGGTCAATTGACAATCAATGAATAATAAAGGGATCTCTCCATTTAGTGGAATATGACACAAACATCGTCGTTGCATTCTTTCTTGGCACTCAATAAGTAATAAAGAACGACACTTGTGTCGATTTGTCACTAAAGCGATTGAAGATAGAACGACACTTGTATCTGTACTGGCTATGGTCCACTTGATGCTGTAATGTTTTGACGCATTTCTTTGATTGATGAATTAATAAAATTGCTTCTTCTGGTTGGTCAATCAATATTTTGAAACATTAGTAGAGTTAAGAGCTGGAATTGTCTGTAGTGATCAGACCAATCAGACAAACATTTTGTATTTTTCTTTTTTGTACTTTTTTATCGCTTTCGTTATACAAAATAAAAAATTATTCTCCAAAATAAACAAATAAATGTGAATAAATATAAAAGCATTTATTCAAAAACATTTATACAAGAGATTTAGTGAAAAATAAAAAAAATTTTCAAACTATAATGTTCTGTTATCTCCTAAGTTATTTCTAGGTTGTGCATTTACGCATAAAATATAATAATCTATATTTACGTATATACAATGTAAACTATGTAAACTATGTTTTATTGCTCAATGTAAACAATTTATGGATCAAATCTGTTCTTTGTCGTTGCATTGGATCGCAATAAAATTTCTCTCTCGTTTATATATTTTTATATGTCAATATTAAAGTCAGTTACATTAACAATCATAAAATTTAATTACTTCTTTTTGTATTGTTATCCAATTTATAATAATTTACATATTTTATTGTTTGTATTATCTGTTCGAAAAATATTCGTGTAAATAATAAATGTAAATATTCCATAAACTTGAAATATATTGCACAATCCTGATTACTTCTCTCCACGTGATAAAAAATTTTATATTAATATATTAATGTAATATTAAACTAAAACTATCTACTCCCATTTATATGACATATAAAAAAATAAGACCTTGAGTTTAAGATTTTGAAACACAAGAGAAATAAATAGAAAAATATAATTCAAGTATGCACACTTGTATGCACACGTGTACTCGTACCGTACTTTTTATTTATTATATTTCTCTTGCAAACTTCAAAATTATAAACTGAAGATTTTAAAATATACTTATATATTATTCAAATGTGAATAGATATTTTTAGTTTAATTACATATTTAAAAAATTAAAATCGTATGTATGTAAATCGCGTTTAATTGATAAAACAGATGATTTCATCGATTTTCATTTCATTCGCGGTCATTACTTCAACACCTTCTTAAATACAGGGACTGCAACCCTGTGTTTCTTAAAAGAAAAATAGCCTTTGTTATTCATCGTGTGGTCGTCGAGCAGGTGAAAGAAACCATGTTGCAACGCGTGTACCTACATCGAGCCGCAGGGGCGTTTTATACGGATTTGCGCGTTCACGATAGCACGATAATTTACGGCATCGCGGCCACAAATGCGGTAGAGTTGCGCGCGTGGGCGAAACTATAATGCGATCGGGGAAACATGAATCTTTGAGAGAATCCCGGGAGCTGCTTCCGGAGAGGGTTCCGCCTAGCTTCTCCGCCCCGGAACTTCTTGAGAACTTTCCCTTTTGCCACAGTGGAACGACGTCAAACGCTTCCGCTTACCGCGACGGGGAGGAACGGCGAGTGCCGCGAACTCATGAAACTCATTCATAAGAGAATAAGAGAGCCAGCAATCTTCCTGATAACGAAGTGAATCGAGTAAATCGGCAATTCCTTCATCGTGATTTGATTGCTTCACTGCGATAAGCCAACGGTGATCCTACGAGTACATTTCGATTTTACGAGATACCGGATAACTGCCAGTTACTTGATACCGCTTACTCGCGCTAGTACCTAAAAGGCTTTCTTTATATGTATGTGAGTCTTCTTCAAATATTTCTTGAAATTCTAGTTCTTCAATCAATAAGATTTTTTGATTCTTCGATATCAATAAGAGTGTTTCATAATTTTAACGATTACATCAAAACAAATAACTCTCGATCTTCTTAGCTTTTTGAAGATTTTATTTTATAAAATTAAAATAATTAATTTTAAGGCTTTACAGATTAAAAATTGAAGCAATAAAGAGGCCAAAGCTAAATGTAGATATGCAAATACAATTCAAATGTTATAAATAAAATTAATCATAAAGTCATACTTTTCAATTCTAAATAATCTTCAATAACTTGTAATAAATAACATCCTTGTGTGTGCACATATTATTTGTCAAATTGAAATACTGCAATCTAACATCAGTTACAATGATAAGCACGCATTTCTGCATATTTTGATATTTTGATTTTCGTCTCTATTTCCAACAAGAGACTCTTCCATTCATTTTACATATCGTTCCTTTATTTCAAAAATGACGTAACAGAAAAAATAGAATTTTTCAGAAAAGAGAAAAAGAATTTTTTAACTTAATAAAAAATTATCGATTATTCAAATAACATCGTTGCAGAAAGAATATACTCTTAAAGAAATATAATCAAATGTCATTTTCGTTTTACAATTCTTAAAAATCATTCTTTTGGAGTTGCGACGATTTACATCTATATAACAAAATTATTTCTAAAAATCCAAAATAATTCATCAAAAGTGACATAATTCGAAATATCATCAACAGTTATATTTATCTTGATCAACTAAAAAAATAACTAATTAAAAATAAAACAATCTCCGAATTTCAATCACCAAAACTGTTTTAGTTTTAAATGTCTGTAAGATTCTACGATTTATTTAAAAAAATGACAACTTAAAATGTGTCACTTTTATAGACAATATTATGATTTTTTCAAGCTGAATAATGCTATTTAGTTTCCGACCGCTCCGCGAAAAGCTTGTAAAGCTGTAAACATAGTAGAATTTTTAAGAATCTCACATAACTTTCAGCCCTGCCCTGGGGAGATATTTTGGTGAAGATTTTCCCCATCTTAAAAAAAAAAGTATTATTATCTCTATGAAGACCTAAAAAATGATATAAGTACTGTTTGAAGAACGGAAAATTAAGTTAGTTTACTTTTAACGATTAATAGAGATAATTTTTACCTAATTCATTCATGTTAATAACTCGAAATTCATATTTTTTTAATTACGTCATTTTTAAAGTAAAAGAATGTATATGTAATCACAATTTTGTCACAATTAAACAACAGTTGGTGAAAACCTCTGTTATCAATTATGCGTTCAAAAAAAAATTAAAATATTGCGTACGTACCTTAAATAAAATATTTCTTATTGTTAGACATTATGCTTGATCTGCTGTTTATTATAAGTTTATTATTTACTGTTTATAAGATAGGTTTATTGCTTATTATAAGATAAGTAAGTCATTCAGTAAGTTATTCGCAAAATTATTTAAAATCAAAACTTTGTATGAATTTGTTTGATCAACTTTGTAAAATTTGAATTATATTAGCACATCTAGTTTTAGTTTCAATTTTTATAATATTAATTTTGATTCTACTTTATACTTGATATAAAGCAGAATGAATGTGTTTTATTTTCCAGTAATTTTTATTTTAATAATTATTTATATATATATATATATTCAGTTAATTGTTTCTTAATGCTTCTCAATGGACGTGATAATATTAGAGCATCCAATATATGCGTATGTTTTCATACGCTTCTCCAATTTTGTCTCGATACTGTTTCATCGAATCACCTTTTAAATAATGTAAGCAGAGAGAGAGAGAGAGAGAGAGAGAGAGAGAGAGAGAGAGAGAGAGAGAGAGAGAGAGAGAGAGAGCGAGCATTGAAAGCTGTCGCTACTATCATAGTCCTGTTCAATAAAGAGCTAACTCCGGCCTAATTAAACACTGCGAGCCACCGTATTTAACGAAGGGTTCGCGTCATCGATGTGCGCGTATGTGCACATTGGCACTTAGATGTAGATACTAATTATCGGTATGGAGAGGCTCTCAGAGCCTTCATTTTGGCGCATACTCAGGCTACTAACGCGAGTTATAGTGAATGAGAAAATACCGACATGAAATGCAGGTACTCGTGGATACATTATTCTCTCACCGTATTCGTGAAAACAGAATTGTATCCCGTCACTAGAAATTGGCTTTATTTTCATTTGACCGTTCTGACGACACGATGCAAACATGTACTTCTAATTACTCGTTTAGAAACTTCAATCGTTATTTTAGCTGATCGAAATTATGTGCGTCATCAAATGAAGAATAAGCGACGAATGAATGAAGAACTACATACACGAATGTATTTTACATTATTCGGAAACTCCTGAGAGACTCTTAGCGGGGAGTGAATTAAAGCGTTATTAAAACTGTTGGCGAGCCGATCGCACGGAAGACGAGTAAGTAAATTATCTCCTGTGAATTGCTCGCTCAAAATTTGAATGTTGTTTTGTTTTTCGACAGATTCCAGCCGATGGCGTACTACTGTGCTTAATAAAGATTTTTCCTCGCCGGAGTTTAAATTACAATGCGATTAAACAACACATCCAGCTTGCGATCGAATCTCATTTGCAGAATGAATCAATTAATTAAACGGCATGTCGTGAAATTTTCTTTGGTCGTTCCTGCAAAAAGACATAAATTCTCGTCTATAGCCTTCGGCAAAAAGGTGGCGTTAACCACGCTAATTGTAGCAATAACGATAATAGTTACATTAGCCTTGATAGTCGCATAACGATAACGGCTCATCGTTAACATGACGGACTTCTTAAAATCGCCGAATTTTCCGTGGAGAGTAAGACTTCGCTGAAGAAAAAAATTGGATATTTTATGGAAATATCATGCCGCAAAAATTGCATGTTGATTCATTGATCTGATTCATGTCTCACAAGTATAAAAAAAATTATTTAGAAATCTATTTTAGGATTTTTATGTTATTTATGTCTTTTAGAGAGATGTGCGAACTATTTGAATATTCAAATCATGTAAGATTTGAATATTCAATTTGAATTTTCAATTTGAATTTGTATCTTTACATTATTAAAAATATCATGAAATTTAATGTATTTTTAAGTTACACGAGTTAAATTTAATTTCATAACATATGTAAATTTAACATTACATATGTAAATTTAATTGTATTAAATTAAATTTAATGTATTTGAAACTAAAAGTATATTTGTGTACATGTACACGAAATTTAATATACTTTCTATAAAATTTTATGTTGCATGAAATTTAATACACACATTCATTACATTTAAGACTACTGTAACTTAGTTTTTAATTAAATCGTTTATTACTTTTCAGTTATCTTACACACAAGTTTCTGTTACATGTTATTTAAATTTATAACAGTATATGTCTTTTATTTAATGCATTCAAATATATTAATCAATATTATTTCTACACAGAAGTTTTTTTACTATCTATGTATTGAAATTTAATCTAATAATATATTGTTGATAAAAAAAATTATGTTTCAACAATTCAATTCGATTTGATTCAATTAAGATATAAAATTTTATTGATTTACATAGATTCAGATTCGAACAAAGAAATTCGATTCGATTTGGCGCAAAAAATCTTGATTCGCACATCTCTAATGTTCTTTGATATAACTATGATAATAATTACGATAATATTAAAGAAAACCTCAAGTTACGATAATTTGTATATAATCTCTAGGATTATGACGATATAACAAGTCATATCGATGTCAATACCAATCGAATTGTAATGTACAAGAATGAAATTTTTCGGAATAAAGAAAATGAGAAAACTCTTAAGTTTCGCGCAATTTATCTGATATAGTGTAATGAAGATTTCGCAAACTTTCCGTTTAACTTCCTTTTTCCGTTTTTTTTTTTCTTAACAATAATGTCTCTCCAGCAACAGCGATTTCCAAATCATGCGACTAGGTCAAGAATTCATTTTCCTAAGAAATGTAGATATATAGAAGCTGACAATTGCGGTTTTTCCAGCAAGAAAAAATATTATTAGTGAGAAAGTTTGTGTTGAAAATGAAAGTTTGTGTTAAAAAATTGTCAATTATCTCGTCACGTTGCTTTTCTCACAGAATTACAAAATCCTTATAAAAATTTAACAGTCGCTAATTTGTTTTAAATATTAAAAGCATTTTTTCAATACTCAAAAGCACTTTTAATACTCAAAATAAATAATTTTCAGTATTAAATTGGCCAATATTGAATTGGATTTTTAGTACAGGAAAGTTACGTAAAGTCAATGCGCGACAAGTATAGAAGCGGATAATTTCACGCGCATTCACATGATTCGCGATCGAGAATGACAGCTTGCAAAACTGTATCTCGTACGTGAAGCATAGATTTGAGTGGTTCAAACAGAAAAGTAATTTCCCTCGGAAATATCTCCAAAACGAGATCGTTCTGACGATTATCAAGGTTTGTATTGCTTCTTATTTTGCCCGCCGGTCAGCTCAAATCGCTTTTTTTTTTTAAATACGATCGCGATTTTTGTACGATCACGGAAATTTTTGTTCTTCTGCTTCTCAATATATTTTGTCCATTTTCGTAATTTCGTTGCCATTATCTCTATTATTTAATAATATGTGTAACAAGAGGTCTGTTTTTCGTAACTGAAGCAGAATACACTTTTTGGAACTTAAAGTGAGATAGGTACTATGTTTGATATTTGGCGAAAGCGAGAAAGAGTTCTAGTACAGACTAGTGCAACAATAAAAATAGATTTGATATTTTTATAGGTTCAAATCCCGGCTGAGATAATATTTTTTGCAATAAATTATTTTCAGGGATTTAAAGACGTTTACATTAGTATCAATAACATTAAATTGCTTGTTCAATTTAATTTGTGATATTACTACTCTAGCTACAGTTTAGGATTATTTTGAAGATCAAACAATCATTCTTATAGAGACATAAAATCAGCACATAGTTTGCTTGAACTGCAAATTGTAAATTCACAAGAAATATTATTGGGCACAAAGAACTGCTTGATCGAATATGGCGTTTTTCATTCATGAATGTTTAATTTCATCGATTTTTACTCAATATTGAATTTTTTTTTATAGTTATACTAAAATTTTCTCTGGTCAGGACTTGTACTTCTGTTATTTGTTACAAGATTTTGTATTTTTCTCTTTTGTTTCTTTTTTTGTAATTTTGAACATTGTTTAAATCCAATTGTTAGTGCATACACTAAAGTTATTATTATTATTATTATTATTATTATTATTAT